>Ga0070733_10001343_pt1 | contig 18492 bp, 19 predicted proteins | sample Coa_R1_9_FD_66450 | JGI IMG/M metagenome (GOLD analysis project Ga0070733, IMG submission 66450) | Surface soil microbial communities from Centralia Pennsylvania, which are recovering from an underground coalmine fire - Coalmine... | ecosystem: Environmental > Terrestrial > Soil > Unclassified ... | reverse complement strand
GGTCTGCACACAACCTACGTCGCGAAATCCGACTTGACCGGCGCGACCTCGATCGCGGATGCCACCAAAAGCCAAGCCTGGTATCTCATCTCTTCGGTGGACGTGATGGCCGCGCCCAACACGAAGCTGATCGTGGCCTACGGGGACTCCATCACCGACGGCGCTACCTCGACACCGGATACGGACAGCAGTTGGCCAAGCCAGTTGGCCCAGCGCCTGTTGGGAAATAAATCGACAGCCGACGTGGCCGTTGTGAATGAGGGGATTTCCGGCAACCGCGTCCTCAGCGACGGCGCCGGAATCTCCGCGCTGGCTCGTTTCGACCGGGACGTTCTCGCTCAACCCGGCGTCCAATGGGTCGTCTTCATGGAAGGCATCAACGACATCGGGTTAGGCGCACGCTCGACCGGCCCCGACGCGGTGACGGCCGATGCTCTGATCGCGGCGCACAAACAGATCATTGAGCGGGCGCACATGCGGGGTATCAAAGTGATTGGCGCTACGCTGACGCCGTTCGCGGGGGCTGCCTATTACAGTGACCAGGGCGAGGCGATCCGCACGGCCCTCAACGATTGGATCCGTAACGGCAAAGCCTACGACGCGGTCATCGATTTTGACGCCGCCACGCGCGATCCGGAGAACCCGAAGCAGATCCGCCCCGCGTACAATATCCGCGACCACCTGCACCCCAACGATGCCGGCTACAAGGCGATGGCCGACGCTTTCGAGTTATCGATGTTTGGAAAAGGCGGACGTTAGGAATAACCGGTACACCCCGGCTTCAGCTGACGCCGCGTGTACCGGCGATTTGTGTACCGGCGATTTTGACAACCCGGACGACTTTCCAATATAATCGCCCCGAGGCAGGGTGCCTCCGCCGAAGAGGGGGTCTGAAATGCCGGATCGCTTGATGGGTGCGACGATTGCCATCACAGTCGTGCTGGCCTCGTCGTCGGTCGCTTTTGCTCAGACCGGCAAGCAGGGACCACAAAAGGCCAAGGCCCCGTCGGTCTCTGACAAGCCGGCCTCGAACAAGCCTTTTGACGCGCACGATCTCTCGGGATTTTGGGACATCACCAACATCGGGCGAGCGCCTGGCGCTCTGAACGAAACGAGCGACAATCGGCCGCCGATGACCCCGTGGGGTCTGGAAAAGTTTCACAAGGCCAAGACGGGATACGATGGCAAGGCATTAGGCAACGGAGTTTATCCGGAAAAAGATTGGAACGATCCTGTCCTGTTGTGCGATCCGACCGGTTTCCCGCGTATTATGTGGCATCCCAGGACGCCTGGAATGAGGTTTGCCCAGACTTCCGACGAAGTGATTCAGTTCTTCGAGGATGGCCGCACCTGGCGCGACATATGGACGGACGGGCGAAAACTTCCCAGCGACGACGCGGACTCACGGTGGTTCGGATACGCAGTCGGCCATTGGGAGGGAGACACGTTTGTCGTCAACTCGAATAACTTCGATGAGGCTACCTGGCTCGACCAATATGGCTCCCCGCACAGCGACGAGATGACTGTGGAAGAGCGCTACCGTCGCGTGGACCACGACCATCTGGAGATGGTCCTGAACATCACCGACCCCAAGACGTATGTCGGGACATGGAAGGGCGATAAGAAGATCTTTCAATTAGTGGAAAAGCCGGCCCGTTCGGAGTACAACGATCTTCCCGAGGACATCTGTGCGTATTCCGAGGTGAAGCTCCACGGTAAGGCCTGGCAACAGATGCACCCATAGCTTTTTGGGATTAATTGAATTAAGGAGATGTCACGTGACGCGTAAGCTTGTAGCTCCCTTTTATGTAATGACGCTGGGTTGCCTTCTGGCGATTTGTACCCCGATGTTCGCGCATCATGGAACGGCGGGCGTATATGACTTCACTCATCGCATCACAACAAAGGCAGTAGTGACGGAATACATATGGGCCAATCCCCATGTCCAGATTTATTTCAAGTTGAAGAACGATAAGGGCGAAGAGGAGACTTGGGGGGTCGAAACAGTAAGTCCGGGAAACGCGCTCGCCAATGGCTGGACGAAGAAGTCGTTCAAGCCCGGGGACGAACTCCTTGTGAGCTTCGTGCCGGCCAAGGGCAACAGGACTTTCGGAAGTTGTCCTCAATTCGTCTTTGTCGCCGATGGCCATCGGCTCGGTGGCAGCGGCAGGTGCGGCATGGGGAAAGACGCCGTCGACATGAACACCCTCCCGGTGAAACCAGGCTACACGGCAGTTGAAGTTCAGATGCCGAAAGACACCCGCGAGAGGCCTGAGTCTGAGCAGGAGAAGTAAGAGGAGATGCGGCTATCAGCCGCGTTTGCGCGGGGTTGAGGAGACGCGACTGGTAGCCGCATGTCCATAAGGAAGGGAGTTTTCACATGAGGTATCGTTTCGTCGCTCTTACGGCCCTGTTGGCCGTGACGCAGATCCTTTTTGCGCAGAACGCCCAACCCTTTGATCCGCATGACATCTCCGGCATTTGGAAGAACCCCGGAGGATTCGATGTGGCGTTGGGCAACCAGCGTCCTCCCATGACGGACTGGGGAAAGGAGAAATGGAGTAAGACGAGGGCGTCCGCCAGAAATTCGCCGCTGGCATTTGGGTTCTATGGGGACCAAAAAGACTGGAACGATCCGCTGTTCCAGTGCGACCCTTCAGGTTACCCCCGCAACCTGGACTATAGTAACTACCGATTCGTCAAGCTGCCGAACGAGTTCGTCGAATTCTTCGAACGGGACCACGTATGGCGCGATCTTTGGACGGACGGGCGCAAGCTCCCGGCGGCTGACGCCAAGCCGCGGTGGTACGGATATGCGACCGCGCATTGGGATGGAGACACCCTGGTGGTTGAATCTTCCGGTTACGATGACCGGACATGGGTCGATCCCTACGGCTCGATCCACAGCGACCAGATGCATCTGGAGGAGCGTTACACGCGCCTTGACCATGACAACCTGGAGTTCAGCCTGACGCTTACGGACCCGAAGGCGTACGTGGGCGCTTGGGGTGGCAAAAAGCTGAAGTTGAGGCTGATGAACAGCTCCCAGCAAATCCAAAAGGGTCTCTGGGGTAAAAGGCCGGATGGCACGGCATACGGGGACATGCGGGAAGAATATTGTGTCTATTCCATTGAGCGCCATTTCTGGGAAGGACGGCCGCTCGGGGGAATAGGCGGGGACGACAAGAAGTAAGCGAGTTCATCTTCCAGCTTATTTTGTGCTGCTCTTACCGATCATGGGCTCCTCCGGCTCCCTGGTAGCTCTACGATTCTGCCGATATCTGGTGGCTGGACATGCTGAGGGAATCGGCGCAACCTGACCAGAGGAAGCCTGCAAAAGGTATAGGCCCGTCGCTCGCAAGCCGCAGCACTCGGACCTTCGTATTGGTTTTGGCGTGCTCATCAGCCGTTTCGAATCGCCAGAGCCACCAACACTCCCAGGCAGAGCGCCGCTATAAGGGCATAACCCACCTTCCGTAGTGTCTGGGATGTCACGGGTCGCACGAAGAACGTGCGGTAGGACAGGCCGGTTCCCGGCAAGCCCACCGAGAAATACTTCCTCCGTTTCGCGTCCAGTCCGAGCCGTAAGCCGTTGCGGCCCACGCTTCCGCCAATGCCTGATTTGCTGAGATTCAGCCGCACCCCAGGCGCGATCCGAATCCGGCGCTGAAAGCGGAAACCCATTTCTCATCTGATCTTACAGCAGGGTCGCACCGGGCTCACGAGCTGGGGTTTGGCGGTAATCTGGAAAGTACTCGACAATGTCAGGTCCGATCACCCGGCGGTTGAAGCCCGAAGAGGAGGAAATTGTAGCCGCGATCCTGAACGTGGACCGCTCGACGCTCTACCGAGCGTTGGCAGTTTAGAATAGGGTAATGAGTACTGAAGAGATCATTGCGCTTTTTCTAGGGGGAGGCTTGATCTGGAAATTACGCTTCTTCGCTACGCCGGGGCCAATTATTGCCCTCACCAGCCGTAACGTCGTGAGCGGGAACGACGAGTACCCCCGAGTTCTCGAAATTGAAAACTTCGGCGACAAGGCTGCTCAAAGCATCGAATGGGAAATCAGGGAGTACTTCACCGCCGTATTGCCGCGCTACGAGTCACGGCGCGATAGGCGACCTGCTCCACTTAAGCCGGGCGAGCGCTTTGGGATTAATGTCGGGAGCGAATCTGCCGACGTTGCGTTCCTCTCTAAATTCGAGATCTTCATGACTTACAAGGGGCCGAACAGAGCATCCTTTTACAGTCATTTCACAGTGGATGGAGACGTGAGGAGGAATGATTCTGGTCTCAACCAGGCGCGGTGGAGGCTCACCTGTTCTTTCCTTCGCCTGTGGGTCCGGGAATTTTGCAACAACCTGCTGATTCGGGCGAGGACGCGGCCGGTGCAGTACTCGTTGCACGGCGCTGAAAAGACTTAGCGGAACACAAACCTCGTGCTGCCCGTTGGGTAGTACTCGGCAACGATCTCGGGCGTCACCTGTGGTCAGATGTACTCGAAGCCAAAGGCTCCTTCCCGCAGGTCTGGGGCTTGGCGTTAAGCTGGGAAGTACGCGACGATGTCAACTCAGATCACCCGGCGGTTGAAACCTGAAGAGGAGGAGATTCTCCGCAAGCGCGACGAACTGGCTGCCATTCGCGCAACCCTCGCGGAGCATGAGCTGGAGCTTGTTGATCTTCGCAGCCAACTTGCCGCCTTTGAGGGCCGGTACCTACGGCAGGTGGGGATCCTCTACGCGGAACTGGACGAATGGAAAGCGCGAATCTCGGAGTTGCACGCGCGGCTCGATCCTTCCGACGTTGCGAATGCGCAAGCTCGCGGGGCTCGTGAACAGGCGCGCCAGGCCTACGAAGACTCCCACGGTAAGGCATCTGAAACTCGCGACTTCATCCCATCGCCTGAGCTCAAGAGCCTGTTCCGCGAGGTGGCCAGGCGCATTCATCCCGACTTTTGCAGGGACGCCAGCGATCTGGAGCGCCGCACTCGGTTCATGGCCGAAGCCAACCGCGCATACGAAGCGGGCGATGCCGAGGCCCTCCAGCGTATTCTCGATGAGTACCAGGACGGCGCGGATGCAGTGAAGGGCGAGGGCATTGGTGCCGAACTCATCCGCATCATCCGGCAAATCAGCCAGGCCAAAGAGCGCGTTGCCGTTATTGAACACGAACTGGGTGCCCTGCGCCAAAGCGAAATCGCTCTACTCAAGAAGCAGGTCGAGGAAAGAGAGCAAGAGGGCCGCGACCTACTGGCCGAACTTGCAGCTACTGTCCGCGAGCAGATTGAGCGGACCAAGAAGGAATACGAGACCCTCGCCAGGCAGGACGGATAAAACGTGGTGAGTGACGAATCCCAGCTCCAGGTCCGTCCAAAGGATGGCGATTCTTCGCTGAGCCTCTCGAAGGTGCGGTCCGGGCTCATAGCTCGGGGGCGTCGGGATGCGGAGGCAATCGCACGGCGCGCCTTCGTGCCGATAGACGCGCTATCGGAAACGCGTCGGCTTGCTGAAGAGGGGGACGCTGCTTCCCAGTGGGACCTCGGCAATGCGTATGCCTACGGCAAAGGCGTGCCGCAGGACTACGCCGAAGCCGCGAAGTGGTACCGCAAAGCGGCCGATCAGGGGCACGTGGAGGCCCAGGACCGCCTCGGCCTTTTCTACGCCCACGGTTTCGTGCCACAGGACTACGTCGAAGCCATGAAGTGGTACCGCAAGGCGGCCGATCAGGGATACCATTGGGCCCAAGGTCGTCTCGGTGAGGCATACCGGGACGGTATGGGGGTGCCACAGGACTACGTCGAAGCGATGAAGTGGTACCGCAAAGCGGCCGAGCAGGGAAATGCATATGCCCAGTCGGAACTTGGCGAAGCATATTTAGACGGCAGAGGCGTGCCGCAGGACTACACCGAAGCGGTGAAGTGGTACCGCAGAGCGGCCGATCAGGGAGATCGTCACGCCCAGAACAGTCTCGGCTTTCACTATGCCAACGGCAGGGGCGTGCCACGGGACTACGCCGAGGCCGTGAAATGGTACCGCAAGGCCGCCGGTCAGGGTGACGCTGCAGCCCAGTGCAACCTTCGCGACATGTACACAGAGGGGCGGGGCGTTCCTCGGGACTACGACGAGGCCGCGAAATGGCACCGCAAAGCCGTTGATCAAGGTGTTCTTTCCCACTTCGACCTCGGCCTTGCGTATGCTCGCGGCAAAGGCGTTCCCCAAGACTACGCCGAAGCCGTGAAATGGTACCGCAAAGCCGCCGACCAGGGCATCGATGTCGCCCAGTACAACCTTGGCCTCATTTACGCCAATGGCATGGGAATCCCGCGGGACTACGTTCAGGCACATATGTGGTTCAATCTGGCCGGTGCCAGCGGTGATGCCGACGGTATCAGGAATCGCGACGTCGTCGCCCGCGAGATGACGCCGCAACAGATTGCCGAAGCGCAACGTCTGGCGCGGGAGTGGAAGCCGAAAACGAGTGGAAGGGCGGGCGGGGCAGGTGACTCTCTACTTTGATACCTCATCCTGGAATCATCTGGTAGACCACCCCGATGGGGAAAAGCTAATCGGTCTCATCCAGCAACGCAAACAGTTGGTCTTGGCGAGCGTCATCACAGTGGGCGAGGTCCTCAGAACGCCAGATGATCTTCGCCGCCAAAAAATTTGTTCGGCGATGCGGACTTTGCATGGCGACGGCCCGCTCTTGGAGCACCCGTTTGATCTCGCACACGCTGCTGCACAAGGTATTCTTCAAGGACAAGAAGACTTCTGCCTTCCCCGGACTGGCCCTGGCAACTATCTTCTGCATTGCGTCTTGGGTGCAAATCAGCCCCCGCCCCAAGATGAAATCTGGGCGTGGCTGGACAACATGAAGAAGAGATGGAAAGAGGCCAAAAAACAGCTCAATCTTCTTGATCTAAAACCGGACTTGAACCGTTTGCCCGAAGTTGTGGGCAACGACGCCTTCCTCAAGATCCTCTGCCAGTTGCAGCCGGCCAGAGAGCTTGGGGTTTCACTTTCCCAAATGCAAGCTATCTACGAAAAGAGCGACGTCTGGAAGGCATTGGGAGCCACGCTGGCGTACATGATAAAGCCGTCAACCACCCATGCACCGAAGAATAAAAAAGGCAAGCAGCTGCCCGATGCGCAGGATTTGTGGCAGGCCCCATATCTCGGGGTGGTCGAGGTTTTCGTGACGGGCGACAGGTGGATGCTGGACGCTATCAATGAAATCTCACGCGTTGCGCTCTTTCGGTACCTCCGATGCACTGGACTGTCGCACCCTTTGAGCGCTTGGTCCTGGCCGGCAAATAGCGGAACATAACGTGACTTTTAATCAGATGTTCATCGCGCGCGAGTTGAATGACGGGCCGGTGAGGCTGTGCAGTATTATCCGAACCTGTTGGTGGAACGCTCCACACTCCTGGCGCATCGAGTAACTTAAGAATTCAGGAACGGGAGACAACGATGAAGCTCGGGGCCATGGCGACGATTGCCGTTTGGGTGTTGAATATCGCATCGGCAGCTGGACAAACTGCGCCGGCAAAGCAGCTCATGTCGGAACAGGCTTTCAAAAACGTTACCGTGCTCAAGGGAATCCCAGTGGATGAATTCATGGACACAATGGGGTTCATTTCCGCGTCCACCAACTATAACTGCATCGATTGCCATACCGAACCGAAAGTGGAGGGCGATTGGAGCGTTTTCGCCGACGAGACCCCCCGCAAGGCGATCGCACGCCGCATGATTCTGATGGTGCAGGCCATCAATAAGACCAATTTCGGGGGAGCGCGCGTAGTGACCTGCTACACCTGCCATCGCAATGTCCAGGGTGCCCCCAAGGTCACGCCGAGCCTGGCGGATCAGTACGGCGAGCCGCCCGCGCCGGACCCCAACGAAGTCGAGATTCGCCGGCAAGCTTCTGGGGCACCCTCCGCCGATCAGGTCTTCGACAAGTATCTCCAGGCCGCCGGAGGAGCGCAGAAGGCGGCCGCCATCACCAGCATCGTCTTCAAGGGCACATACCAGGGGTATGCGGAACCGAAAGCGGCTGTGGACATTTATCTTAAGGCTCCCAATCAGCGCACTATGATCGTGCATACCGACGGCGGAGACCGGACCACGACCTTTGATGGCAGCAACGGATGGATGGCGGCGCCGCCCGCGGATAAGCCATTTCCCGTAATCAGGTATACCAACGGAGACCTGGATGGCGTCCGGCTCGACGCAGTGCTCTCCTTTCCGGCGGGAGTCAGGCAGGCCATAACCAAACCGCTGACAGGTTCGAGCAGCATTGACGACAAGGATGTGGCCGTCGTGCAGGGGACTGCCAACGGCGGACGCTCTTCCATAAAGCTGTACTTCGATAAGCTGTCCGGCTTGCTCGTCCGGCAGGTGCGCTATGCCGATACGATCATCGGGCGGGTACCGATACAGGTGGACTACAGCGATTACCGCGATGTCGCCGGCGCCGGAGTCAAACTGCCGTTTCACGTCATTACGACATGGACGGACGGCCGGTCGGACATACTGCTGACTTCGGCGGAAACAAATGTGGCGATTGACGCTGTGAGGTTCAATCAGCCGTCTCCGTCGGCGCCACCCAAACAATAGGCGGCACGACCGCGATCTGCTGCGAGCTTTCCGGGCACCTAATACGGGTAGACGCCGATTTGTCGGCGACAGGCCCGCCGTTAATCTGACTTGGCTGAAAACCGGCCGGCCCCAAAACGCGCCCTGTCAGGGTTTCAGCCGGGTTAACGGGTCGCCGATCACTACATTCATCCAGCTCAATCCCGGGATACCCAGGTAGAAGCTTTCCGCCAGCGTCCGTCCCGAGTAATACGCCGGAAGCACGAAATCCGGACGCGGGCAGAACGCCAGGTAAGGCTCAAAGGCCTGACCGGAAGCTCCCGTCGCGCCTTCGTGGATGTAGTCCGCCGTCAGTGTCTGGGGCGCTCCGGCGAACCACGCATGTTTGTCTGCCCATGTGCCGATTTCCCAGTCGGCGGGAGGTTGGCGGAAAGTGCGCGCGTCGGTGGAAACGTACTCGGTCGCAATCGCTCCGGGCAACCACTTGAAGTGCAGGAACCTGTGCTTGCGGTCGGTATCGTTCGATCCCCAGGACGCGTAGCCGATCACGTTGTCAACGCCCGTGAGGACGGTCGCCGATTCATCGAGAATGACGCGGTCCGGCGGCAGCAGCAGCGCCGCCGTTCTCAACCACTGATTGCCCTCGTTGGTTTCTCTGGCTTTCAGATCGATCACAAACCTGCCTCTGTTGCGGGCCTGCAGCGCGCGGTCCACCAGAGCCTGCATGTCCGCCATGTTGTAGCCGTCGAGCCGCGTGACCAGGTACATCGGAAACAGCGGGTGCCGGAACGGAGTGTCCCGCTGGCGAAAGAAAGGATTGTTGATTGGGCCGGGCAGCGGGATGACGACGCCGCGCAGACGCTGATAGAGCAGGGTCATTTCGGAGTCGACCGAAGATTCCTCCGATCGAATCCCCTCACCCGGCCCATTGATTCTGAGCGGTACCCCGCTGGTAAGGACTATATAGAGAATCTTTTCCTGCAATCCCTGTTTCTTCAGGAACAGGCCCACCGGTCCTTCGATCTCCTTGTCATAAACCGGGCGCTCGATGGTTTCGTCGAGAACCGTATCGATCATGCAGAGGTTGGCGATCGGGATGCCCCGCTTGTGGATGTAGTAATCCCCGATCCGGCGGGATGTGCCCGAGCGACGATTCTCCACCACGAGTACCTGGTCGGGCGTCTGGGCATTGGTCGCCACCGCAAGGGAAGCGGCCGCCAACACCAGCGCAATAGGACGGTATCCCACTGCAACCACTGTAAACGAACCAATCGACTAAACTCGAACGGATGCTCCTCTGCACGGTCCGCGATTGCCATCTGGCGTTGGTGCGCGAGCAGAAGAGGCTGGTATGTCCCCGCGGACATTCTTTCGATATCGCGCGCAGCGGCTACATCAACCTGCTGCAGCCGCAGGACCGCCGGTCCAAACAGCCTGGCGACACAGCGGCAGCTGTCGCCGCGCGCCGCCGCCTTCATGATCGCGGCGTGACGGAACCTCTGCTGGAGGCCATCGCCGGAATCGCGGCGATCGCGGGAGCGTCGCCTGGCGGCCGCGTTCTCGACGCGGGCTGCGGCGACGGATATTACCTCGGCGAGCTGGCTCGCCGGACCAGGTGCGAGGCGCATGGCGTCGACATTTCGATTCCCGCGGTGGAAGCGGCTGCCCGCCGCTACTCCGCGTGCGCGTGGATTGTAGCCAATGCCGATCGCTTTGTGCCATACGCGGACGGCTCGTTCCAGCTGGTCCTGTCGATCACGGGGCGGATGAATGCAATCGAATTCCGGCGCGTTCTCGGCGACGGCGGGCGTCTGCTTGTGGCTCTTCCCGGGCCGGAGGATCTGATCGAACTGCGCGGCACGGGCCGCGATCGCGTGCCCCGCACCGTCGAAACATTCGCACGGCATTTCAAGCTCGTTGAACACCGGCGCATCGCCACGACGGCTGATCTCGATGCCGCGGCGGTCGAGGACGTTCTGCTTTCCATTTATCGGCCCATGCGATCGCGTCCGGCGGAGGCGATGCGATTGACCTTCAGCCTCGATCTGCTCCTGTTCGAGAGTGGTACACGCGACTTCAGTCGCGTTTGCTGATCGCTACCGGGCCCGCAGGCGCCGCCGCAGGTTCGACTCCCAGCGCAGCAAATCCCGCCCAGCCGCCGTTCGGCCGACAATCGGATGCACCAGATTAAACCACGCGATGCGCGCCGTGGTATCCGCTGGATTGCCTCCTGACCGCAGAGCCCGCGCCAGAGCCCGCAGCGCCCGCCTCCGATTGCCGGTGGCGAACCAGATGTTCGCCTCGTATATATACAGGTTCCGGTAAGCGGCGGATTTCATGGCGGCGATACGCGGCGAAAGATCGCCGCAGCTGAAGAATTTGTCCAGCACCCTGCCCCGCGCGTCGAGAAGCACCGCGAGCGACGGCCCCCGCGCGCGGGTCGCATTGTCGTCATGACGGCGAACATGAGCCAGCACCCGATCCACAAACACGAAGTCGTAGTGGAACGCGGTGCGCAGCCACATGTCCCAATCCTCGCTGGTAGCAAGCGATTCATCGAAGAAGCCCGCGCGGTCGAAACATTCGCGCCGCACAACTACTGTGATATTGCACGTGGCGTCGCCCCACAGCATGCTGCGCAGCGTGTCATTGGGGAAATGCGGTGTCTGGCCGAGGATGGTGGAAAGCGGATTCAGGTCCTGATCCATCCACTGGCCCCGCGAATACACCAACCCGATCTCCGGCCGCGCCCGCAGAATCGAGACTTCGGTCTCCAGCAGATCGGGCAACCATCGATCGTCGGAATCGATACGGGCTATCATTTCCCCGCGGGCGGCGCGGATTCCGGCATTCATCGCCGCGCTGACCCCGCGATTTTCCTGCCGCAGATACCGCACGCGCGCATCCGCATCCTGATAACGGCGGGCCAGCGCCCCCGTATCGTCCGCGGACCCGTCATCCACCACAAGGAGTTCCAAATCGCGAAAACTTTGCCCGAGCACGCTCTCAATCGCGGTACTCAACAGCGCGGCCCGATTATACGTGGGCAGGATCACGCTGACTTTTTGCGCGCTCATGGGATCGCTCACGGAAGCAACGACTGCACGTATCCACGCAGTTCCCCACAGAAACGTTCTTCCGAGAAGCATTCGGCGCGTTCCGCCGCGAAACGCCGCAACTCAACCTGAGCGGCGGTGTCGCGCACCACTGTGCAAATGCGTTCGCAGCCCTCGGCCGCGCCGTCGAACATCAATTCTTCCCGGCGGCCCACGATCTCCATCGGCCCGCCGGAACGATGCACGAACGTGATGCAGCCGGCGCGCTGCAGTTCCGCCGGGGCAATCCCGAAGTGTTCATTCTCCATGGTGTGCAGCCCGTAGCGATGCCGCGCCACTTCCTCGACCATCCGCTCGCGGGAGAGATCGTACAGTATCCGAAACCAGGGACGCGCCGCGGCTAAAGCTTCCATACGCGCGCCGCATTCAATATCGTCGCGATGCGAAATCAGCGTGAGTGAAATATCGATGCCCCGGCTTCTCACGCGATCGGCGATCTCGACAGCCGTCTCCCACCGCTTGGTCGCGTGCATGCGCCCCAACGCAACAATATCTCCGGCTCTGTTTTCCCAAGGAACCGATGGAAACCCGCCGGGCACGGGAGGATAGAGAATCCTCGATTCTACGCGGTGCACATCGCGGATGCGCCCGGCAACGAACTCCGAATTCGCGAGCGCAACGTTCCTGCGTAACCCTTCGTCCGTCGCGCCCGCAACGCGCCGGCAACATGCCCGGTATCCGTAGAGAAAACCGGGGATGCGATGGTACCAGCGCATCTCGTTATCGGGCCGTGGCAGATAGGCCCAGGGGAAATGCACGTAGTGCAGCCCCCTGCGTCCGAAATCGGCTTCGTTCTGCGTGCTCACCAATGCGTCGAATCGGTTCTCATGGTCGAGATTCCGCGCCCAGCGGATGGTGACGCACTGCTCCATCAATGCGCCAGGGGTCGGCATGTTGCGCATCATGCCGCGCCAGGACGGGGGCGCCAAACGGATTCTGAAATCGTCCATATGCAACGACGTTCCGAAACTGCGGTTCACCGATTCGTAATCCACCGGCCCCAGTGTGGCAAGCGTGACATCGTACTCGTCGCGCAGTGCCTGCAACGCCCATGCCGCCACGGAATTCCCGCCACCCGAAGGATACACATAGGGATGCGCGACCAGAACGCGCGGCCGGCTCACGATATCCCCGCCAATACCGGTAACGCGATCCGTTTCCATTCCTCGCTCCAGGAAATCTGCCAACGCTCGCGGACACGGTTTTGCACGACGTCGAGCGCGCTGCGGTCCGCGCCGAGACGCGAGAGCAAATCAGCGAGGTCCTGCGCCGTGCGGAACAGGAAACCGGTGGCTCCGTCTTCGATTTGTTCGCGGATGCTGCCGCCGTAATCGAGTGCGCATACCGGCACGCCCACGCCGAACAAATCCACAACCTTCATCGCCAGATCCAGTCCCGAGCTCGACCGGTGCAGACTCAGGCCCAGATCCGCGCGGCGGAGCAGATTCCAATATTCGGCTTCGGGAAGGAAACCCGTGTCCGCGAGAATACCTCTCAGACGCAAGGCGAGAAAACGCGGCTCGAGTCCCCTTCGCTTAGGGCCCTCGCCCGTGACGTACACGGTCATCGGGTGGCCCGGCAAGGTATCCAGCGCATCCAGCAACAGTTCGATGTCCTCGTCAACGGTCCAGCCCGCGGGGCAAACCGCAACCAAAGTGGGGCGGGGCTTCGGCCCTGCCGCCGAGCTTTCGCTCGGCGCTGTTCGACCGAGATCAGCGCCGGCCGGAAGGCCGGCGGCAGGGCCGAAGCCCCGCCCCACTGACACAACCGGTCTGTCATACAGAACCTCGGCCCGTATGCCCGCGTTGCGCATCAAATCCTCCCGCATGGCGCACGACACACAAAGATGCCGCGCCGCCAGCCGTCCCGCGCGAAATTCATACCAGCGCGCCAGGCGCACCAGCCAGTGTCCAGCGCCGAGGCGCAGCGCAAGCAGAGAGAATCCGTAATTATGCCAATCGATCGCTACCGACGCTCCCATACATTTCGCAGCCAACGTCGCGGCGGTCAACGTGGGAAAAGCCGGCGGGTTCTGCACCAGAATCGCGCGCGGCTTCTCCCGCATCAAAACGCGAAACAAAGCGCCGCAAAGCCGTCCCATTCTGAAGCCGGCGTGCATCATGAAACGAAGGCCGGACGCGCCAGCCGGCGCGCTGCGTCCGCCATCCAGAGCCACCACGCGAACCCCGGCCGGTATTTCAAACTCCCGGCCGCGATAACCGATGAGCACAACCGCAAATCCGTTCGCTGCCAGTTCGCGCGCGTGATTCAACATCCTCGGACTGCGCGCGACCTCCCCCATCACCACAACCGCTGCCAGTTCGCCTCTCACCACCTGGCTTCCAGCGCCTCTTCACGCAAACATCCGCCCTCCAGCCTCCAGGCGCGCGAAGCATGACGGATCGCCACCGGATCGTGCGAGATCGTCAGCACCGCGGGATGAAACGGCAGCCGGGCCAGATTATGCAGCAGCGTGGTGATCGCTTCTTCGTCCAGATGGTTCGTCGGTTCGTCGAATATCAGGAAATCGGGTTGCCGCAGCAGGGCTCGCGCCAGCACGAGCTTTTGTCTCTGCCCGCCGGAAAGCAAAATGCCGTGCTCGCCGATTTCGGTGTCGAGCCCACCGGCCAGCTCATCCACGAACCCGCCCGCACCGGACCATTCCAGCGCCTGCCGCACCTCCCGATCGCCGAAGTCCGCCGAACCGTAAGTCAGATTGTCGCGAATGCTCCCTGGAAAGAGGAACGGGTTCTGCGGAAGAATGGCCATGTGCGCGCGCAGCGAACGGATGTCCACCTCGTCATAGGCCACGCCGTTCACAAAAACGCCGCCGCGCGCGGGCCTGTAGAGTCCCGTGATCAGATGCGCGATGGTGCTTTTGCCGGCTCCATTCGCACCGATCAGCGCGATCTGCTCGCCGCGCCGGATTTCGAATGCCGCGCCGCTCAGCACCGGGACATCGTCCCGGTAACGAAACCACGCATCCTCCATCCGCACGCTCTCAATGGCGCCGACCGCTTGTGTGCCCTGGTAGGGTTCGCGTTCCGTGGCGTGCATCAAAGTATCCAGTTCACCGAACGCGTGGAGTCCGCGCCGGACTGGCGGAATCGATTCCACAATGGATCTCACCTGCACCGCGAACAATGCGGCGGTCACATAGAAAACCATCACCTGTCCACGCGTCGCATGTCCGGCCGCCACCGACCAGCCGCCCGCCAGCAGCGCCCCCAGCGTGCAGGTCAACAGCAGAAATCCCTGCAGAACCTGCTGCCCCGCATCGAAGCGGTTCAGATCCAGGGAAATGTCGCGCAATTCCCGGATATTCCGCGTCTGGCGCGAGATTTCAAACTTTTCCGCCGCGTGCAGGCGTGTCAGATCGAGGGCCTGAATCATAAAGCGTATGCCGCGGCTGAACGTCTCCCATGCGCGGCGAACGCGTTCCTGGCGCAGCCAGGCGTGCCGTGCCGTCATCCGGTTCAGCAGGAACAGGGCCGGCGCCACCACGGCGAGAACTACCGCATATACCGGCTCTATGCGCACCAGTATCCAGAAAAGGACAAGTGCCCCGCCGGCGCCCGGCAGCATCTGCGTGGTCACGGCATTGTTCATGATGTCGATAATTCCGGTTTCGTGGACCAGCGTGATGTGGAGCTTTTCCACATCGGCCTGCGTGTGGAAGGCTCGCGGCAGCAGGTAAAAATGTTCGGCGGCGCGCGTGCGCAGCGTTGCCAGCACGTCCTGGCTGAGGCGCAGCGCAGTCACCCGGATCCACCAGGCCAGCAGAAGCCCCGCCAGTTGCAGAGCCATGAGCTCAGTCACGGCAATCCAGAAAGGTCCCAGCGTCGCTTTGGACGTGCCTGCCGGCAGAATCTGATCGAAAATGCGGCGCAGGATGGCCGCGCCTGGTACCCAGGCAAACGACTGCGCCAGCCCTGCCAACGTCAGAAGGAACAGCGAAAGCCGGTGATTTCGAAAACACGCGGCATAGGAACGCCACCGGCTGCGGTTTGCGGGAAGGTTCACGTAGAGAACTAGTAGAATAACGAATTGTCCACATCGTTAGCCAGGAGGCGCGTTGCCGTCACAGGCGGCGGTACAGCGGGGCACATCCTCACGGCTCTCGAAATCCTGTCTGCTTACCGGAAGGAATTTGCCTGCGAGGGACTTTTCATCGGCAGCGAGTCCGGGCTCGAATCGCGTTTGGCGTTGGAGAGCGGAGAACACCCGGAACTGATCCCCGCCCTGCCCTGGGCAAGGCAGCCCCTGGCCGGAAGGCTGCGCGCAATCCGCTCCATCGGACCGGCCTTTTTTGCGGCCCGCCGCATCCTGATTCGGGAGCGAACGGAACTCGTCATAGGCACCGGCGGTTATGCTTCCGTGGCGCCGTGCATTGCCGCGTGGCTGCTCGGCCTTCGCGTTGTCATTCACGAAGCCAACGCGGTCCCAGGGCTGGCCAACCGCTGGCTCGCGCGCATCGCCAGTCTGATTTGCGTCGATTCGGAGGAAACGGCTCGCAGCTTCGGTTCCCACCGCGTGGCGTTGACGGGGACGCCATGCCATTCGGTGTCTCCGCCAGGCGCGACGCCCCGACCGCCTTTCCGTTTCATCGTGCTGGGCGGCTCCGAAGGCTCGCCGTGGTTGAATCGGCGCGTGCCCGCGCTGTTCGCGGAGTTGCGGTGCCGGTTTCCGGACTTCACCGTTCATCACCTCACTGGAATGGAGGATCCCGCCGCCACGCAGGCCGCTTACGACAGCGCCGGCGTCCCCGCCCGCGTGGAAGGGTGGGTCGCCGATATGCGCCCCGTCTACGCGGGCGCCACACTGGCGATCGCGTGCCCCGGGGCACGTACTCTGGCGGAACTTTCCATCGCCGGCGTTCCTTCGCTGATTTCGCCCCTGCCCGGCATCGCTCACGGCCACCACACAGCCAATGCGCGGCTTTATTCGGCCCGCACCGGGGCGCGCTTTGTAAGCGAAGACGAGTGGAACATCGCTGAACTCGCCGGGTGGATGGAGTCGCTGTTGTCTTCGCCGGAAGCCCTCCGCGCGATGGGCGAAAAAGCGCGCTCGTGGGCGCGCCAGGGGGCTGCCGAAGCGATCGTCCTCCAATCGGAAAAGCTGTTCATCGCGCCGAAATCGTAAAGGACTTCCAGTGAATGCAAGACTTCTGCTTCGAACCATTCACCTGCGCCTTCTGCACGGGCTCCTGCGTTTCATAGGCGAACGCGAGCGGCGGATTGTGGCTTGGCGATCCCTCATGCAAACGGGGGTTAGAGAAATAACATTCGAGCGGGAGGGACTCATCTGGACTATGCGCGCCGATGAGTTCATCGGACTGGGGATGTTTGTGGATGGGGAGTATCAGGCCAAACAGATGCACACGCTTCTGGCCTGGATGCGCCGATCGGGAACGCTGGCCGGCTCGCGCGATGTAGTGATCGACGTTGGGGCGAATATCGGCACTACCTGCATTCCGCTGGTCCGGGAAACCGGTTGCCGGGCGCTGGCTGTCGAGCCGGTCCTCGATAACTTCCTCAAGCTGAAAAAGAATGTGGAATCGAACTCTCTTTCCGAACGGATACTTCTCGCCAGGAAAGCCGTGTCCAGAACCCCCGGCAGGTTGCGGATGTGCCTGACCGACGCCCCGGGCAGCCATTTCGTGGCACGGAACGGCGCGGTTGGGGAAGAAGCGGACGCCGGTTACGAGGAAGTGGAGGCGGACACGCTGGCGGGAATTATCGCCTTCGCGGGATTGAGCCCGGGTGAAATCGCGATCGTGTGGGCGGACGCTCAGGGCTGTGAGCTCGACGTGATCGAATCGGGAGAGATTCTTTGGAATCGCGGCGTTCCCTTGTGGGCCGAAGTCGAGCCGCGCTCGCTTGTCCGGCAGGGGAGTTTATCCGCCTTCGCCGGCGGCGCAGCGGTCCACTTCGACCGCTTTATCGATTCCCGCAACCTGATGCGGTTGGGAGAAAAGGCAGATCCCAGGCCAATCGCGGAGCTTACCGGATTGATTGAGGGGATCAAACCCGACGAGGTCAATACGGACATACTTTTGTTGCCCCGTGGGTTCTGAAAAGGCCGTGGAGGAGGTGCGGTATCATCTTTGGCGCCGTGAAGATTTCCGCGATCGTATGCACTCTCAACAGAGTTGAGTTGGCTCTCCGCTGCGTCGCGGGATTGCGGAATCAAACCCTGCCGGAGGCCGACTTCGAGATTCTGGTAGTCGACAACGGATCCTCGGATGGTACGAAGGAGCGCCTCCGTTCCGAATTCGGTAGCCTGCCCGGTCTGCGCATTCTCGATGAGCCTCGCCCGGGATTGGCGCGCGCCAGAAATATGGGCTGGCGCGCGGCGCGGGGCGGGATTCTCGCGTTCCTGGACGACGACGCCGTTCCGGATCCGAACTGGCTGGAATCGATCGTCCGGGTATTCGAAACCGCGACTCCGAGGCCGGGCATTGTCGGCGGAAGGGTCCTCCCCAGGTGGGAGACCCCGCTCCCTCGCTGGGTGCCGTCCAGCGTGGTTGTCTTTTTGACCATCCTGGACTGGGGCTCGGAAGCCCGCGTTGTTCCCGAGGGCCAATTTGTGTTGGGCTGCAACCTGGCGGTGTCGCAGGAAGCTCTGGCCGCGGCTGGCGGCTTCAACGAGACATTGGGCCGCCGCGGAAACAAGCTCTTGTCCTGGGAGGACGTGGAACTCCAGGAAGCTGTTCGAGCCGCCGGGTATTCCAGCCGATACGAACCCGCCGCCACGGTACATCATTTGATTCCGGCCGAGCGTCT
>Ga0070733_10001340_pt1 | contig 18508 bp, 16 predicted proteins | sample Coa_R1_9_FD_66450 | JGI IMG/M metagenome (GOLD analysis project Ga0070733, IMG submission 66450) | Surface soil microbial communities from Centralia Pennsylvania, which are recovering from an underground coalmine fire - Coalmine... | ecosystem: Environmental > Terrestrial > Soil > Unclassified ... | reverse complement strand
GCTGACCTGCGTGCCCTCGAAAGGCTCCCGCGCCAAGTGTCCCTTGAAGAGATGCGCGAGAATCCCGCCGTGCGGAAAGTGAAATTCTTGAAAAATGTGCGGCTGATCATTTCGCCGCTTCTGGAAGAGGAATATCAGGAGCTGCTGCGCATGGCGGGCATTGTGCCATCTCCCGGCATGCCGCTGCCCTAGTTTGCCAAAGCCTCGCTCTTACCATGTTGACCGCTCTCGAAGGAATCAATCTCGGCCGCACGCGCGTTATAGACCTGACCCACACCATCAACGATCACCTGCCTCCGTGGCCGGGCGATAAAAAATCTTTTGAAGCTCAACCGAACGCAACCATCGAACGCGAGGGGTATTTCACTCGCAGTTTTTGGATGCTCGAACATTATGGGACGCACCTGGACGCCCCCGCACATTTTCCTCCGGGCAAGACTACGGTGGATCAAATTCCGGTCGAGCGCCTGGTTGGCCCCGCCGTCGTCCTGGATGTTCGCGAGGAGTCGCGCAGCAAGCCCGCGGGCGGCCGTGACTATCGCTTACCTGTCGCGCGGGTCCAACAATGGGAGCAATTGCACGGCCCCGTTCCCGAACGGGCTATCGTGCTGCTCCGCACCGGCTGCGCGGAACATTGGCCACACGCCGACCGTTATCGCAACCTCGATTCAGCAGGCTCAATGCATTTCCCAGGTTTTTCAGTCGAAGCTGTGAAGTATCTTCTCAGCAAGCGCATCAGCGGCATCGGCGCCGACGCCATGAGCGTCGACCCAGGTGACTCCAGGAATTACGAAGTCCACCATTTCGCGCTCGGTTCGGACTTGTTTCAGCTAGAGAACCTCGCAAATTTGGACTCCCTCCCCGAATCCGGCGCATGGCTCATCGTTGCCCCCATCAAGCTCGAAGGCGGTTCCGGTGGCCCCTGCCGCGTTTTCGCCATCGTCCCCGCCTAGTGCCACAGCAATTCCTGGCTGTGCAAATTTATCAAGATCTTTAGTCTGGCCTTCTGTAGACTTTTTTTGACACAGTCATTAACTCTATGGTAATATCAGCCGCAGATTTGGAAGCGGTGTTCGAATTGCCTCCCGAAATGGAACCCGCCAATCCTGCCGGATGTAAGAAATAGGTAGATTTGGAGCCATTTTCGTAACTGCGCATTCTACGGCACTTAAACCCCATTAGAATCCGCAGTTACAAGCCGCCTACGCTAAGTCCATTAGAATCAGCAACAGTGTTAACTATACGGTTATCAAATAAATCCTTTGGAATCTGCAGTTACAAAAACGCAACCACCTAAGTCCCGCAGAATCCGCAGTTACAGAAAAAGGGGAGGGGAGAGGGACCCGCTTCAAAATGGAACTGGGTGAGAAAGACTCTCACGCCCTCTCAGCGTTCGCGAAGCTTGCCGCCTTACTTGTGAATTCCGAACACAATGCATAAACTCATTGCTCCGATTCGATGAGGGGGAACCAAACCATCTATGCGAAAAATCAGATCGTTGTGCGCCGCGTGCGCGATTCTTGCCTGCGGTTTCATTTTGTCCACACAGCTTTCCGCGCAGAGTTTTGATGTGAAGACCACAACTCTCAAGAACGGGATGAAGGTCTTGGTCCAGGAAGACCATTCCATTCCCAACGTCGCTCTCTACATTTTCTACCGCATCGGCTCGCGCAATGAACGCCCCGGCACCACCGGCATCTCCCACTTTTTCGAGCACATGATGTTCAACGGCGCAAAAAAGTACGGGCCCGGCCAATTTGACAAGACAATGGAAGCCGCCGGCGGCACCAACAACGCCTACACCTCCTACGACGTCACCGTTTATCAGGACTGGTTCCCGCGCACCGCGCTCGAAACAATTTTCGATCTCGAAGCCGACCGCATTGAAAACCTCGCTTTCGATCCCGAAATGATTAAGTCGGAACGCGGCGTGGTTGCCTCCGAGCGCCGATCCTCGGTGGATAACAGCAATTTCGGCATCCTCGACGAGCAACTCTGGGCGGCGGCATTTGAGGCCCACCCCTACCACTGGCCGGTGGTCGGCTGGATGGTGGACATCGAAAATTGGAAGATGGAGGACCTGCGGCATCACTTCCAGATGGGTTATTCGCCCTCGAACGCGACCATGGTTGTGGTCGGAGACGTCACCTCCGACGAAATTTTCAAACTCGCGCAGAAATACATCGAGCCGATTCCGTCACACGATCCACCGCCCCCGGTCACCACTCAGGAGCCGCCCCAACTCGGCGAGCATCGCATCGCCGTAAAAAAATTCGCGCAGTTGCCTCTCTTGATGATTGGCTACCATGTTCCGCAAAGCACCAGCCCGGATTACTACGCGCTCGATGTGCTGGAAACAATTTTGTTTTCCGGACAAAGCTCCCGCATGTATTCGCGGATTGTGGACAAGGATCAGTTGGCGCTGAGTGTCCGCGGCGGCCAGCAATTTGCCCTTGATCCCACGCTGTTCACCATCACCTCACAACCCAAGGCTGGAGTGGATCCAACGGCAGTAGAGAAGGCCATTTATGATGAACTCGATAAGGTAAAAACCGCGGGCATCACGGATCACGAGCTCGAAAAGGCCAGGAACGTCCTTCTGGCGAATTTTTATCGCGAAATGAAAACAATTAATGGCCGCGCCAACGCCATCGGCTCCTATGAAGTCTATTTCGGGGATTACCACAAACTTTTTGAAGCCGCCGACGCCTATCAAAAAGTGACCAAAGAAGATGTTCAACGCGCCGCGCGAGCCTACTTCACAGAGAACAATCGCACTGTTGCCACATTGATCCCCGACAAGTCCGCAAATCAAGCCGGCGGGCAGAAGAGCGGAGGCCAATAACCATGAATCCCGTGCCAAAAGGATTTTCCAGGAGAACATTGCGAATGATTCTTGCCGCCCTGACTCCGCTGCTTGCTCTTTCGTTATTCGCGCTGCCTGCAAAAGCGCAGGCGGCTTCGCCCTCCGCCAAACTCAAATTTCCGCCCTATCGAAAAACAAAGCTCCCGAACGGTCTCACCATCCTGCTGATGGAAAAACACAACCTGCCTTTGGTGAGCTTCAATATGGACGTGAAAAGCGGATCGACCTCCGATCCCGCGGGCCAGGAGGGCACAGCTTCACTAGCTGCCGCCTTGCTCCGCAAGGGAACAAAAACGCGCTCCGCCGAGCAGTTTTCCAATGACCTGGATTTCATCGGCGGATCATTCAACACGGGTGCCTCCACGGATTTCACGTTCATCTCCGCGGAGTTCATGAAGAAGGATCTCGCAAAGGGTCTGGACCTTCTCTCCGATCCAATTTTGAATCCAACATTCCCCACGGATGAATTCACCAAGCTTGTTGCCCAGCGGAAAGACGGCATCCGAGCCGCGAAGGATCAAGCGCAAGGAGTCCTCGGCACCTACTTCAACGCATATTTGTTGGGGGGGCATCCCTACGCGCGGCCAACCAGTGGCGATGAACAATCCCTTGCGCAGATCACGCGCGACGCCGTGGCCAAATTTTACGCAACTTATTACAAGCCGGGGAACACCATACTTTCCGTCGTTGGTGATTTTGACTCCACCGAAATGGAAAAAGCCCTGGCCGCACAGTTCGGCGCGTGGGCCAATGCAACGGTCCCCGCCGTCCAACTTTCGGCGGCCACACCCGCCCAGGGCAAGCACCTTTTGTTGGTGGACAAGCCCGATTCGACGCAAACTTATTTCCGCATTGGCAACCTGGGTATCGCGCGCACCAGTCCCGACCGAGTTTATGTCAACGTCGTCAACACACTGTTCGGCGGCCGCTTCACGTCCATGATTAATTCCGCGTTGCGCATCCAGTCCGGCCTCACCTATGGTGCGAATTCTGCATTCGATGAACGCAAAGCCGCGGGCCCGTTCTACATCAACACCTACACGCGCAACGCCACCACCGAAAAGGCCATGGACATGGCGCTCGATGTTTTGAAACAATTCCATGAAAAGGGAATCACCGAAGATCAACTTACTTCCGCGAAGAGTTACTTGAAGGGGCAGTATCCACTGCGAATCGAAACTTCGGACCAACTGGCTTCACAACTTACGGATCTCGAGTTTTACGGTCTGGACGCAAAGGAAATTGATGATTTCTATCCGAAGGTGGACGCCATGACCATGGCCGATGCCCGGCGCGTGATTGACCGGTACTACCCTCTGGATAATTTGGTTTTCGTGGTCATTGGCAAGGCCAGCGAAATCGGTCCGGTGGTCAAGAAATACGCGCCGGATATGGACACGCGTTCCATTTCCGAACCGGGCTATTGGCCCGCGTCCGGCGCACACTGATTGGTCGCGGAGGTCTTCTTCGCCGGATTTCTTGAGGAAAGCCAATATTTAGGAAAGCGGCGGTAATCGCAATTCCACTGATTCCGCCGGATCCATTCGTTGAGAATTGAATGTCCTTGCGGGCACTCCGTTGAGCTTGAGCGAGTCGTCCTGCACCCCTCAGGCTTACGGTGTAATATGAATTGAGGTCATTTCCGGTGCCCGAACTTCCCGAAGTTGAGACAGTCGTCCGCGGATTGCGCGGCCCGCTCGTAGGCCGCCGAATCGTCGGCGTGCGCTTCGGCAAGACCGATTTCATCGACGATCCCATCGCTCTCGGCGAGCAACTCCCCGGCAGCCGCATCGCGAGTGTCGAACGCTTCGGCAAATTCATCAACCTGGCTCTCGAGCCGCTGGATTCCGCCAACCGCGATTTTCATTTTCTTATTCACCTTGGAATGACCGGCCAGCTCACCTCGCGCAAGCCCTATGAGCCGGTCGCGGCGCACACGCATGCTTTCGTCGAGCTGGATGACGGCCTCGAACTGCGCTACACCGACATTCGCCGTTTCGGACGCATGCTGCTGGTGCCCCAATCGAATATGGGCGCGTTTCATCAAAAGGTCGGCCGCGATCCTCTGGAACTCACCGAGGAGGAGTTTTTATCCCGCGTCGGCGGCCGCCGCGCACGGATCAAGGCTCTCCTGCTGGACCAAAAAGTTTTAAGTGGAATGGGGAATATCTATACCGACGAGAGCCTGTGGCGGGTGCGCATCCATCCCGCCCGGATCGCGGCGAATTTGCGGCCGCGACAACTGAAATCACTCTTCGCTGCCATGCGCAAAGTTCTGTCCGCGGCGATCCGCTTGCGCGGCTCATCCATCTCCGATTATCTCGACGCCGCAGGCAGCCCGGGCGAATATCAAGCCCGCCACCGGGTCTACGGCCGCGAAGGCAAGCCCTGCCCGCGTTGCCGCGGTGCGATACGCCGCATTATCGTCGCCGGGCGCGGCACACACTTCTGCCCGCGTTGCCAGCCTGCTCCTCGAAAAAACCGTTAGGGAATTAATCCGCCGCAGTTCCGTGGGCTTGGTCAACCGATCGCAACCGCGGCGCCGCGGCCGCGAATATCAACTCTCCCCAGACGCGCCGGTCGCGCCGATCCAACCAGATCACGTGACTACGAATTTTTTGAAACGGAGCTTCATCCAGAAGTTCACCAATCAACCCGTGAATCCGCTCTTGAAATTCCAGATTTTCGGAACGAAATCCATCCGCCGGAATCCCGTCCGCAAGAGGAGGTACGCCCACCAGAAGCGAATAAGTATCCATCCACCAGGAGAGCCACGATTCCAGTTGATATTGCCGCCCGAATTTGTTCACCAGGTAGGCGTAATTATCCAACACGGACCGGTCGCAGATAACATGTGGCGCGTGCGCAGCGGCCTCAAGCTCCGCGGCGATTTGCGCGTGCAAAATCCAGAGCTGACCTTCGAGCGTCGTACCTTCATTCACGGGAAATGGCGATCTGCGCGCCACTTCGGTCACCAGCTCCACGTTGTAACTTGCTTTTTTCAGCAGCGAGCAGATTTCATAGGCGAGAGTAGTCTTGCCGACGCCATGCGTTCCAATCAGGGCAAGCTTCAATGGGCGAGTCCTCTCCCAAGGCACGCCGGAGTTTTAGCACACATTGCAACAAAAGAAAAATAGGTAGAATGTGTGCGCAAAGGAGCGTCAGCGATGAGGGCGGTGCTTCAACGTGTAACCCGCGCGCGAGTTCAGGTCGAAGGGCGAACCACCGGGGAAATCGGCGCGGGGCTTGTGGTTCTCCTTGGAGTCGGCCGTGAGGACACGCAGGAATCGGCCACTTATCTAGCCGAAAAGACCGCTCATTTGCGCATCTTTCCCGACGCCGATGGAAAAATGAATCGCTCGGTGATTGATGCCGGCGGAGCCGCTCTCGTTGTTTCGCAGTTCACGCTCTACGGAGACGCGCGCGGCCAGCGCCGCCCCGGCTTCACGCGCGCCGCCCCGCCCGACGAAGCCAATCGTCTATATGAAGAATACGTCCGTGCTCTTCGCGCCCTGGGCGTCAGCGTTGAAACCGGCGTCTTCCAAACTCAAATGCAGGTCGAGCTCACCAACGACGGACCCGTCACCATACTCCTCGACTCCGAGAAGATTATCTGAGGCCATAGATGAATGCTCCCACAAGGCCCTCCCAAGCCCGAATTCGGCAAGCCCGCCAGGAAGATTCTGCGGCAATGGCCAAACTTTCCGTCCAACTTGGATATCCGGTGACAACGCAAGTGATCGCCGCTCGCCTGGAAGATGCCTCACGAGATAGTTTTTCCATTGTGATCGTCGCCGAAACGCCTGCGGGAGAAATCGCCGGTTTCGCGCAATTTGTGGATCAGAGGCTGATCGGATCCGATCCGCGCGTGGAAGTTGCAGCTCTTGTAGTTGACGAATCCGTCCGCGGCCGCGGCGTTGGCCGGCTTCTCTTGTCGCACGGCGAGCACTGGGCCCGCGAACGTGGTCGCAATATTGTCAACGTTCGCTCGAACGTCATCCGCGCGGCCGCCCACGCCTTTTACGAACACGTCGGCTATCGGCACTACAAAACCCAGAAAGCCTTTCGCAAGGACTTAAACGAACGGGAATAGTCTTTTGAACACAGACCTCTAGCGATTTGGAAATACATATCGTGTAACGATATAATAGGTATGGATGTCATTGCGCTTGACCGACACCGGATATCGAGCCCTGGCTGAATTCCGTTACCAGATTCGCCATTTTCTCTCGGCCAGTGAAGAATCCGCCCGGTCCGCCGGTCTTGAGCCCGAGCAATATCTGCTCCTGCTAGCCGTCCGGGGCATGCCCGTCGGCAATGAGCCTTCCATTCAGGCTCTGGCCCTCCGTTTGGGTGTTCATCACAACACCGCGGTGGAGCGTGTTGACCGCCTCGCCCGTATGGGGCTGGTGCGCCGCAATCGAAGCGGCACCGATGCCCGGGTCGTTCGGGTTGGACTCACGGGTCGCGGCGATCGGATCCTGGAGAAGCTGGCTAGGAAGCGCATGACCGAGTTGAGTCAGAGCGGGCCCGAATTAATTACTGCATTGACCAAGGTCGTTTCAGCGACGCAGAGCATGACCAAGAAGAGGTCCGGCCGCCGAAGGAATTCAGGAAATCAGATGCACCATCGCTGAACCTGAAGGGCCGTCACTATCGTAGGAGGAGGAGCAAGTGGCCAAAGTATCCAACACCGCGAGCGCCGCGCACATTCAATCCGGCGGCTCGATGGAGTTTCGCACCGAGTTCATTTCAGTTTTGGCCGCGGCGATTGGCTTGCTCGCGGGCGCGGTTGCCTACATTCTTTACAATCTGATTGGCCTTATCACCAACATCGCGTTTTATCACAACTTCTCCACACAATTCCGCAGTCCGGCGGCGAACCATTTGGGCCTCTGGGTCATTGTCTTGCCGGTTGCTGGAGGTCTGATTGTCGGTGTGATGGCCAAGTACGGAACGGCAAAGATTAAGGGCCACGGCATCCCCGAAGCGATGGAGGCGGTGCTCACTTCGCGCAGCCGCATTGAAGGGAAGGTCGCCATACTCAAACCGCTTTCAGCGGCGATCGCTATCGGTACGGGCGGGCCATTCGGTGCGGAGGGACCCATCATTCAAACGGGCGGAGCATTGGGTTCGCTGCTCGGGCAGTTTATTTCCACGACCGCGTCGGAACGCAAAGTGCTTCTCGCGTGCGGAGCCGCGGCGGGAATGGCGGCGACATTCAACACGCCCATTGCGGGTGTTATTCTCGCGATTGAGTTGCTGCTGCTGGAGTTTCGATCACGATCCTTTATTCCATTGGTCATCGCCACCACGCTTGCAACCAGCGTGCGAGTTCTGTTGCTAGGCTCCGGTGCAATGTTCCATTTCACGGGAGTCGATTTCGACGTTCCTTCAGGATTGCCATACTATCTCGTCCTTGGCCTGCTTTGCGGCTTCGCGGCCATGGGCCTGACCAAATTTCTCTATTGGATTGAAGACCAGTTCGATCGCCTTCCTGTGGATGATCTGTGGCACCCCGCCATCGGCGCTCTGGCTCTGGGAATCATTGGCTTCTTTGTCCCGCGGGTTTTGGGAGTGGGCTACGACACGATTTCCGACATCCTCAACAATCAACTCACACTTCGCTTGCTGATTCTCATCATCGTGTTCAAATCACTCGCGCTGGTGATTTCCCTGGGTTCGGGGACCTCGGGCGGTTTGCTGGCGCCAACGTTTATGTCCAGCGCTGCCCTGGGGGGAGCTTATGCGATGGGGATTAACTACATTTTTCCCAGTGCGCACCTTTCGCCCGGAGCCTTCGCCCTGGTCGCCATGGGAGCCGTATTTGGAGCGGCATCGCGTTGTACATTTGCGTTCATCGTTTTCGCCTTCGAGATAACACGAGACTACAACTCCGTGTTGCCGCTCATGCTGGTCTGCGTCATTGCCGACATCATTGCGATTCGCTACATGCCAAATTCCATCATGACGGAAAAACTGGCACGCCGTGGATTGGATACCCATCAGGATTTTGAGGCCAATGTGATGCGGCAGGTAAAGGTCGGCGAGGTCATGTTTACCGGCGTTACGACCATTCCTCCAGCCATGAAAGTCTCCGAAGCAGTGGACCGCATTGCCGCCGGCGACCCCAACCTTGCGCGTCACCAAGCGTTGCCGATCGTGGACGACCACGAATCTCTCGCCGGAATCGTGACGCAAAATGACTTGATTCGTATGCTCGAGTTGGAAGGCGGCCGCGATAGAACTGTGTTGGAAGCCGGCACGCGTTCCTTGATTATTTGCTATCCCGACGAAACCGTTTTCGTGGCCCTCAAAAGGATGCTTGTGAATAATGTGGGCAGGTTGCCCGTGGTCAGCAGGGAAGATCCTCACCGCATGGTTGGCTACCTCAGCCGCGCCAGTGTAATGGCTTCCTGGGGACGCCATCTGGAGGATGAATCGTTGCGCGAGCAGGGTTGGATTGACAAGTTCCGCAGCGGCTCAGCGCGCTCACTTGTTGAAAAATAATCCCAACACTATTCAGTTGACGCAGCTTGTTTCATCACGCGTCTCATGCCAAATTACTGCTGAATTCTGATGAACTCGAACTCCAATTCAAGTTTTGGATCACTCGTTCATGTTTCTGTTGGGCTTCTTTTTGACTCTGTGGCTCCTGCTTCCTACCAACATTATTTCATTCGAGAAGAGGATCTCTTAGCGGATGCCTGACAAACCCATGGCAGCGAAAATGGTTTCGTGGAACCTCCGATTCCAGGATTGGGCGTCCGGGTTCCTTAAGCGTGAGGATCAGCTCATCCTGGCGCTCGCTTTGGTCATCGGCGCTTTGACCGGAGCAGCGGTCGTCGCATTTATTCTTGTTACCGAACGTCTGGGGATGCGGCTTTATCCCCCCGATGGCGCGGCCTGGCGCCGCGTTTTGCTCCCGGTCGGCGGCTCTCTTGGAATTGGGTATCTGCTCTTTCGATATTTTCCAAATGCCCGGGGCAGCGGCGTTCCGCAAACGAAGGCGGCATTATTTGCCCGCGATGGAGTCATTACCCTTCGCACTACCATCGGGAAATTCTTCTGTACCGCCGCAACTCTCGCCTGCGGAATTCCGCTTGGTCGCGAGGGCCCATCCGTCCAAGTCGGTGGCGGCATTGCTTCCACGCTGGGACGCTTGCTGGGTTTACGCACCGAGCAGGTAAAGAAACTCATTCCCGTCGGCGCTGCCGCTGCCATCGCGGCTGCGTTCAACACCCCGCTTGCTGCGGTACTTTTTTCGCTTGAAGAGGTTATGGGAGATCTTCACGCGCCCGTAATGGGCGCAGTCGTTCTCGCGTCGGCAACGGCCTGGGTCGTCCTACGCTTGCTCCTCGGTGACAACCCCCTTTTCAAGGTTCCGCAGTATCAGCTGGTTCATCCAGTGGAGTTTGCCTTCTATGCTGTGCTTGGAGTTGCCGGAGGGTTGGTTTCCTTTGCATTCACAAAGTTGCTGATCACCATTCGTGCCCGATTCCTCCGGTTCCCCTCAAAAACCATCTGGTTTCAACCTGTCGCAGGCGGTTTGGTTGTGGGATTAATGGGCTGGTTTGTTCCGCAAGTCCTTGGCGTCGGGTATGGTTACGTTGGCGACATCCTGAATGGCAACATGTTGTTCAGGTTGATGATCGTCCTTCTGGTTCTGAAAATTCTCTCTGTGACCATAAGCTACGGATCGGGAAATGCCGGCGGTATTTTTGGCCCCGCCCTCTTCATCGGCGCCATGCTGGGAGGCATCGTGGGAAGTCTCGCCCACAGGTTGTTTCCCTTGCACACCGCGACGCCGGGCGCCTACGCCCTGGTGGGCATGGGGGCAGTTTTTGCCGGAGTCATTCGCACGCCCATGACCTCGGTCTTGATGATTTTTGAGACCACTCGAGATTACGCCGTAATCGTTCCTCTGATGATCGCGAATTTGGTGAGCTTTTTCATTGCCACTCGATTTCAGCGCGAATCTGTCTATGACATTCTGGCCACGCAGGATGGCATCCATCTGCCCAGCGCGGAAACTCGGCGGGAGCAGAGCAGCCGCCAGGTGAGACGCGCGATGCGCCCGGTCAAGGAAACCCTGCACGCTCATCTGACGGTTCAACAGGCCATGGACCAGATGCGTTCGAGCGAGGTCCAGTCCTGGCCGGTTGTAGACCACCGGGGCGTGATCGGTGTAATCAGCAAGCTTATGTTGAATGGGTACCTTTCTGAAAACCAGGGTGATAAGCCGCTATCCGATCTCGTCGACCCAGTCGAATTTCCTCACGTCCACCAGGACCAGTCACTCGAACAGGCTCTCAATCGTATGGGCACCGCAGGCCTCGATATCTTGCCCGTAGTTAGCCGCGCCGATGTTCATAAACTGGAGGGTGTGATTGCCATTCGCGACGTGCTCGATTCCTACGGCGTCAGTAAACTCGGCCCAATCTGATTTCAAAATCGTAATATCTCCTTCGCCTTCCAGAAATCTCTTTGATCACCCTGAAACTTGTCTCGCTTCCTCCTCCATGCCAAAGTATTGGTATGAAGCTTCGTGGTGCTTTGCGGTTTTGCACGATACTTCTCGTTCACGCCGCTTTGTTTTGCGCCAATCCGGCTCGTGCCCAGGACCGCACAGAAATAGTAAAGGTGAACGGCTTCCCCAGATCCTACGAGATCCATTTACCCGCCGGATACACCGCGAAAAAGACATATCCGGTGGTCCTCGCACTTCACGGCGCAGGCGGCGATGCGTCCGCCATGGCTCATCTCACCCATTTGGACGACACGGCGGACAAACATGGCTTCATCGTTGTCTATCCAAATGCCCGGGACGCCCGCTGGACCACGCCCCAAAATGAAAACGTACGGCCACTGGGTGGCATCGGCCCCCGCAACAGGGGAATTGGTTTTCCCGACGATTCTGAAAGGGCTAGAGCGATGAGAGTCGGAGGCTTGCCAGTACACGACACCTATTATTTCAACGAACTTCTTGACCAGCTCGAGTCGAAGTATTCCGTGGATACTTCCCGAATTTACGCCACGGGTCTTTCCGACGGGGGTTTCATGGATTTTTGGCTGGCGTGCGAATTGGCCGGACGCATCGCAGCGGTCGCGCCCGTCGCGGCCACCATGCCACAGCCAATTACAGAAAGTTGCAGCGATTGGTCATTTCGCCCCGTCCCTATCCTGATGATCCACGGCACCACCGATCCAATCGTCTCCTACAACGGCCGTCTGGGCTTCGGCGCCGGCTACTTCCTTCTCTCCGCGAAAGAGACTTTGAAGTTTTGGGCGAAAACAAATGATTGCAAGGGAAAACCGTCGCGGACCACCCTCCCGCCAAATTCACCCGAAGGTTTGGAGACTCACGTGGACTCCTACGGCGAATGTAAGGACAACAGCGAAGCGATTCTCTACAGTGTCGTCAAGGGAGGTCACACCTGGCCGGGTGGCGAACAATATCTGCCGGAAACTGTAGTCGGCAAAACGAGCGCTGACTTAGACGCCAACGAACTCATCTGGAAATTTTTTTCTGCGCACCCCATGCCCCCAAAGCAATCTCCACCCGGGCAATAACCGCTAGAATCCTCCTCCGCCTCCGCCCCCGAACCCGCCGCCTGAAAACCCGCCGCCACCGCCACCGCCAAAACCCGATCCGCCACTGACGCTGCGTGGCGCTGAGACCATCGCTGAGGCTGCCTGCGCGCTCATCGAATTCAGGCTGTTGACAAAATACAGCGGGTAGAAATTCGGTCCATAGACGCCGCCCTGATACCAGGAAGGTGGAGTCTTGCAGATGTCGCCAAACGCACTCACCCATTTCTTCTCGACGCCCAGGGCCATTGCGTACGGCAGGAATTTCTCAAACAATGCCGGCGTTTTTTCCAGGCGATTGATGCGGTCCACTTCAACATGCTGCAGATAATCTTCAAATCCCAGCGCACTTTCCAACGCCCGCATTCCTTCCGCGGTATGCGCCCTCATCACCAATCCAAACCCGCAGATGATTCCACCCGTCAGAATCGCCGAAATTACGAAGGGCACCACCGCCATTCCCCATAACGAAGCCAGTGCGTTTCCTCCGATCAACATCAAGGCTCCGATAACGAAACCCGCCCCGATCCAGGCTCCCCTCACATTGTCCGGCCGGTGCATGTAGTAGCGGTGCTCCATCAGCGAGTCCAACATGGCATTCTTGATAGGAGGCAGGTTCTTGTAAAAACTATTCTGCAATTCCGCAAGGGTCACTTCATTGATCGCTCCGCTGGTGAACAGCGCCCCGAGCAGTTGCAACTCGTGCGACTTCAATCTGGCCCAATCCGAAAGCGGTTTTTTTAAATGAAAAGTGTAGGCCTTGTTGGAAAAGAGACCCATCATATGTTCCGTTTGTTTTTCTTCGATGGTCACATAGCCGCGCACCGCCAAATCCACCAGCGTTGCCGTGACGTCGCGCATCGCCACCGTGTTATCCACAAGTGTGCCTACTTCACCGGGAGACAATCCGTCGGGCGGTTCATATTGCACGGCGATGGCTCGCCGCCGCGGATCGCGCCCCCGCGTGAACCAGACGTAAAACATCGCGAAGAAAACGAAGACAGGAATAAACAGCGGCCAGTTGCTCTGCAAAAAGCGCATTACGTATTCGCCTGATGTCGGCGCGCGCACAAACCCTTTGTCCCAACCTACGACGACCGTTACGCCTTCGCGAAACGATAGCGGCCTCTGCATCTGCACGGTGACCAACGTTCCCGATGCTTCAACCCGCGCGTCCTGTGATTGCGATCCGTAGGTCCCGGTAAACGCCAGGGCATGAAGCCCAGTTACCCCGCTTGGCAGCATCACATCCGCCGAAGCGGATTGGATCGGATAGTCCCAATCATTTCCCGTGATATTCCAGTAGAGCTCGTCGTGGTCCTCAAAAAACCGCAGCGCATCGCTCACCCGGTAGTGAAGAACGATGGTGCGCGTTACATCCGTCGCGTCGGGAACATATATCTTGAATTTCAGGTATCCGTTGGCCCTGCTGGTTTCATATCGCAATTTGTTTCCGGCGTCATCGGTTGCGCTGATGGGGGTAAGGAACAGCGAATAATTCAGATGCTGCGGTGTTTCATATTCGATGGGGACCGTGCGGTAGAGGCCGTTCCAGGCCCCCGCGAAATGCGCCACGATTGTTTCCGTGACGTCTATGGTTCCATCCGGCATTACCGTCACTTCAGCCTTAAAACTCTGAATGGTCAGCGTGCGCGCGAGCGCAACTCCGGCCACGCCCAAAATTAGAATGAGCGCAAGCGTGCAACGCAAACCGTGCCTGAGGGCTTTCTTTCCGCTCGCGCGTTTCATCCCTATGCCGTGGGTGCCGTGGGTGCGCCGAAACTTACCTTGGGGGCTTCACGTTCGGCGGGAGCGCTCACTTCAAAGAACTCTCGCGGTTTGAAATTAAACATCCCTGCGATGACGTTGGAAGGGAACACTTGAATTTTTGTGTTCAGGTCACGCACCACGGCATTGTAGTAGCGCCGCGCGCTCTGAATCGAGTCTTCGAGCTGCGTCAGCGTATTCTGCAGTTGCGTGAAACTTTCCACCGCGCGAAGCTGAGGGTACGCCTCCGCCAGCGCGAACACTTGCCGCAACGCGCTGGTCAGCATGTTTTCCGCGTCGGCCTTCGCCGCCGGCCCCTGAGCGGACATCGCCGAATTCCGCGCCTGCACCACGGCCTCCAGCGTTCCCTTTTCATGTCCCGCATAGCCCTTCACCGTTTCCACCAGATTGGGCACCAGGTCATAACGGCGCTTGAGCTGCACATCAATGTCCGACCACGCGTTGTCACATTGTACGCGCAGCCTCACCAGCCCGTTGTACATGGCGATCACGAATACGAGCAGCAAAATCGGTATGGCCAGAATCAAAAGGAGCATCGGCAATCCTCTTTCGGCGATTTCCTCCAGCAGAATCGTGAAGTGGTTTCACTCTATACCGGCAGGCAATCTCTGTAAAGAAGCAGGGATGCGTTCATCTCGAAATTTGCGGATTGGTTAAAGCGACTTGCGATGCAGCAGCCACAATGCCAGGGCTATCATCACGGCCATGAAAATGCCAGTCGACCAGAATGGATACCATGACTGAATCGCGCGATCTCGTATGAAGATCGTGCTCGCTCCTTGTAGCTCTTGAGTTTTTGGCAAAATGCGGTACATCCAATCGATCAGCTCCCGAGACCAATTGGAGGTCAAAATTTGGTAGAGGCCAATTTTCCTGGCTGCCAGAACCGGAGAAAGAATTGCGACCATCAAACTCAACAGAATTGGGGGCGCCGGGCCCATCTGCGGCACCGCAGCCAGCGCTGCCAGCGACAGGAGTGATGCAAAGATGAATGTTTGAATCAGCATAGCCACCAAGAGCGGCCATGGTCCAATCCCTGTCTTCCACCAAAACCGGACCTCCAGCGGCATGCAAGCAATCACCACGGAAGCAAGGTAAAGTGTGCATCCGCCCAGGTATCGCCCCAGGAACACCCTCCACCGGGCAGTTCCCTTTGAGAGCGTCAGCTCCAACCAGCCGCGATCAAGCGTGGAAGACAGCAGCGGTGCCGCTGCCAGAATAGACAGCAACATCCAGAATAACCCGCCCGTAATTTCCGCTCCGATCCCAAGCAGTGCCGGCTGAGCCAACGATCCCGGGCCCATCATGCGCTGGGCCAGGTAAACCATGCTTGAGCCATCCTTTAGGGGAATGAAATGAACCAACAAATTGAAAACCACTGCCCACATTAACGCGAAGCCGATCAGCACCAGTCCCATGCGCCGCGAAAAGGCCTCCAACAGGGAATTGAGATACGACGCGTACATTACGAATTCCCCCCGGAAACGACTTGCATAAAGAATTGTTCCAGCGAGAATTTCACAGGTTCGATGGATTCGATTTCAACGGGGACGCCGCGCAGCTTATCCAACAACTCGTTCAATTGAGCCCGATCGCGCGGCTTGAAGTGCAGCGTAGTCCCGCGCCATTCTCCCGTGGTTGCAATCGTGGCCGCCGCGGCTCGCACTGCATCGCTCACCTCCGCCACGCGCACCTGATATTCGCCCGTCCCCCGCGTGAATTCCTCCGGTGTTGCCGCCCGCGCCACCAATCCCTGGTTCAGAATCACCACATGGTCGCACACCAGCTCCACTTCCGAGAGCATGTGCGAATTCAGGAATATCGTCTTCCCTTCTTTGCGCAGATGCTGCACCAAATCGCGCACTTCCTTGCGTCCCACCGGATCGAGCCCGTCCGTTGGCTCATCCAGAAACAATAGCTCCGGATCATTCAACATGGCCTGCGCCAGTCCCAACCGCTGCTGCATTCCTTTGGAATACGCTTTTACCGGCTTTTTCACGCCGCCCAGGCTGACCCGCTCGAGCAATTCCGGTATTCGCTTCTTTAACACTTTTGCTGGGACTCGGTTCAGCCGTCCCATGTACCACATGAAGCGATTCGCCCTCATGTAATCAGGAATTCGCATCGATTCAGGAAGGTATCCAATTTTCCGGCGCATTGCGGTGTTGCCGGGATTGCTATCCAGCAACCGCGCCGAGCCGCTCGTCGGCTGCGCAAGTCCAAGCAGTATTTTCAGTAGAGTAGTTTTCCCCGCGCCATTGGGGCCCAGTAGCCCAAACACAGTCCCGCGCTCCACGCGCAAGGACACCCCGTTTAACGCCGGAACGTATTTCCCGGTCAGCGTCCGGTATACTTTGCCAAGATCAGTTGTTTCGATGGCCGGGCTTGTCATCGTCAGTGAATTCTATCCGACTCCGCCGCGCAGGCCCGCCCAAGCGCGTCTCCGTTGTCGAACGTGCAACGTCCCCATTGTATTAGCCTTTTATTGCCATTTGAGTTATCTTTTCACCGACCAGGCGCCTGCGAACGGCCGCCTCCGGGCGGCCCCTTGAGCATGACCGGTTCCTTCGGCCGCTCCAAGCCGGCCCCTCCTTCACTTCATGCTATTCAAAAGTTTCAGTGCCGCGGTTTTTGGCATCGACGCTTACCTCGTCGAAACCGAAGTGGATGTCGGTTCGGGCCGCATGAATGAGTTCAACGTCGTAGGCCTGCCCGACATCGCCGTAAAAGAAAGCCGCGAACGCATCAAGGCCGCCCTGAAGAACTGCGGCTTCGATTTCCCCTCGCCTCTCGGCGTAACCGTCAATCTCGCCCCCGCGGATATCCGCAAGGAAGGCTCCGCATTCGATCTGCCCATGGCGCTCGGAATCCTCGGTTGTCAGGGAGTTTTTTTCGGCAAGGCGCTCGATAAATTTGTCTTCCTGGGCGAGCTTTCTCTTGACGGCGGCGTGCGCCCCGTCCGCGGCGCGCTTTCCGCCGCCATCGCTGCGCGCGAGCGCGGCGTCCAAAATGTCGTCGTACCCGAGACGAACGCTCGCGAAGCCGCAGTCGTGGGAGGCATTGACGTCTTCGCCGTGCGCTCGCTCCCTCAAGCCGTGGATTTGATTAACGCGCCCGAATCTTTTACTCCCGTGCGCTGCGACGCCCTGGAAATCCTTTCCCAGGCCGCGCAATACTCCGTGGACATGCGCGACGTCCGCGGCCAGTTGGCCGCCAAGCGCGCCCTGGAAATTTCTTGCGCCGGCGCCCACAACATCCTGCTGCTCGGCCCGCCCGGTGCGGGAAAGACCATGCTCGCCAAACGCATTCCCACCATCCTGCCGCCCATGTCGCTCGAGGAGGCCATCGAAACCACACGCATCCATAGCGTCGCGGGAGTCCTGGAAGATTCGCGCGGTCTGGTTGGCACGCGTCCCTTCCGCTCCCCGCATCACACCATCAGTGATGCGGGACTCATCGGCGGCGGCGCCGTCCCACGGCCGGGCGAAGTCTCGCTAGGCCACAATGGTGTCCTGTTCCTCGACGAGCTCCCGGAATTCGAGCGCAATGTCCTCGAAGTCCTTCGCCAGCCGCTGGAAGAGGGTGCCGTTACCATTGCCCGCGCTTCCATGTCCGTCACTTTCCCGTCGCGCTTCATGCTCGCTGCGGCTATGAATCCATGCCCCTGCGGATTTTTCGGCGATCCCACACGTGCCTGCCGCTGCACACCGCCTCAAATCGCTCGCTACGTTTCCAAGATTTCCGGACCGCTCCTCGACCGCATCGACATCCACATCGAAATCCCGGCCGTGAAGTACAAGGAGCTCCGCGCCACAACAGAAGTGGAAGGCTCGGCTACTGTGCGCGAACGAGTCATCAAAGCCCGCGCGTTGCAACTTGCCCGCTTTGCCGGCGACAAGATTTACTCCAACGCACAAATGCCTCCGCGCCTCATCCGCAAGCACTGCGCCATTTCCGCAGAGGGTGAAAAGCTCCTCGAAAGCGCTATTGCGCGCCTTGGGCTTTCCGCTCGCGCCCATGATCGTATTCTGAAAGTCTCCCGCACCATCGCCGATCTCGACGGTGCTTCTAACATTGAACCCAATCATCTGGGCGAGGCAATCCAGTACCGAACGCTTGACCGATCGTATTGGGCCTAACTGGAGGGGCTGTGCTCTAAGGCGCGGTGAAAAAATAAAGGCACGATTAACAGGGGAATCGCAAAGCGCGGCCTTGGCCATTCAAAAAATGCGGGGCGAAATCGAATTCGCCCCGCACTCTTTC
>Ga0070733_10001339_pt1 | contig 18508 bp, 16 predicted proteins | sample Coa_R1_9_FD_66450 | JGI IMG/M metagenome (GOLD analysis project Ga0070733, IMG submission 66450) | Surface soil microbial communities from Centralia Pennsylvania, which are recovering from an underground coalmine fire - Coalmine... | ecosystem: Environmental > Terrestrial > Soil > Unclassified ... | reverse complement strand
CCCCATGGTCGCGACCGGCTCCCCCGTAAGCACAAACTGACCGATGTTAACCGAAATGCGCTCCATCCCGGCGATCAGGACATGATACCCGCCCCCGGCATTGAGGATCAAGAGTTGTCCGTAGCTGCGGAACGGGCCTGCGTAAACTACCCAGCCGTCACACGGGGTTGTGACCTGAGCGCCAGCCCGAGTTGCCAAAGAAATGCCCTTTTCGACGCCACCCGCGCCGTCGGAACTGCCAAAATCGCGTAGTTTGACGCCGTTCGCGGGCAAAGCGAGCAATCCCTTGGCGGAGGCGAACGCAATCGCCGGGCTGAGGCGGGCCGGGTTCTTGAGCCCACCCAGATTCGGCTTGCCGTTAACCGTGGCCGGAGTTCCCTGCTGGTTGGCCGCCGCAGCCGCTTTTGCCGCGCTCTTGAGATCCTGCTCCATTTTGCCGATCAGGCCCTGGAGGCTGTCGACCTGCCTGGAGAGCGCAATGGCACGCGCGCCTTCCGCGTCCATGTCTTTCTCGACCGCACTCTGCTTTCGCTGGCGCTCGTCGACAAGCGCGGCGAGGCGGGTCTGATCTTCCCTGAACTTGTCGCGGTCGACCGCCAGGCGATCGCGTTCCGAGGCAATGGCCTTGCGCAGCGAGATAAGTTCGGTGAGATCGACGGCGAGTTTTTCCGCGCGTGCCCGCAACTCGGGCACGACGGAGCCGAGCAGCATCGCGGTCCGCAGCGATTGCAACGCGTCTTCCGGTCTCACCAGCAGGGCGGGAGGCGCCCGCCGGCCGGCGCGCTGCAATGCCGCCAGCACTTCGACCACTTCGGCGCGCCGCGAATCAAGCGAGCCCCTGATCTGCTGCTCGCGCGAATCGAGCGGGCGAAGCCGCGCCTCGGCGTCGCCAATTCTGGCTTCGACGGTCCGAACCTGGGCGGCGATATCGATTAGCTGCGCGTTGAGCTTGCTGCGGTCCTGACCGATCGCCGCAATTTCGGCCTTGAGCTTCTGCTGCAATTCTGCGGCGCTTCGCTGTTGCGCGCGGGTCGCCTCGAGTTCGTGCTCCCGTTGCTTGAGGGCATCGGACGAGGGCGCGGCTGCCTGCGGGGTCGATTCGGCGACCTGCGCGACCACAGGTTCGCTCAATCCGGCGAGCCCCGCGGACAACAGGGCGACCGAGAGCGAAATGCGGGCCGAGGCAAGCGCGCCGCCGCGGACGGTGTCAGGGTAGGAGGAAAGGTTCCGCGCTGGGTGCATCTATTCCGAATCAGTGCCTTATGCACTTTGTTACGCGCCTTTAGGCGCGGTGGTAAGGATGCCCCGCCAGGATGGTCGCGGCCCGGTAAAGCTGTTCCAGAAGCATGACGCGAACCATTTGATGCGGCCAGGTCGCGGAGCCGAACGCCACTCTCAGCTTTGCCATGCGCCGCAATTCGGGCGAAAGTCCGTCGGCGCCGCCGATTACGAAAATAGTGTTGGCGACCTGATCGTCCCGCCAGCGGCCAAGTTGTCGGGCAAAAGCATCGCTGCCGATGTTGTCGCCGCGTTCGTCCAGCGCGACCACCGCGGATTTCGGCGGGATCGCGGCCAAAATTGCCGCGGCCTCCTCGGCCGTTCGCGTACCGGCGTCGCGCGCGCGGCTTTCTGCCATTTCATGAACCTCAAGGCCGCGAAATCCGAGTTTGCGGCCGATGTCGTCGAATCGTTCGCGGTAACGCTCAGCCAGTTCCCGCTCCGGGCCCTGCTTCAGCCGCCCGATGGCGATGACGACGAGGCGCATAGGTTTGAGTGTTCCGCAAAGGTGCGCCGTCGGATCTGCGCCGAGGCGCCACGAGGCTGAAATCGGGTTTGCCGCAGAAAGTGCCGCAAATCAATCGACGGCTTTCAATCGATCGCGCACATTTCCTCCGCACAAGCGGAAATGCCCGCTTATGCGCTGACGCAAGCAAGCGCTTCGCCGATTCGCTGGGATCGGCTGACTAGATCGCCTTCGCCGCCATCGGGCCCTTCGTCCACAATCTCTCCAGATTGTAGAATTCGCGCACCTCTGGTCTGAAGATGTGGACGATCACATCGCCGGAATCGATCAGCACCCAATCGCAGTTGGGCAAGCCCTCGATGTGGAGGTTTTTGATTCCGTTTTCCTTCAGGGCTTTGCTGACATTTTCCGCGATCGCGCCGACGTGCCGGTTAACCCGGCCCGAGGTGACGATCATGTAGTCGGAAAATGCAGATCTGCCGCGAAGGTCGATGGTGACCGTTTCTTCCGCCTTCATATCGTCGAGGCGGGAGAGGATCATATTCAGCGTCTTGTCGGCGTCGGGTTGCGCCTTCAAGGCCGCAGCTTGGGTCGATGTTTTACGCGCGGGTTTGGTTGCTGTCTTCTTAGAAACCTTGGGTAAAACAGACTTGGACAATACAGATGTGGCCAGGGACCATTCCTTTCACTGTATCGCGGACGCCGAATCCTTCGGCCGCCCGCTCACCATACTATGCATGTGGGGTTAACGGTTTCAATATCCACCAACCCCGCATCCGAAGTTCGAGATTTTTCCTCGCGGGCGTCCCCTGAAACGAACTTCGGAAAAAGGCAGGGGGTGCCGGTAACCTTATCTGGTGCGGCCTTGCGATTGGTCGAGGAGGCCGCAATCGCCATTTCACTTTATTCTCCAACTGCCGTCCTGGTTCCGCAGCCCGGTCGATGACAGGCTCAGCTTCAGGCCGGTGAGAAAGACCCAGGCCGGCGCGCGCAGGTCGGCGAGCTTTTTCGCCTGATTTTCGGGCAGACGGTAACGTGCAAGTGCCTGTGAAGCCGGCGAGGCCAGCGCGCGAAAGCTTTGCGGCGGACGGTCGATCACGGCGATCGGCACCTCGGATGCGATATCCCGCCAGCTTTGCCAGCGGTGAAATTGCGCAAGATTGTCCGCGCCCATGATCCAGACAAAGCGCAGGCCGCAAGCGCGGCGGCGCAGATATCTTACGGTGTCAACAGTATAGCGCGTCCCGATGACGGATTCGAGACAGCTAACGTCGATGCGCGGATCGCGGGCCATGCGCCGCGCCGCCTCGCTGCGCTCCTTCAGATCGTGCAGCGCTTTGGTATCCTTGAGCGGATTGCCCGGCGTCACCAGCCACCATACCCGGTCGAGCTTGAGCCGCTTGATTGCGAACAGGCTGATGGCGCGATGCGCGAGATGCGGCGGGTTGAAGGAGCCGCCGAGCAGGCCGATGCGCATGCCGTTGGAATAAAGCGGAATGGCGGCGCTGACTGAATGCGGCCCGACGGAAGCTTTATTCAACGCGTGCCCCGTTTCCTTCGCCTGAAAACCTCATGGCGAATCACGGCCGGGTCTGCCCGGTGCCGTGGACGCGATATTTGAAGCTCGTCAGTTGTTCGGCACCCACCGGCCCGCGCGCGTGGAATTTGCCGGTGGCGATCCCGATCTCGGCGCCGAAGCCGAATTCGCCGCCATCGGCAAATTGCGTCGAGGCGTTGTGCAGCACGATCGCCGAATCGACCTCGTCGAGAAATTTGCGCGCTGTCACCTCGTCCTCGGTCACGATCGCATCGGTGTGGTGCGAGCCGTGATTGTGAATGTGGGCGATCGCCTCATCGACGCCATCAACGACTTTCGCCGCAATGATCGCGTCTTCATACTCGGTGTCCCAGTCCTCTTCGGAGGCCTGCTTCACCCGGGGGTCGCTGCGCTGGACGGCGTCATCGCCGCGCACCTCGCAGCCCGCATCGATCAGCATCTCGACCAGCGGTTTGAGGGCCTTTGGCGCGCCCTTGCGGTCGATCAGCAGGGTTTCGGCCGCGCCGCACACGCCGGGACGGCGCATCTTGGCGTTCAGCACGATCGATTTCGCCATCTCCAGATTGGCGGCATGATCGACGTAGACGTGATTGACGCCCTCGAGATGCGCGAACACCGGCACGCGCGCCTCCGCTTCGACACGGGCCACAAGGCTCTTGCCGCCGCGCGGCACGATGACGTCGATGGCGCCGGCGAGGCCGGTCAGCAACAGGCCAACCGCAGCGCGATCGCGGGTCGGCACCAGCGTGATCGAAGCTTCGGGGAGACCGGCCTCGCGCAATCCTTGCACCAGGCAGTCATGAATCGCACGGCAGGAGCGGAAACTGTCCGAACCGCCGCGCAGGATCACGGCGTTGCCGGATTTCAGGCACAGCACGCCGGCATCAGCCGCGACGTTGGGGCGGCTTTCGAAGATCACGGCGACGACGCCGAGCGGCACACGTACGCGTTCGATGGTCATGCCGTTCGGGCGCTGCCAGCTCTCGGTGACGACGCCCACGGGATCCTTGATCGCACGCACGGTTGCGAGACCGTCGGCCATGGCATCGATGCGGCCTTGCGTCAGCGTCAGGCGGTCGATGAAGGCTGAGGTGGCGCCACCTGCGCGAACCTCCGCGACGTCCTCGGCATTTGCGGCGAGAATGGCGGGCGCGTTGGCGCGGATGGCGCGCTCGATCGCTTCCAGCGCGCGGTTCTTCTGCAAAGGGGTGGCGAGCGCCAGCACCCGCGCGGCGGATCGCGCTTGGGCAGCGAGATTGGCCATCAGTTCGGGCAGATCGGCGTTTGTCTCGATCGCCTTCAGCGGCGCGGTCATGTCGGCTCCAGCCTCAGTTAAGACCATGTCCTAGCATGGAAATCGCTGTTTTGCGACCCCGCCGTCGGGGTCGGCCAATGGCCTAGTTTGCAGAAAATGGGGCGCTGTGGCTGATCACGAGGTCGTCGCGATGGATCATTTCCGCCCGCCCGCTGACGCCAAGGATCGCCATCACATCGCCTGACGAGCGGCCCTTGATCTTGTCGGCATCCTCGGCGTCGTAGGCGACAAGGCCGCGGCCCACCTCATGGGTGTCGGGCCCACGCACCACCACGGCGTCGCCGCGGGCGAACTGCCCGTCGATCCGGATCACGCCGGCCGGCAGCAGGCTTTTGCCCGCGCGTAGCGCGCTGACCGCGCCGGCATCGATCGTCAATGTCCCCTTTGGTTCGAGCGAGCCCGCGATCCACCGCTTGCGCGCGGTCACGGGATTGGCCGGGGTCAGGAACCAGGTGCAGCGCCCGCCATTGGCGATGGCCTGCAGCGGATGCTCGATCTTGCCCGAGGCAATCAGCATATGCGTGCCGGCCGTGGTCGCGATCTTTGCCGCCTCGATCTTGGTGTGCATGCCGCCGCGCGACAATTCGGATCCTGCCTTGCCCGCCATCGCCTCGATTTCCGAGGTCACGGATTCCACGACCGGAATCAGTTTTGCGTTCGGATTGGCGGCCGGCGGCGCATCGTACAGGCCGTCGATATCGGACAGCAGGATCAGAAGATCGGCGCTCGTCATGGTAGCGACGCGGGCGGCCAGCCGATCATTGTCGCCGTAGCGGATTTCGTTGGTGGCAACCGTGTCGTTCTCGTTGATGACCGGCACCGCGCGCCACTCCAGAAGCTTGGCGACGGTGGAGCGCGCGTTGAGATAGCGGCGGCGCTCCTCGGTGTCCTGCAGCGTCACCAGGATTTGTCCGGCGCCGATGCCGTGAGCCCCGAGCACTTCCGACCAGATTCGCGCCAGCGCAATCTGTCCGACGGCAGCCGCGCCCTGGCTCTCCTCGAGCTTCAATGGCCCGCGCGGCAGTTTCAAGCGGCTGCGTCCGAGCGCAATCGACCCCGAAGAGACGATCAAGAGCTCGCGCCCCTCGCGGTGCAGCTTGGCCAAATCGGCGGCCAGCGCCGCAAGCCAGGCGGTGCGGACCTCGCCGGCATCGGAATCGATCAACAGTGACGAGCCGACCTTGACGACGATACGGCGGAAGTTTTTCAGGTTGGGGCGGGCCATGGAGCGAAACTTTGCGGCGGAATGTCTTCAGGTGAGAGTATTACTCGCAATTTGCAGCAGCGGAAATGCGCTTCAATTGAGCTAGGTCGTTTGCGCAGCCCACGGCTCCGCCTCGGCGCCGCTCTTGGCCTTGCCCGACACCGGGGCTTCGCCGATGACATCGGCGAGCGCCCGCAGCGCCACCTCGACGCCTTCGCCGGTCGCGCCCGAGATCAGAAGCGGCGCCTTCCTGGCGGCGCGTTTCAGGCGATCCTTCTGCTTCTTCAATTCGTCCGGGGTTACCGCGTCGATCTTGTTCAACGCGACGATTTCGAGCTTTTCGGCAAGATGCCCCGCATAGGCCTCGATTTCGTTGCGCACCGTCTTGTAGGCCTTGCCCGCATGCTCGCTGGTTGCGTCCACCAGATGCAACAGCACGCGGCAGCGCTCGACATGGCCGAGAAACCGGTCCCCGAGGCCGGCGCCCTCATGGGCGCCCTCGATCAGACCGGGAATATCGGCTAGCACGAATTCGCGGCCATCGATGCTCACGACGCCAAGCTGCGGATGTAGCGTGGTGAAGGGATAATCGGCGATCTTCGGTTTGGCTGCCGAGACTTTGGCGAGGAACGTCGATTTGCCCGCGTTGGGAAGGCCGACCAGACCCGCATCGGCGATCAGTTTCAGCCGCAGCCAGATCCAGCGCTCCTCGCCCACCTCGCCGGGATTGGCGTTGCGTGGCGCGCGGTTGGTGGAGGATTTGAAATGCGCGTTGCCGAAGCCGCCATTGCCGCCCTCCGCAAGCACGAATTTCTCGCCGAGCGTAGTGAAATCGTGGATCAGCGTCGTCCTGTCCTCGTCGAAAATCTGCGTGCCGACCGGCACCTTGAGCACGATGGATTTGCCGTTGGCGCCATGGCGATCCTTGCCCATGCCGTTGGTGCCTTTTTGCGCCTTGAAGTGCTGCTGGTAGCGATAATCGATCAGGGTGTTCAGTCCGTCGACCGCTTCGACAACGACATCGCCGCCGCGTCCGCCATTGCCGCCGGAGGGACCGCCGAATTCGACATACTTTTCGCGGCGAAACGCCACGCAGCCGTTGCCGCCGTCGCCGGAGCGGATATAGACCTTGGCTTCGTCGAGGAATTTCATGGCCCATAGGTAGGGCAGGGAGGCCGAAGCGGCAACCTCCAGGCGTGGTAAATATCAGCAAGGGCGGCATTTTTCGCCGCCTTTTGGAAGGCAGCATGCGATATCCGGACCTGCCAATCCTTTATTGCTTGAGTAACCAAAACTTTTTGAGAACGAGAGGCCCCAATGAGGCGTCGAGAGTTTATCAGCCTTGCGGGCGGCGCGGCCGCGTTTTCATTCTTTCGACCGTTGGCTGCGCAAGCACAATCACTTCGCAAGCAGCACCACATCGCGTTCGTTCATTCGGGAATCCCTGCCGATCAACTCACCGAGACCGCCGGACCGTTCTGGGTACGACGTTTCTACGAAACGCTGCGCGGGCTCGGCGACATCGAAGGAACCAACCTTGCGGTCGAACGGTATTCCGCCGAGGGCCGCTCGTCGCGCTTTGTCCCCCTCGCGGCCGAGGTCGTCAGCCGCAACCCCGAAGTCATCGTCACCAACCTCAACGATCTTGCCAAGGCATTCGCGATGGCTACCTCCACCATACCCATCGTCGCGATCACGCAAGATCCGGTCGCCACGGGATTGATCACGAGTCTGGCGCATCCCGGAGGCAATCTCACGGGTGTCAGTATCGATGCCGGCATCGCCATCGCCGTCAAGCGCTTGCAAATCCTCAAAGAGGCACTACCCCGGTCGGCCAAAGCTACCTATCTGCTTTCGCAGGCGTGGAATGACAGCACAGGATCATCCTATCGCGACGCCGCCCAGCAAATGGGCATCGCGCTGACCGGGAAATTCCTGCCCGCGATCAACGATGCTGAACTTCGCGGCGCATTTGCCGAGACGGCGAAGGCGCAGTCCGACGCCGTTCTCGTCGACGAAGGCGGCAGCTTTCTGGCCCACCGCGCCTTGATCGCCGAACTCGCAAATCAATACCGCCTTCCGGTGATCTATCCCTACCGCGACTATGTCGATCTCGGTGGGCTCATAACCTACGCGCCGGATCTCGGCGAATTGGCCGAGCGTATGGCCAGCGACGTGCATCAAATCCTGAACGGCGCCAAACCGGGTGACATCCCCTACTATCAGCCGACTAAATTCCTGCTGATCATCAATATGAGAGCCGCCAAGGCATTGGGTCTCGATCTGCCGCCGACGCTGATTGGACGGGCGGATGAAGTAATTGAATGAGACCTCGCAACGACTTCACGACGAGCTCGCCCGTCGTCGAATCAGAAACTTCTGCAATCCCTCCAGCACCAGCTCGCGGCGCTGATTGAAGACGGTGGAGCGCAAGCTGACCACGCCGGTGGTCCGGCCGGGCGCAAGTTCCGCCACCTCGAGCGCGGGATAGATCGTGTCGTCGGCGAACACGGGCTTTAAGAAGCGGCTCGATTGTTCGAGGAAACCAATCAGCGATTCCTCCACCGTGAAGGGAAACAGCCCCGCGCCAGGTGCGGTGTGAATCAGCGTCTGGAAGCCATGGGCCAAGAGGTTGGGCATGCCGCGGGCGCGGCAATATTCGACGTCGTAATGGACTGGGTGGGTGTCGCCGCTTGCGGTCTGGAAGGCTGCGAACACGGCCGACGTCATGGTGCGGCTGGGAAGCACGAAGCGCTCACCGAGCGCGAAATCCTCAAACCAGCGTTGCTGCGGAATCATGCGATGTTCGGCGGGATCGAAATCGGTCATGCGCGTTCCTGCGATTTTGGTTCGTGGTCTACCGGTATCGCAGAGGTGGGGTGACGGCAATCAGGCTTGTCGCCCGCGACCACGCCCTTAAAACCCTCTCGCCATGGCCCTGCTTGAGAAAATCTCGACCCGCAACGACGAACGCTCGGCACGCCTTGCCGGCATCGGCTTGATGCTCGCGGGCGTATGCTTCTTCTCGCTCGGCGATGCGCTCGGCAAGTTCATGGTCAAGACTTATTCGGTAGGCGAGCTGTTGCTGCTGCGCGCGGTGGTGTCGCTGATCCTGGTTACGCCGCTGATCTGGCGCAGCCGCCACGCCTTTCCTCGGATGTCACGGCCCGCGATGCAGTTGCTGCGCGTTGCGCTCTCGATCGCGGAGATCGCTGCGTTCTTTGCCGCCGCCGTCTACCTGCCGCTTGCCGATATCATCACGTTTTACCTGGCGGCGCCGATCTTCGTCACGGCGCTCTCGGCGGTCCTGCTCGGCGAACATGTCGATGCCAGGCGTTGGGCCGCGGTCGGCATCGGCTTTTGCGGCATCCTGATCGCGCTGCGGCCATCGAGCGGGGTATTTGACTGGCCGGCCGCCATTGCGCTTGGCGGCAGCGTCGGGTTTGCATTCCTGATGGTGGTTACGCGCTCGTTGCGCGGCACGCCCGACATTGTGCTAGCGTCCACGCAGTTCCTCGGCACGATCGTGTTCGGAGCCGTGGCGGCGCCGGCGGCGTGGCTGACACCAAGTCCGCGCGACTTCGGCCTGTTCCTGCTCGCGGGCGGCCTCGCCGTTCTCGCATCGCTCTGCGTCAACCGCTCGCTGAAGCTCGCACCCGCGAGCGTTGTCGTACCCTATCAGTATTCGATGATCATTTGGGCGGCGATCTTCGGCTATATCGTGTTCGGCGATGTCCCGCCGGTCGCCACCGCGCTCGGCGCGGCCATCATCATCGGCGCCGGACTTTACATCTTCCTGCGCGAGCGAAATCTCGGCCGCGAGGAAACCGCGGTGAACCCGCCGGCGTGATTTCCGTCGTTGCGAGCCAACGGGTCGCGCGAATGCGCGCCCGATGATAAACTCCGCGAAGCAATCCATCGCAGCGGGAGGAATGGATTGCTTCGTCGCTTCGCTCCTCGCAATGACGAATTGCTTACCCCTCACGCCTTGTCGAATTGCCCCAGTTCCTCAGTGACGCCCAAACACTTCGCGAAAGCCGGAAGCAATCGACCGGGGTCGACGATCCCAGCGATTCGAAGCGATGCAACTCGACGCCGCTCCACTGGAAACCGCACTTCTCCAGGACGTTGCGCGAAGCGGGGTTGGCGACCCGTGCGCCCGACCTCATCAGTTCGACGTCGAAATCTTCAAAGGTGAAGTCGATGGCCGCGCGCGCGGCTTCGGTGGCAAAGCCTTGACCCCAATAATCCACGCCGAGCCAGTAGCCGAGCTCCGGTGTCTCCGGCTCGTGCCAGTCGATGCCGACCATTCCGATCGGCGTGTGGTTGCTCTCGATCAGGAACACGGTTTCGCGCCGGCAGCTTGCCAAACCGCGCACGAATGCAACCGCATGATCCTGCGAATAGGGATGCGGCAGGCGGCGGGTGTTCTCCGCGATGCGGCGATCATTGGCGAGCCGCACGACCGCCTTTACGTCGGCGAGCGTCGGCTTGCGCAATATCAGCCGCTCGGTCTCGAGGACGCAACGCCCAGCCTCGCGCAATGTCGGGGGCGGGATATCCTGCAGCATGTCGGGCTCCTTGAGCTTTGACTCTTGGATCTTGCGCACTCTCCGGTTGGTAAGTCGCGCAAGAAAAAGGGGAGGCCGGTTTCCCGCCTCCCCTTGGAGCCCTTGAGAGCCCCGCCGGTTCAACAGGATCCGGCGGACTCAAACTATGTCCACCGTCTACTCGGCCGCAGCTTCCGTCATCGGGACCACCGATACGAAGGTGCGGCCATTGGCTTTCGCACGAAACTCGACATGTCCTTCCACCTTGGCGAACAATGTATGGTCTGTGCCCATGCCGACATTAAGGCCGGGATGCCAGGTGGTGCCGCGCTGACGCGCGATGATATTGCCGGGAATCACGTGCTCCCCGCCATAGACCTTGATGCCAAGGCGCTTGCCGGCCGAATCACGGCCGTTACGAGATGATCCGCCTGCCTTTTTGTGAGCCATGGCTCGTCTCCAATTTCTATCTGATCTCTAAATCAATTCCTTGACGGAATCATTTCACTTTTTATCACGCTTATCTTGAGCGCCTCACTTCTTGCCGCTTTTGCCCTTGGCGGCGGGCTTCTTGGCCGGCGCCTTCTTCGTCTCAGCCTTGGCGCGCGGTTTTGCCGCGGCCTTTTTGGCAGCCGGCTTTTTCGCGGGCGCCTTTTTCTTCGCAGGCCTCGGCGCCTCATCGGCGTCAGGTGCGGCGACCTTCTCGCGCTTCGGACGCGGTCCGATGGTCGGCTTGTTATCGTTGGTCAGGATCTCGGTGATGCGCAGCACCGTGATCTCATCGCGATAACCGCGCTTGCGGCGCGAATTCTTGCGGCGGCGCTTCTTGAACGCGATCACCTTCGGGCCGCGCTTGTGCTGCAGCACTTCGGCCGCAACGGAAGCGCCGGGCACCGTGGGCGTGCCAAGCACCGGCGATTCGCCGCCGACCAGCAAGACTTCGCCAAGTTGCACGATCGTGCCGACATCGCCGGCGATCTTGCCTATCTCGAGCACATCATCCGGAACGACACGGTATTGCCGGCCGCCGGTTCTGATGACTGCGAACATCGTTTTATTCCTTCGTGTTCGATCCCGGCCTCGGAGAGGTCCGGGCCGGCTTTTTCTACAGTCGTTAAGGGTTCAATTTTCGCGCGATCGGCCTCAAACCCTTTGGCGACGCGCAAAAACAAACAGCGCGAGAAACCTCCCGCGCCGGGTGCGGGACTTATAGCCGCTGGAAGCCGGGAGTCAAGGAAAACTGGCCCGAAAACCCGCCAAATCTGAGGGATTTGGGGCATTTTAGCCGACCTGCCGGTCCCCGGGCCTGAACGTGAAACCAACGGGTTCTCTCGAATGTTGTCGCTGTGTTCCGGCATTGGCAGGGGCAAATGGCTGAAGACATCCTGACCACCACTGGCATCGGCCGGCACGGCGCCTCCCGCCTGCCGTCGGTAGACGTGGACAGTTTCAATGTCGAGCTGAAGGATGATGAAGGTTTCGTAGGCGACCGCGCCAGCAAGGGCGCGTTCCGCAAGATACTGGACGGCCTGCGCAAGCCGCTGAAAAAGAACGGCGAGGATCCGCTCGGCGACCAATCCACCAATACAATCAGCAAGGGCGCGCTCGACGAGGCGTTGACCGGCGAGGACATCGATGCTGCCGCACTGGTGCACGGCGCGATCGAGGAATTTGCCAACGAATTGGCCGACGTGACGTCGCGCTTCTTGAAGTCCAAGGCCTGGGCTGATACCGAACGCATTGTGGTCGGCGGCGGCTTTCGCGAGAGCAGGGTCGGCGAACTCGCGATTGCGCGCGCCAATCTCTTGCTCAAAGCCCAAGGGTTTGCCGTCGATTTGCTACCGATCCGCTTTCATCCCGACGAAGCCGGCCTGATCGGCTGCCTGCATTTGGCGCCATCGTGGATTTTCGAGGCGCATGACAGCATCCTCGCGGTCGACATCGGCGGCACCAACATCCGCTGCGGCCTGGTCGAGACCCGCTGGAAAAAAGCGTCCGACCTGTCCAAGGCGTCGGTGTGGAAGTCCGAACTCTGGCGCTATGCCGACGATGAGCCGACGCGCGAGGGCGCCGTCAAGCGGCTGGTCAAAATGCTGAGAGGATTGATCTCGGAGGCAGAGACGGAGGGCTTGAAGCTCGCACCGTTCATCGGGATCGCGTGTCCCGGCGTCATCAACGACGACGGCTCGATCGCCAAGGGCGCGCAAAACCTGCCGGGCAACTGGGAGAGCAGCAAGTTCAATTTGCCGGTGAGCCTCGTCGAAGCGATCCCGGAGATCGGCGGCCACGATACCGCGGTGCTGATGCACAATGACGGGGTGGCGCAGGGACTTTCCGAAGTCCCGTTCATGCAGGATGTCGAGCGCTGGGGTGTTCTCACCATCGGCACCGGATTGGGCAATGCGCGCTTTTCCAACCGCCGGAAGGACAAGGGCGACAAGAAGGATAGAAAGAGCAGGGATTGACCCGCGGCGTAAGCCTCTTGCCGCTCGCGATGCCCGGTAACCTTGAGCGGTTAGGTTAAAACAAAGATCGCGTTGCCGCGCGCGAGCAGAGGGCTACCGTCAAGGCGTCGCTCAGGCAGGCCAGCGAAGCCGCACTTCCGGCCCGCAATTTCAATGAGGCGACACGGGACCGCCGGTTTTTTTCGCGTCTGGCGGTCCCACCCATTTCCTCCATCCCTAAATGCAGCGCGAATTTCGCAGCCCCAGCGCCTTGTCTGGCCAGCCGTCCTCGCCTAGAACACGCCCCGACCACGGGCACGTGCTTAGCTCCGTCATTGGCACCTGGAGAGGTGGCAGAGTGGTTGAATGCACCGCACTCGAAATGCGGCATAGGTGCAAGCCTATCGGGGGTTCGAATCCCTCCCTCTCCGCCACTACACTGTTCTCCTTTGTATCCGACTGTTCGATTCTGCAGGTAAAACAACGAGTAGCGCGACGAGGGATGTTGCGGCTAGTTCCGCGATGTTACCCCTAGTCACCGCTCAACCCGTGGGTTTAGTTGTGGGTTCGGAGGACGGTTTTGCCAGGGGAAACACATGGCGGGCAAGCTCAGGCCATTCGACGTCGAACGTGAGACGCGGCCCGGTAAATATTTCGACGGCGATGGTCTCTATCTTGTCGTGAAGGGCGCGACGTCGAGAAATTGGATTTACCGATTCCGTAAGGACGGTAAGGAGCGCTGGCTCGGCCTAGGCTCCCTCAAGGATGTATCATTAAAGAATGCGCGCATGGCTCGCGATGCTGCGCGTCTTAGAGTCAAAGGTGATCGCAGCGCACCTGGCATCGATGTCGTTCAGGAGAAGCGAGACGCTCGCGAAAAAGCGAAAGCCGTAGAGATCAAGGTCACTCTGCCTACTTTCGAGCAGTGCGCCAAAATCTATATTCACGAGCATTGGTCGACTTGGAGCACGAAGCACCGCAATCAATGGCCGTCTTCGCTCAAACGCCACGCTTACCCGACTATCGGAAAACTCACGGTCCCGGAGATCAAGCCCAGCCACATCTACGAATTGCTCCGGCCGATCTGGGTTGAGAAGCGAGAGACGGCCAATCGTGTCCGCGGACGGATCGAAACGATCATCGCGAAAAACGTCGACGTTGACGACACCGATTTTCGAAATCCCGCCGAGCTCACCAAACAGCTCCGCGAGAAACTTCCAAGGCGCCCGAAACGCGTCGTGCGGCATCATCCAGCGTTACCCTACGCCGAAGCATCGCAGTTCATGACCGACTTGTCCGCAGCAGGAGGCACCGCAGCTTCGATGCTCCGCTTTCTGATTTTGACGGCCTGCCGGACCAACGAAGTGGTGGATGCCCGCTGGTCCGAGATTGATCGGGCCTCATCGACCTGGAAAATCCCCGGCGAACGCATGAAGATGCACCAGGACCATGTCGTGCCGCTTTCCGATCCTGCGCTCGCAATCCTGGACAAGATGCACAATGGCACCCAGGGCGAGCTGATCTTCCCGAACCCCGATGACGGAATGTTTTCGGAGAATGCAATGCTCGCCGTGCTGGATCGCCTCGGCTACAGTCACGTCACGGTGCATGGATTCCGCTCGACCTTCGCAACCTGGGCCGAAGAATGCACGGAGTATCCTGATGGCGTCCGCGAGGCAGCGCTGGCGCACAAGTACAAATCAGAGACCATGGCGGCCTACCAGCGCGGGCAAAAGCTCGAAAAGCGACGCATCCTCATGAAAGATTGGGCGCAATTCCTCGCAGGATCAAATGTCATCCGCCTCGACAAAGCGGGCTAATCTATCTTCCACAACTCAGCCTTCGCCCAAGACTGATCCACAGGGCTTCTGGTTCTGCCCAATGCCACACCAAAAAGAAATCGAGGCTGTGGACCGAAAAGAGCGCGAAGTCGTACGACCGGCCATCCGAAAAATGCGCTGCGTCCCATGGATACTTTGCGCCGAAAATCCAGTCTGGCATGCTCAGAAACGTTTGGGGACAACAGGATGCTCATATGCCTCGCGCCGGGTCTATCGCGTTTGAAGCCCCACTCGTAGCATCGCCGAATCAGGCGATGAGGGCGATCCAAGTCTCGCGCAAAAAGCTGTACGAACTTATCAACACAGGAGAACTGGAAAGCTATACTGAAGGCAAATCGCGACGCATCACGGTCAAATCAATCAACGACTACATCGAGCGCCGACTGGCAGCAGAGACGGTTCGGCGCGGCCGCGCTGCATCTTACGGAGATGATCAATCACGTCCGTAAGCGAGATTCCCGGTTGGCGACCCAGCCGGCCGGGGTGGCGATCAAAAACGTAATATATCTGCCTCATCTGACCTCATCGCACTGATGTTTCGGACGCCATGAGACGGGATCGGCGATCCAGCGGTTGATGTCGGATTCATGCCACCCAGTCCCGTTGGTGCTGATCTTGATTTGGGTCGGGAACGTGCCCTCGGCGATCTTCCGGTAGATGGTGGACCGGGACAGCCCGGTCCGGGAAAGGACGGTTTTCAGACGGATGATACGGTCCGGTTGGCGCATGGTCGCGCTGCCTCCTGCTGACGGCTGCTGAGACCAGACAGGCTGGCGTTCAAGGACACGCAAGAGGGTTTCACCCGTCACCATACTGTGGCGAAGAGTCGGCGGTAAATCGGATGGGTCAAATTCCGATGCCCCGGCCTTGGCCAAGGTCGATGCCGTGGGTGAAGGCGAGTTCAAGGCCAAGGCTACGGCCCGATTCGAACGCGATGCCGAGATCCCGCTTGCGGTTGGCGAGGATGGATTCCAGTTGCGGATCGCGTTCGAGGCTTTTGGCCATGTCGCCCATCGCCGAGCGCGTCGCCTTGTAGCCGGACATGTCGCCGGCCTGATACTGGTGCTGGCTGGTCTGATCGAGCTTCTGCCAGCGCTCCACGAAGCGGTCGGCGCGGCGGCCCGGATCGGTGCGCAGTTCCGTTTCGAGCTGGAGCGCGCGGATGGCGCGGTTGACCCGGCCGCCAGTCGCCTCGCGGACAAGCTCCGGGTTCTTCTTGTAGGCTGCTTCGGCGTCGTGCGAGCCATAGGGCCGCACCTCCTCGAAGACCTGGCGGGCCTTTTGTAGTTCTTTCACCTGCTCGGGACTTGCCTTGCCGCCCATTTCCTGCGCTTCGAAGATCGCATCCACGGCGCGGGCATGGCGCACGAGCGCTCGGGTACGCAGGCGACGCAATTCCCTTTCCGGGTCTTCCGCCACCTTCCTTTCCGGCGCTTCGGTTTCGCGCCGCTCGGCTCCCGTACCGCTCCTTTCCCTTTCCGGCGTTTCCCGCCCCGGCCTCCGTCCACCATCCGGGCCGGGTACATCTCCGGGAGAGCGAAGGCTGTCGAACATGTCGTGCAGCTTTCCCGGCACGACCCTGCGCACGATCTCGGCCACGCGCTCGCCGAAGGTGATGCCGCGCCGCTCGGCATAGCCGTGCGCCGGATCGCGCTGCTCGTAGTCCGAGGCCATGTCCTTGGCCCGATCACGCGACAGGGTTCGGGTGAGGCGGTCCGGATTGGCAAAATCGTCGCGGCCATAATGCAGCTCCATGCCATCGCGGTGTCGTGACATAGCCACATAGCTGCTATGGGCATCCATGCCCGGCGTCGCCAGCACATGGATGCGGTCCACCGTCGTGCCCTGCGCCTTGTGAATCGTCGCCGCATAACCGTGGTCGATCCGATTGTAATCCTTGAGGTCGAAGTGAACGGATCGGCCGTCGTCGGTCTGAACGGTCATGGACTGCGCGCTCACCTGTTCGATGGTCCCGAGTGTGCCGTTCTTTACGCCAAGGCCTCGTTCGTTTTGCAGGAACATGACGCGATCCCCGCTGGCGAAGCCGCGGTTGCCGCGGTCGACCGTCACACGCACCTCATTGCCCAGATCACCGTCGGCACGCATCCGTTCGCGCGCAGCCTCGTTGAGGGCGCGAACCTCGTCATTGGTATGGGTGAGGATGATGCGGGTCCGATCCGGTGATGCCTGCCGGTCGCGGTCCCAGCGGTCGATCAGATCGTCGCGCGCCTGCTCGCGTGTTTGGGCCTCATGCACCATGCCGTGGGAGCGATAGGCTTCCAGCGCGTTGCCGGTTCGGCGATTGGCGAGATCACGCGTGGCGTCCCGCTGCCAGTCCTCGCGCTGGCGGCGCACCTCGCCGATCTCGACGCCGCCGTGACGCTCATGGATCGACCGGAACGCCGCGCCCGCCTCGATGGCTTGCAACTGCTGGGGATCGCCGACCAGCACGACTTTCGCGCCGGCTTCGGCAGCATGGAACAGCACGCGCTCCAACTGGCGCGTACCGACCATGCCCGCCTCGTCGATCACCAGGACATCGCGCGATGTGAGCAGGTCGCGTCCTTGTTCCCAGCCGTGTTCCATGCTGGCGATGGTACGTGACGATATGCCCGATCCGCTTTCGAGATTTTCTGCGGCGATGCCGGACAGCGCCGCGCCCAGGACCTGGTAGCCCGCGGCCTCCCATGCCTCCCGTGCCACGCCCAGCATCGCGCTCTTTCCCGTTCCGGCGTAGCCGACCACGACGCCCAAATCGCGACCATCCGTGACATGCGCCAGCGCATCGGCCTGCTCGCCCGAAAGGACGAGCCCGCGTTCTTCCGCACGCGCCAGCGCCGCCTCGCGATCCCTATCACGGACCTCATGACGATCCCGTTCGGCTATCAGTTCGGCGGCGCGATGCAGGCGCTGTTCCGCCTCGATCATCGCGGTCGTGGTGAAGCGATCTTCGCCGCGAGCGTCCTTGCCGAGTTCGACCAGATCGGGCGCGCTCCGCATCGCGCCCATAACCGCGTTGAACTGGTCGATCCCATCGCTGTGCCGGTGCGCAAACTTCGCCAGATCGCGCCGCGTGAAGGTCGATTGCTGCTGCGTCATCGCCTCCAGCCCAAGGGAAGGATCGGCGATGATCCGTTCGCCATTGCCGCGCGCGATCTCGCGGTGCAGTTCGACGCGGTCGGCGGTTTCGGCACCCTCGCCCTCGATGCGCTGCGCGGGCGCGCCGATCTGGCTTTGCGGCTCCAGCGCGATGCCCTGCGCTTCCAGACTGCGATGGTCAATGCGCGCGTCAATGTCGAGTTCGGCCAGGCGCTCATTGGCAAGCTCGGCCCAGCGTTCACGCCAGCGCTCCACCATCGCCGTGCGATTCCACTCCCGCACCTTCGGGCCAAAACCATTCTCGCCCACCGCGCGCATGGTGAGCATGACATGCGCATGGGGTTTGGGCATCCCGTCCTCGGCCATATCCCAATGCACATTGAGATCGGCGATCATGCCCCGGTCCACGAATTCGCCCCGAACGAAGTCGCGGGCCAGTTCGATGCCCTGAGCCTCACTCATCTCGCGGGGAAGGGCAAATTCGACCTCGCGGGCAAGCTGGGTATCTTTCCGGACTTCGAACGCCTCGACATCGTTCCATAGCCGTTCGCGGTCGCTCCACGCCTGCGGCGCATTTTCGGGCAGCATCACCTCGGAATGGACGACGCCGCGCTTAGCGGAAAAATCGTGACTACGCTCAAGCCGCTCGTCGCGCAGCCGCGAGCCCGACCGGTAGGCGGCTGCCGCCACCGCGCTGGAGCCAGACTTGCGGCCAATGACCTTGACGTGAAGATGATAGATCGCCATCGCGAT
>Ga0070733_10001338_pt1 | contig 18519 bp, 12 predicted proteins | sample Coa_R1_9_FD_66450 | JGI IMG/M metagenome (GOLD analysis project Ga0070733, IMG submission 66450) | Surface soil microbial communities from Centralia Pennsylvania, which are recovering from an underground coalmine fire - Coalmine... | ecosystem: Environmental > Terrestrial > Soil > Unclassified ... | reverse complement strand
GCTGCCTCTGGCGTTTTTTCCCGCGGACTCTTTTCTGGAGCTTTTTGCGGAGTTCCGGCTACGAAGCGTTGCATGCGGAACCCTTCGGGATGGTGGGTGTCGAGCAATTTCAGCGCGCCGACTTTTTGTTCGCCGACTAGACTCGCGATCCGGGTCAGGGTGAGTTCCAGTTTTTCCGGCTCGGGCGATGGAGGAAGAAATAATCCGGCTTGCCCGGGACGTGGGCGTGCCGGTTCGGCGGCGAGATGAATCTTCATAATGGGTGCTCCTGGGGGATGCGCGTTCAAATCCAGTTGCAGCAATTTCAGGAAAACTTTGACGTCGAGCATGGGAAGGGGCAGACGCAAGGTGCGGAGAAATTGCTGATTGTTGATTTTTGATTGCTGATGGCGTGAAGCGAAAGTTTCGAGATCGAGCGTGAGGCGCAGTTCCTGTGTGCACAGGGCGTGCGACCCAAGGCGTGCGCAAATCTGTTCGAGCAGGCGATTCAGCAGGAAGGCCAGCGGTTCGAGCAGGACGATGGGATACTCTAACTCGATCGCTTCTTCAAACAGCATCGGCTCTTCTACTGGAACCAGAGTGCGCGACGCAGCCCCGCGCGCCAACTGCTGCAGCCGCAGACCCTCCTGACCGAGTCGTTCGCTGAGCGAAACCTCCGGCAACGCGGCCAGTGCATGCAGGTTACGGATGCCCCAGCGGTCAAGGGTTTCGAGCAGGCGGGCGGCGAATTTTTTCTCGTCGTCTACCATACGGTCCGCAAATAAAACTTCGACTGGCAGGGAGCCCAATCGTTCGGATTCCTGGCCTGAGGGGATCACGGTGACGCCGGGAAATCCACGGGCGGCGAGCACCGCCGCATCGGGATTGGAAGCGACGGCAACCTTGGCTTCGAGTCCGAGTGCGGCGGCGCGGGTGTGGAGGCCACATGCAATTTCCGGCAACGATCCGAGTAAAGATTCCATGCCTTCGAGATCGAGTAGGACGGTGTCGCACGCGGCGTCTTCCACGCAGGGCGAGAATGACTGGGCACAATCGAGCAAGGCGGCGTGGGCGGCGGATTCTTGCAGAGGAGAGCGCGAGCGCAAGGCGATTTCCGCGCACAGTTCGGCTTGGGCTTTGGTCATGCCCGAAGCAATGCCCATGCGGGCGGCCTGGTCATTGATCGCGATGATTTTTTCCAGCGGAGGCTTGCCTTCGAGAATGGCGACGGCGTGCACCCGTAGTTCCGGGTCGGCGCGGAGCGCAGCCGCCACGGGGAAATTCGGCACGTAGATGCAGGCGAACGGCATGGAACCATTGACTCGTTGAGTGATTGAGGCATTGAGAGATTGAGGCAATGAGGCAATGACTCAATCTCTCAATGATTCAATTCCATCATCCGGCCCACTCGGTTTTGGTTGGGAATGCGACGGAGCGAGCGGGTTTGCGATCCAGACGCGAGCGGATAAGTTCAGCGGTGATGTTCAGTCCGGTGAACAGTTGCGCGTGCGGAGGATATTCGGGTTGGGCGCATAGATCAATTTTCTTTCGCCGCTCCGCAGCTTGCTCATCCACCGACAGCAGTAAATCACTTGGTCCCAGCTTCAGCAGCAACGACGAGCAACTCCCCGCAATGGCTTGCTGCTCAATCGCCAGCAGGATCGTTGGCGTATGCTCGATGGCGCGGCGGAAGCGGAACCATGTGGTCAGGGGAATACGACGGGCGGATTGCGGTGGCAGATCGCCGAGGTCGAGGACGATCAGGCCGAAGCCTCCGCTTTCGAGGAGCAGGTCGGTGGCGCGGAGGACTTGCTCCAGACGATGCTCCGACTGGTGCAAGGCATTTTCTTTCAACCCATTTTCCTTTGACTTAGTCCGGTCGAAGTCGAAAGCGGCCTGGGATGCTCCATCCACTTCTCGAGTCCCCACTTCTCGCGCAAAAGACACGCGAGAAATGGGGCACCCGTCTTGTTGGTTTCCCCCTTTGTCTGTGACTCTGTGACTCTGTGGTGAATCGTCTCCACAGCGCACCCACAGCAGGCGTTCCAGTTCCACGCCGGCGGCGGCGGCGGACTGGGGATCGAGCGCGTCGCTGGCGTCGACTACCACGCAGAATTCTCCGCGGCAGGTGGCGGCGGACAGAGCGGCCAGGAGCATGGTGGTTCGTCCCGAGGAGGCGGGGCCACAGATTTCGGTGAGGCATCCGCGGGGCAGGCCGCCGGTCAGGGTATCGATGGCCGGGATGCCGCTGGAAACCATGTCCGGGGCGGGACGAATATGGAGCTGCGAGGCCGGGGTTACGCTGGCTGGGGAGATTTTTGATTGCTGATTTTTGATTGCTGATTGAACGCGGGCCAGGGGAGATTTCTGCACTCCCTGCCTTTCGTGCAGGTTTATGTGGGGACAGCCGCCCCCGCCTGCCCTGAGCGGAGCCGAAGGGGCTGTCCGGTCGAGCGCAGCTCGACTTACCCTCGACGGCAAGCCCGATTCGGCCTCGGCCTCATCCTCAAAGACAAAAGGGCGGCCCAGGGCCGCCGGAGTGGAAACCACTGCGGAAGACATAAGATTCCTCGGAAGATTTCAGGGAACGCCGGGGCTGGAGTTCTGATTGGAGCCACGGAGGCCGCTGTTTCGCTTTTTATTCGCCTATAAAGATTCTGCGTTAGCCGGGGCAGTTTGTCAAGAGGATCGTTTTGCGCGGCGATTTTGCCAACAGTCGACCTGCGGGGCTACATTTGGGAAGACCATGGAGAATCCCAGTGTCGCGTAACGTTCGCGTTGCTCTGATACTCACTGCTTGTGTTCTGCTCGTTCTTGCCGCGATGATGGTTCGTGCATTTGTTCACTATTCGAAGGCCGAGCGTTACTTCGCATCCGTTCAGATAGGGGACTCTCGCTCCTCCGTCATTGCACGGATGGGAAAGCCGAACTATCACGCGGGCAGATGCGGCGTGATACATTTCCCGGACAAGGAGTGCGCCCTCGAGTACGTCTATTCTCACCCATTCGCACCATTCGTTCCCGAATACTACATCGTCTCGTTTTCACGGGACGATCGGGTGATTGAGGCCGACGAGTGGGATTCGCCTTAACTCGAAATCGGCCATTTCGCTCATCGCCCGCCGCTCTTGCTATCCGCACCTCCTCGCTCACCTCCCATCCTCCCGTCCGTCCAATCCCAACAGCGTTGCGATATTGTTGTGCTCAATCCCAATTTCCAAATTCAGGTTCTGACTTCTCGATTGCCGATCCCGGCAGAAAATTAAGGAGATTCCATATGCACAGAGTTCGTCTGCTTGCTTTGTTCTCCAGTGTTTTGTTGGCCGCAAGTTTTAGTTCCGCGCAAACCGCCACCGGCGAAACCCTCATGCTCGATCTGCCACGGCAGAGCCAGCATGCCGTGGTGACGCAGCGCATCGGCATCACCGACATCACCGTCAACTATCACCGGCCGCTGGCCAATGGACGCCAGATCTGGGGCAAGATTGCGCCTTACGGGCAGGTTTGGCGCGCGGGTGCGAATGAGAATACGACCATCACGTTCAGCGATCCGGTCACCATTGAAGGCCAGGCGCTCGACAAGGGGACATACGGCCTGGACATGATCCCCGGCGAAAATCAGTGGACAGTGATCTTCTCGAAGAACTCCACTTCGTGGGGCGCGTTCAGCTACAAGCAGGACGAAGACGCACTGCGCGTCAACGTGAAACCGCAACCGGCCGAGGCCCACGACGCGCTGGCCTATGACTTCGACGATCTCAAGGCGGATTCCGCCGTCGTGACCATGCGTTGGGACAAAGTTGCCGTTCCCTTCAAAGTTGCGGTCAACGTAAACGACATTGTGACCGCCAGCATTCACCGGCAACTGTACGGACTCAATCAGTATTACTGGGAAGGTTGGGACGATGCGGCGGGATACTTCCTGGCCAACAAGATTCATCTCGACGAAGCGCTCAAAGATGAAGACCAGTCGATTCAGGCCGAAGAGCGCTACGACAATCTGATGAACAAATCGAAGATTCTGGACGCGTTGAACCGCAAAGACGACGCCACCACCGCCCGGAACCAGGCTCTGGACAAGGCGAGCCCGCTACAGCTCTATTTCTACGCACGGCAGTTGCAGGCACAGAAGAAACCGGATGAGGCTTTGGCGATGTTTCGTTCGACCGCGAAGAAGTTTCCCGACTACTGGACTTCGCACATGGGCCTGGCGCGGGTCTACAGCTCGCAGGGAGATTTCGACAACGCATTGAAGGAAGTGAAACTCTCGCTGGCCGGAGCGCCGGATTCGAACAAAGCAAATCTGGAAGGGTACGTGAAGCGGTTGCAGGCCAAGGAGGATATTAACCGCTAAGGCATTGCCGGGCCGCTCGACTTCGCCTTCGCGGGACGGCCGAGGCGGCCGTCACCACATGAACTGAGTGAGTCGACCAAGGAAAATGGGCCAGCTTTCGCTGGCCCATTTTTCATTCTCTGAAACAGCTCTCACCAGACCCTGCAGGCGTTGGCCCTCACCATTTTCTGCCCCGCTTTGCAGCCGAAGGCCTGCTGAAATTCCGACATGTTCGACATTACGTTGTCGATGCGGAATACCGGCATGGAATGCGGGTCCGTGGTCACAATCAGCGCGGCGATCTGCGGACGCACATTCGCGCACCACGAATACGCATTGGCCAGGAAGAAGCGCTGGCGGTAAGTCCAGCCGTCAGGACCTTTATCGTCGAGCGACTTGCCTTGCTGCTTCAGCGCGGCGTCGAGCGCGTAGAGAGCCAGGTGTAAGCCTCCGTTGTCGGCCGTGTCTTCGCCCTGGGTGAGCAGGCCGTTCTGCTTGACTCCGGGACCGGCGTCGGGCACGTCCTGCGTGTACTCGTCGGAGATGCACTTGCCCCGTTCGTCGTACTGCTTGGCGTCTTCCGCGGTCCACCAGTCGCGCAGATTTCCGTGAGCATCGAACTTGCGGCCCTGGTCGTCGAAGCCGTGGATGATTTCGTGTCCGATGACCATTCCGATGGCTCCGAAACTGACCGAGTCATCTTTCGTCGAATCGAAGAACGGGGGCTGCAGAATTCCGCCCGGAAAGTTAATCGTGTTTAGCTGCGGATCGTAATAGGCATTGATGGTCGGCGGAGTCATCGTCCACTCGCTGCGATCGACCGGCTTGCCAACCTTGGCCACCCAGCGCTCGAACTCGAACGATGTCGCTTGTGAAACATTGCTAAGGTAGCTGTCGCGCCCGATCTTCACGCTGGAATAGTCACGCCAGTGCGAGGGATAACCGATCTTGTCTTCGATCCCCTTCAGCTTGACCATGGCCTGCTCTTTCGTCGCGGGGGACATCCAGGTCAGGCCCTGAATGTCGGCGCCCAGCGCGGTTTCAATCGAGTGCACCATCTCGATGGTGCGGGCTTTGCTCGCGGGCGGGAAGGCGCGGTCCACGTATGCCTGACCGAGAGCTTCGCCAAGATCGCGGTCAGCGGCGCGGACGCAGCGCCGCCAGCGCGGCTGCTGCTCCTGCGCCCCGGCCAGGGTGCGGGCAAAGAAATCGAAATCTTCGTCGGCCACGGCTTTATTCAAGTACATCGCGGCCTGGTGAACGACTTGCCAGCGCAGGTAGGCTTGCCAGTGAGCCAGCGGATGTTCGGCCAAAAGTCTTTCTTCGGCGCGGAAAAAGTCGGGCGAAGTGACGATGTAATGGTCGCTGGCCGGAGACTTTACCGCCTTGAGATAAGCGTCCCAGTCGATGGACGGCGTGAGCTCGCGTACCTGGGCCAGCGTCATCTTGTTGTTGACGTTCTTGGGGTCGCGGCGCTTTACATTGTCCATTTGCGCTTGCGCCATGGCGGTTTCGAGTTCGATCACCGTGCCGGCGTCAGCCGCGGCCTGGGTTTCCGACCCTCCTGCCAGCACGAACATCTTCTGCACATGAGTGCGGTATTTGGCGAGGATTTCCTTCGACTTGTCGTCCGTCTTCAGATAGTAGTCGCGATTGGGAAGGCTGAGCCCTCCCTGATCAATTTGCGCGACGACCTTGGATGCATCGTCATAATCCTGTTGTCCGGTGAAGCCGAAGAACGGCGAATTGGTTTGATTGTCGGATTGCTGCCAGGCTCCCGGATAGAGATGGTGCAGATGCGCAATCTCGAGCGTGAGGTCTTTTTTCGACTTCAACGCTGCGATTCGATCGAGTTCCGGTTGCACCGGTTTCAGCCCCGCGGCTTCGATGCCGCTCTCGTCCATGCAGGCGGCCCAGTAGTCACCGATCTTCTGGTGGACAGCGTCCCGATTGGACGCATTGGCGCTGGCGGCTTCCAGCGTCTCGCGCAGCAGCGTCTCGTTCCATAGTTGCAGGCCGCTGGCCGTACTCCAATACACCTGGTCGGGTGGGATGGGATTCGCCGCCAACCATTTATTGCAGGAGTACTTGTAAAAATCATCGCAGGGGTCAAGCGTCTTGTCGGCCAGGTCGGGATCGAAGCGCTCGAGTTTGGGCTCTTTCGCTTCCTCGGCAGGCGCGTCGGCGGCGGCGACCGAGGAGTGCGGGGCAACGCCCTGAGCGGGGATGTTTTGAGCAGAAATACTTTGGGCAGCGGACAAGGTCAGGCTCAATACGAGCACTGCCGTAAACCGGGAGCTGGACATGGAACCTCTTCCTGGGAAAATCATGTGAGAGAACTCGTGGATATTGGATTAAACAAACAGGGCCGGTAGCAGTTACGCATATGGGGAGAAGGCTGTTCCGCGAAAAGTCGAGGAGACACACTTCAACCACACCAGACCACCTACTACAGACGAAGAGAGCGGCGGGAAGTTAGCGTGGAAATGGCGCGAATCTGTGACATGATAGAAACATGAAGAAACAATTGTCCGATCAACAGTTTCATGACCGCCGTTATCAGGAACGAAAACGCGCGGAGGCCGCTAAGCGGCCGTTTCCGAAGAAAGCCGTGGGGACCGCTGCCACCGCCTCGGCTGTCAGCGCTTCGAAAGAAGCGCCAAAGAAATAGCGACGAGCATCAGGTCGCAGAGTTCAGATTGCATCGTGGAGCCCCGGACGCCCTCGTCCGGGGAAAGCACCGGGGGAGAGCCACGGCAAACCGGGCGGACGAGGCGTCCGCCGCTCCATGGCTCATCCTGTATTGTGTAGTCCAGCGGCGATTCCGTTGATGGTCGCGCCCAGCGGATACTCCAGTTCCGAACTCTGCTCTCCGCGCTGCTTGCGCCGCAAAAGCTCCACCTGAATCAGGCTCATGGGGTCGACATACGGATTGCGCAGCCGTATCGACCGCGCCAGTACGCGGTTGCGGCCGAGCAATTCGCGCTGGCCGGTCACGCGGAGAATCATCCGCCGCGAACGAAGGAACTCCTCTTCGAGCATCGAGAACACTCTCTTCCTCAGCTCAGCATTCTTGACCAAGCCGGAGTAAACGCTGGCGATGCCGAGGTCGGCTTTGGCCATGCCTAGCTCAACGTTCCGAATGAGTTCCGAAAAGAGTGGAAAGCCGCGCGTGATCTGGCGCAAGAGTTGCTCGTGGCCGGGACCGTTCTTGGTGAAATTCTCGAGCGCGCGGCCGACGCCGAACCAGGCGGGCACGGCGTGGCGGCTCTGCATCCAACCAAAAACCCACGGGATGGCTCGCAAATCTTCGAGCCGCCGGCCCGTTTTTTGTATAGAACGGGCCCGGCGTGAGGGTCGTGAGCCAATCCGCGCCGTGTCCAATTCATTCACCGGAGTCGCCTGCTCGAAATATTCCAGCACGTCGGGATTTTCCGCGATCTCGCGTCGGTAGACGCGATAAGCTTCCTGCGACATTTCTTCGATCGCCTCTTCCCAGCGGGCAGGATGCGGCGACTGCTCTTCTCCCGGGCGTGTGAGCGCTTCAAGGCTCGCCGCGATCATGAGTTCCAGATTCCATTCGGCAAGAACCGAGTCGGCATATTTCCAGTTCAGCACTTCGCCCTGCTCGGTAATGCGAATTTGTCCGGAAAAACTTCCCGGCGGTTGCGCCAGAATGGCTGCATGCGTGGGCCCACCGCCCCGTCCGACCGTGCCTCCGCGTCCGTGAAAGAGACGCAGCTTCACTCCATGTTCTTGCGCTGCCCGATGCAGTTCGCGATGCGCCTTATAAAGTTCCCAGGTGCTGGTGAGCATGCCGCCGTCTTTATTGGAGTCGGAGTAGCCCAGCATCACTTCCTGCCAGCGTCCCCAGGAATCGAGCAGAGGCTGATACTCAGGATCGCTCCACAGCCTGCGCATGGCAGCGCCCGCAGTCCGCAACGATTCGATAGATTCGAACAGCGGCACTGGCATCAAGCCAGGATCTTCGTCTGACCCCGCGATTTGAACCCCTCCTACTTTCGCCAGCCGAACCACAGCCAGCACGTCCCGCTCCGACTCGGCGCCGCTAATGATGTAGTTGCGAATCGAGTGCGCCGGATAGTTGCGTTTCAGTTTGGCGATGGTGCGAAACGTTTCCAGAAGCTCGCGGCTTTCTGAGGAATTCGTGCTCCGTTCGGGCGTGGACCCAACTTCTTCCACAACTCGCGCATGCACCTGAGCGTGCTGGCGGATATCGAGGGTGTGCAGGTGGAAGCCGAAAGTGCGCAGCTTGCGCAAAAGGAAATCGACCGTCCTGGCCAGCCGTTCTCCACGGTTGGATCGCAAACTGTTCCTCACCAGCAGCAGGTCTTCCTCGAACTGGGCGGCGTTGCTATAGGCGGCCGGAGCGTCCACGGCTTCGCGGGTTTGCTGCAGCTTGTGAAAAATGTACGAGAGAAAACGGCGGTAGCTTTCACTCGTGTTGTGCGGTCCCCATGCCAGGTGCACGCCCGGAATCGTCTGCTCGTAGTTTTTCAAGCGCGAGAGCAATTCGTCCGACACGCCGGCTTGGCGGCGCGAAGAGCTCAGCCGGTCGCTCATGGACTCCACGTCGAAGAGGTATTCACGCAGGATCAGCCCGCGAGCCAGTGTCAGAGCGTCGCGCGTGCAATCCGGTTTCACCAGCGGGTTACCGTCTCGGTCTCCTCCAATCCAGGAACCGAACTGCACCAGGTTGGGCAGGGCCGCCTCGTCGAGTTCCAGCGCGTAAATCTCACGGAACGATTCCACGACCTCCGCGTAAATCTTCGGCAACGCGTCAAACAGCGACAGCCGGAAGTAACGCAGTCCCATCCGAATTTCATCATCCACCGCAGGCTTGGCAAGGCGAACTTCATCCGTCTGCCAAAGCGATGTCACTTCAGCGCGAATATTATTTTCGCAAGCCTCGGCTTCTTCAGCCGTCAGCGGAAGACGGTCGAGCCGTTCCAGTTGTTGCGCAATGCGCCGCCGTTTCAGCAACACAGTCTGCCGCGCTACCTCGGTGGGATGAGCCGTGAATACCGGTGTGATCACGATCTGGCACAGCGCGGCAATCGCACCCTCCGCCGAAATGCCAGCCTCTTTCATTCGCGCCAGCGTTCCGCGAAATGAGCCGGGGAGCGCGGGATGTTCGCGGTCCAGCTTCCCTGCCCGCCGGCGGCGCTTGCGATGGTTGGTCTCCGCCAGATTGGTCAGCTCGAAGTACGTCGCGAAGGCCTTGGTCACCTGGTAGGCGCGGGACAAATCCATTCCAGAGACCAGTTCCTGCGCCTTCATCATGAGATCGGAGCCCGGAGCCTGTGCGTGCCCGCGTCGCACCGCTTCACGCCGGCCCGTCTCGCGGTGTTCGATCAGCAATCGCCGCAGTTCTTCGACGGCATCGAATAACTCCCGCCCCGACTGTTCGACCAGCACTTGTCCCAGTACTGCACCCAGCGAGCGCACATCGCGCCGCAGGGGATGATCCTTCGCCGGTTCATCCGAGCGCGCCGTGAGTTCAGCCAGACGCGCGCCCTGGTCGTCGGCCTTCCACAGCGCTTTGGATTTGCTCGTGGCCATTGGAAAAGGATGTAGGGAAGGATAAACGACGGAGGCGTTAAGTGCGGCGAAAAGAACAAATGACTAATCTCGACCGCGAGTCCAACCAAACTGCGGGTGCCCCATGTCTCGCGGTTTTTGCGAGACGTGGGGATTTTGACTCCGTGCGCCCTACTGTCCCGCGGCCCGGTCCATCTTGCTCGCCACTTTCACGCCGCTCAACCCGTTCACATACTTCGCAATTCCCCGGTAGAGCGATTCGGCGATGCGCTGGCGATATTCGGCGGTCTCCAGGCGATGCTCGTCGGCAGGATTGCTGACGAACGAAATTTCAGCCAGTATGGATGGCATGTTCGCGCCGATCAGCACGATGAACGGCGCCTTCTTCACTCCGCGATTCCGAATCCCCGGGCTCTTAGCCGCGAGTCCACTGTGCAGCGACTCCTGCACGTCCCCGGCGAACTCGCGTGACTCTTCGATCTTCTCTTTTAACGCGATCTTCTTCACCAGATCCTGCAGCTCGTAGATCGATTTCTCGGAAACCGCATTCTCGCGCGCCGCCACTTCCAGCGCTTCCGGCGACGAAGTAAAATTTAGGTAGTAAGTTTCCACGCCTCGAGCATCCGCATCCTGACTCGAGTTGGCGTGAATGGAAATGAACAAATCGGCGCGCTGCTGGTTGGCGATAGCGGTGCGGGTTTCGAGCGGAATAAACGTGTCATCCTTACGCGTGTAAACCACTTCGGCGCCCAAGCGCGTCTCCAGCAACTTGCCCAGCCGGCGGCCGACTTCAAGCACCAGATCCTTCTCTTCCAGGCCATCGGGGCCAATGGTTCCCGTGTCGTGCCCGCCGTGGCCCGGATCGATCACGATCTTCCCGATTTTCAGCCCCAGCGCCCGGATCAGCGAGCGGTCTCCGCTGGCGGTGGGCTTCGCCTCGTGGATATTTAAGTCGCTCACGCGGTTCGAAGCCAGATGGGACGATTTGTCCGACAACGATTTATCCGACAAAGATTTGACCGACAAAGATTTCCCGGACAAAGATTTTCCCGGCGAGGCCTTGACCTGTGTGTCGGTCGCCGTGTCATCGGAAGCCAGCTTCCCCTCGGGAACGGAGGAATCGGCATCTACAGAATCCTTCTTGCCGGACCCGGTCGCGACCGACGACGGTTTTGCATGTCCTCGTGGCACGTCCAGCTTCGCGACCTTCACGGGAGCAGCATCGTCGTCATCGTCATCCGCTTCAACTACCACCTTGGTGATACCCGGCGTCGCAGTATTGGCGGCGGCGCGCGTGGCCGCCGACGTCGCGTGCGGCTTCGAACCCGCTGCATCCTGCTTCACCACAGTCTTCGCCACAATCTTCGTATCATCGCTTACGTCAGAAGTTGTGACAGGAGCCTTCCCCGCCTGAGCGCGCAACACCTCTTTCGTCTCTTCCGCGGATTCTCCCGCAGCCGCGTCATCGGCCTTCGATCCAGCCTTCGGCGCAGCCTCGACATCCGCCATCGCGGTCGCGTCCTTCTTCAACTTGGTGTGCGCCGACTTCCCCGCGTCCTTGCCATGAATATCAATAATCAGCCGGTAAGGATTGGGCAGCAGAAACGCTTCGTAATCCGATAGATCGTCAACCTCCAGCACAACGCGCGTGCGCCCCGGCTGAAACTGCGCCACGCGAATCTTCTTCAGGAATCCGTCATCCACATCGAAACTCTTGCCGACCAGAGTCGAGGCCAGCTTCGTATCTCGCAGGTCAAAGAAAATGCGGTCAGGATTGGCGATGCGCTGCGATCCGAACTTGACTTCGCTCTCAAGATCGATGGCAACCCGTGTGTAGTCGGGCGTAGACCAGTGCCGAATGCCGGTCACGCGCGGCAGCCGGCTGGCATGTGTCTCCGACGTGTCCTGTCCTACCGTGTCCTGTCCGACCGCGTCGGTCTTATTCTCGCCTTTGGTCTCGCCTTTGGAGTCGGCTTTCGAGTCGGCCCGCGAATCACCGTCTTTGCCACCGGAATCCCTGGCGACCTTGTTCTTGTCCGCGTTCTTGTCCGCGACGTCCTTGGCGCCCTTCTGCTGCTTCTGCGCTTCCGCCTTTTTCTCCGCGTCCGCCTCGCGGTCAAGCTCCGCGACCGCCTGTTGTGCGTCTTCTACTAGCCGGTTGTGCGGATAACGATGCAGGAATTCCTGAAAAACGGCGCGGGCGTGCTCGGGATCGTTGAGATCATCCTTGTAAATCTCGCCAATCGTAAAGAGCGCATCGCAGCGGTACTTGCTGCCGGGATATTCCTTCCGTAGAAACCTGTACTGGGCAATGGCCTCGTTCAAAATCTTGTCGTCGTCGAAGCGCCGACCCATTTCGACCAGCGTTTCCGCCACGGCCACCACGCTGGGGTCGGCCTTGGTCGACGTCGGCGCTCCGAAGTAGACGTTGCGGTAGGCGTTGATCACGCGCTGGTAGTCGTGCCGGGATCGGTCGGCTGGAGGGCGTCCGTTCAGCGCCTCGCGCATGCGCTCGGCGGTGGCAAAGTGGTCGCGAGCCCAGGAGTCAGTATGGTGCGCGCGGGCATGCGCCGGCACTCCGAGGAGAGCCACCAGCAACGGCAGCGCTCCCCAGCGCAAGCCGCGCTGGCTTAGTGTCTTTATCAAATTCGTCGGTCTCTAACTGTCTCGATCCGCCGTTTGCAGTTGAACTGCCTAAGGTACCTGAGAGAATTCTAAATAATCTTGTCCGGGTGCCGAGTGCTCCGTTTCTCGCGCGTTTTTTGTGCGAGAAGTGGGGATTTTCATCCCGATCACTGCGCCGTCGCTACTGCAACAGATGCCGCGAACTCAATCCGTGTTGCTGATATAAAGTACGCCTCTCGCATCCCGTTGAACCCGAACAGGATCCCGCGATGGGCCCGACGGTCCCAGATCGAAGCCGCCGTAGTAAAGATTGGTGATGCGGCGAACGTAATTCTGCGTCTCGGCAAAGCGCGGGACGCCCGAACTTCGCGCCACCGCTCCCGAACCCGCATTGTAGGCGGCCAGAGTCAAATTCACGTCGCCGCCGTAGTTTTCCAGAAGCTGCTTAAGGTGCCGCACGCCCGCGTCCACATTCTGCTGCGGGTCAAATGGATTCTTCACATTCAACGACCGCGCCGTCGAAGGCATCAACTGCATCAGGCCCATTGCGCCCTTGCGCGAAACGGCGTTGGAATTGAAATTCGATTCCACCTTGACCACCGCCCGCACCAGGTTCGGATCCACATTGTGGCGGGCCGCCGCCATTACGATGGAGGCGTCAATCTCTTCCGGCGAGGCTTGATGACCATGGGCGTTCGCCGCCACGATCCGCGCATTCGCCGACTGGGACGATTCTCGGGTGTAATACTGGCTCACTTCCGCCGCCGCCGAACGGGCCGCCTGCATCGAAGCCGTTCCCGCCGAAGGCACCGGTTTCCAGCGATTTTCCTTGGTGCTCCAATAGACCAGCGTCGAACGCTTGGCTTGCGGAGCCTGCGTCTGGTGGGTCCGCGCCGGCGCATCCTCGTTTACGTAAATCTTGCGTCCGTGCTCGTCAGTCGTAGTAATGGTCGAGGCGACCGCGGACGGGCCGTCCCCTTCCGCCGCCCACACACGGGGCGGGATAAGAGAATAGGAGGTCGCGATTGCCGTACAAACCATCAGCATGATTGCGATTTTTCGCATATCCGGGCTTTTCCCTTTCACCGAACCTTCCAGGGGGCGTCCGACAGCGAGCGTCCGACAACTAAAAGCTCGTCGGACAAACTTCGCCCTCCCTATGTTCTACCCGGAACCTGACGGAGAATACTGAAACCAGAGTGAATCGATTATAGGCGCGGGGGGGTAGGTGGGCAATCTCTCCGAAGGGAGTAGAACCACCGGAGTAATCGTAGTAACTTATTTAAAATGAACTTATTAGCGCAATCTGAGACTTAGACAGACGTGGTCTAATCGAGCCCAAAGTAACCTAACGGTTGGTTACCAGCGAACACTCACGTGAGATCAGACACATGCTCAAGTGAATACAGCGACTAAGCTCCTGTGGAGACATCTAGATGTCGGTGTGGGGACAGCCGCCCCCGGCTGTCCGCGGAGCGCAGCTCCCCTCCCGGGGAGCCCCGGAGGGACTGTTGATCGTAGCCCGCCATTTCCACTGGCTGGAAAAGCATGGCTCGCGGAACCGCGTCCCGGACGGGACGTATGAAACATCGGCAAGGAAGAAATAAGAAATGCGGCCCTCGATCTCATGCTCGGCCACTCTGACCGCGCCGAACGGTCGCCCTCGCTACTACACAGAACTCGATGGCGCCGGGCTGTAACTCGGGTCAATGAGCATAATCGCTGTTCTCGCCAGTTATACTGCGGTAGTCATGACAGACCGAATCGGAGCAGCGCTCGGGAGGGCAGGCGCAAGGATGTTGTTCTGGGAAACACTCCGCCGTTGCTTTTTTGGACCGCGAACACAGTCGCCGATGTGGTCGCGGACAATCCCATTGATGTTAGCGGCGAGGTGGATTAGAAACTCTGGCGAATCCGCGAGGGTGCGAGTCTGCCGCGCGGGATAAGCAGACTAGACATCGCCCGTGATCCCAGAATTGCGATCCACAAGAGAATTGCATGATCGTGAACACTAGGCGCCTGTTCCCCAAATTGCTCAGGGCGATGAAGATCAACGTCATCTGCGACGTCGGTTCCATGAACGGGCAGGAGGCTCTGGCCTTTCGCGCAGCTGCTCCCCACGCTACTATTTTTGCGTTTGAGCCCAGCCCGGAGAACCTGCGTTTGATGAGTGCCGATTCCGCCCTTCGTGAGCGGCACATCGAAGTGATACCCCTTGCGGTCACTAATTCCGACGGGCAGGCCGAGTTCTACGTGGTCAAAGCAGACTATTCCACCGTCAACGACTGGCGGGGGATGAGTTCTCTGCTTAGGCGCCCGCACGAAGCAGAACTGCTGGAAGCGGTTCGGGTCGAAACCACACGGCTGGATACTTTCTTCGCCGACAGGTGGTCTCCGGACATGCGTGTGGGACTATGGGTGGACGTCGAGGGGAAGTCTTACGAGGCGATTGAGGGCGCATCTCATCTGGTCAAGAACATTCAGTTGATCCACATTGAAGTCGAAACTTCACCTTATATCAGCGCCGATCAAAAGCTCTATCCAGAGGTTCACACTCTTCTCCGCTCAATGGGATTCGCCGAAGTGGCGACAGACGGACGACATGATTCGTTCCAGTTCAATGCACTGTTTGTTCGTCGCGATTTGTCTCGAGCTATGAAATTCAAGGTGAAGGGATACCTCGCCGAGGACCATTTGCGTTTTATCATATCGACGACAGTTCGGAGAGCGGTGCGCCTGTGGAGAAAGGCTTGGGTAGGGCCCCGTGTACGGTGAGTAGTCGGCTCGGGGGCAATACCTGCGGGTTGTTCCATTCGCGACTGGTCGACGATTAGGCTAGTCTGCCGTCTGCCGGGGTGGCGTGCTAGAATCCGGGCATAAGCTGTAAATTTTCGCGCCTATGACCTTCTGAGTTCCGGGATTGCGTGATGCCTACACCGGAAGTGTCCGTAATTCTTCCAACCTTCAATCGCCTGGCCTACCTTCGGGAAGCAATAGATTCAGTCATGGCTCAAACTTATACGGACTGGGAACTCATCATTGCCGATGATGGCTCGGCCGACGAGACGCGGATATTCTTGCGAAGCATTCGGGATGATCGCGTCAAGATTCTCTGGCTGCCGCATTGCGGAAACCCGGCAGCGGTGCGCAACAGTGCGCTCCTGAAAGCAAGGGGCACTTACCTGGCCTTTCTCGATTCAGATGACCTTTGGGCTCCGCAGAAACTGGAGATTCAGCTCAATCTGATGCGGTCCAGCGGCGACCGCCGCTGGAGTTATACGAAGGACCGCCCGATCGACGCGTGCAGCAATCCGTTGCCCGAAACTGGTATTCAACAATGGATACCATATGAAGGCTCCATCGTTGAGCCCTTGCTTAGCATCGACGCTATCATCTCCACGCCCACCGTCGTTGCCGAACGTAGTTTGGTTAACGAGGTAGGTGGATTCGACGAAGGACAACTCTTCGGCGAGGACTACGATTTGTGGCTTCGCCTGGCAATGCGTAGTGACGTGAGCGTCTCCTGCGAACCTCTTGTGTGCACACGCGCTCATTTGGACAACTATAGCCAGGATCGCGTGGCAGCTTACCGGGGATGGGTGAGACTTTATGAAAAAATGGCCGGGATCGTCCCCGGATCACGGCTCCGAGCGCTGTGCTGGCGCAGACGCGGTGAAAGTGCACTTTCCCTGGCCAGCTTGTACCAGACCAAGGGAAATCATCTTGCGGCACTGCAAACTTTGCTCATCGGGTGTACCTACTCCTGGCCATATCGCGGATGGTGGGGCGGGGCTCTGAAGATTGTACTCAGGCCTTTCGTACCCTCACGCGTCCGATCAGCCTATCGGCTGTCGATGAGGAATCCGTCCAGAAAAAGCAGATAAAAAGAATCGGCAGCACTCACTCGGCGGCTTACTCCACCGCAAACCCGTCAATGAGCGCTATTGCGATTTTATGCCAATTGAGCGGCAGCACGCAGTCTCCGGCTTGCTGATCATTGGCGCTTTTCAAAGTGCGATGAGTGTGACGAGCGTCGCAGCGGTTGCCAGGTGAAGCATGATGTGCGCCGTATTCGGGACAAGCCCATTCCGGGTTGGCAGGAAACGGTGGGTATTACCAAACATGATCTGATAACGAGCGGCACGTTCCGCTTCGGGTCGAAAAAGATAGGGTATCCACCAAGCGCGAATTTGCCCCAACAAGATAACGCTGTAGCTAATCCAAAGCCACAAGTAAAGCCAGTGCGGGTACGGCCGTCCAAAATACAGCAAGCTAAACAGAAGACCGATCGTGAACGGCATACTTTGGATGAGAGTCACGACGACAAGACGAAACGCCGTGTCCTGGCTGCGTACTGCCTTGACATCGTTCAGCCGTCCCAGCGGCACCCAATCGTGCAGCCACAGAAACAGAACCTGAAACCCCTGCAATAAAATCAAGACGATCTCGACGTAAAGACTAGCAGCGGAGCTGTGCTGAGGCATTTTCGGTAGACGCCAACGGTCTTCAGCCTACTCGGGAAACCGGGAAGGGGGCAATCCAACTGTTGGCTTATGACGGGTTGCATGTTATTGCGGTTGCGGCTGCAGGTGTGGAGAGCGACGGCACTGTTTTAACATCAATCGACTACGCTCATGGACACTCGACCGGACAGCCAGAAATTTGACGTTGCAATCCCTCACACTTTCTCCAATGCCGCCGCGAATGCATCCAGCGACAGCGACCGCAGCAGATTCCGCCGCATCCCGCGTTCCACCTCAGCCAGCCGGTCGGAGGCCGCGGTAATCCAGGCAAAATCCCCGGCCTCGGCCAGCTTCTTCAAGTCGGAAGCCACGTCAGTATTGCGAATCAGCTCCGGCGCGCCCGACTCGATAAACATCAGATCGCGCAGCAGCGAATACAGCGTCCGAATCAACTGCTCCGTCTTCTCCCGCCCCTCGGCCCCAGGCCGATAAGTCTCGGTGATCTTGAACAGCTCGCTGTGCTCCCCGCCCTGGTTTGACGAAGAAAGAGCAGACTTCAAAATCGCCAGCGCATGCGCCCGCGCCTCCGTATAACTTTCCAGATCAAACCCGCGCGCCCGTCCTACTGCACCCTCCGAAAGCCGCGCCACCAGCGCCCTCTGCGCCGGCTTCCACTCCGGGCGACGCTTCTCCAGATCGCGCTCAATCTCCTCCGCCGACAGCGCCTCCAACGTCACCACCATCGACCGCGACCGGATTGTCGGCAGCAGTTCCCCGGGATTCTCCGTCAGCAGAAAAATCGTCGCGAACTCCGGCGGCTCTTCCAGCACCTTGAGCAGCGAGTTCGCCGCCTCCTTCATAAACGCCGAGTCGGTAAAGATATAAACCCGCTCCCGCCCCTCTGCCGGACGGTAATAAATCGTCTCAATCACCCGCCGCACCTGGTCCACCTTGATCATCATCTGCGGCGGATCAGGCGGAATAATGAGCACATCGGGATGCGTCTGCACAAACAGTCGCGTCTCTTTCTTGTCGGTCTCGCGCAGGTTCTCGCGCGCCTCAACCGCCTCCGCAAACCGCGCGTCGAGATCAGCGCTTTGTGCAATCCGCACACAGTTCGCGCACGTCCCGCAGAAATCCGGCAGCCCGTCAGTCTGCGTGGGCGTAAGACAATTCAGCGCCTGCGCCAACATCAGTGCCAGCGTGTACTTCCCCGATCCTTTTCCACCCGCCAACACGATCCCATGGGGAAAGTGATCGCGCGCGATCATGTCGCGCAAGCGGCGAACCGTCTCGGCATTTCCGTAAAAATCAGAAAACATGGAAATCAATTCTTAAGATCGTCGATCTCTACAAAATTGTCATCCTGAGCGAAGCAAAGTTCGCGACTAGCGAACTCTTGCGCAGTCGAAGGATCCCTATCGCACCGGCATTAAAGGCGGCGTAGCGAGGAGTTCCCGGCACCGTTCCCGGCCACCAACTACACCTTCAACCTCCTCCGCACCACTTCCACAATCCGCGCATGCGTCTGCCCCGGCGTCCCCCGCGCATCCACCA
>Ga0070733_10001337_pt1 | contig 18523 bp, 15 predicted proteins | sample Coa_R1_9_FD_66450 | JGI IMG/M metagenome (GOLD analysis project Ga0070733, IMG submission 66450) | Surface soil microbial communities from Centralia Pennsylvania, which are recovering from an underground coalmine fire - Coalmine... | ecosystem: Environmental > Terrestrial > Soil > Unclassified ... | reverse complement strand
AATTCGAGCGCCGCTCCCAGCGCGGCAAACAACGAGGTCGCTGGAGTGTAGGCGGTCTCGCCTTTGGCCGCCGATTTTCTTTCCTTGCGCAGATCGAAGTAGAACCTCGGCGAGGTGCTCGAATCCATGCGCTTCCACGCGCGCTCGCTCACCGCACAATAAGCCAGGCCGGGAGGCATCATCAGAGCCTTCTGCGAACCTCCGATGATCACGTCCACGCCCCAGGCATCGACGTCCAGATGCGTGGTGCCCAGACCAGTGATCGCATCCACTACTAAAAGAGTCTGATCGCCCTGGGACCGCACAATTTTCGCGATGCCTTCGACGTCGTGCCGCGCGCCGGTAGAACTTTCGGTCGCCTGCACGAACACGGCGCGCACATCCGGCGTAATGCGGGCGCGGATTTCGTCCAGCGAGAACGTCTGGCCGTACGGAACGCTCAGGACCTCGACCTTGCAGCCAAAGGCTCTCGCGAGCCCGGTCCAGCGCTCGCCGAATTTTCCCGCCGTCAGCACCAGCACTTTGTCGCCGGGCGAAGTCAGATTCGAAACCGACGCTTCCATCACGCCTGTGCCCGAGCAAGCCAGTACCAGGACGTCATTTCTTGTGCCGACAAATTCCTTCATGTCGGCGAGCACGCGCTGAAAGAGGGCACGGAAATCGGCCGTCCGATGATGCGCCGTAAACGACGCCATCGCCGTCTGCGCCGCCGGCAGCAGCGGCGTCGGTCCGGGAGTAAAAAGACGATTCTTACGCAACATGATGAATAGATCCTTTATGAAGGGGTTCGCAGAACTAACCGAAGATGCAATTTCGAAGCAGCCCCACTGCTCTGATAGGGAGAGGGAGACAGCAGTATTTTACACCCGCACCTGGGGAGCCGGCGGAGCTGTCCTCGCCGTACCGCAGCTGGCCGGGAGCGGGCGCAACAGTCGAAGACGTGGCCCGTAAACAAAGTGCGAATCAGGAGTTTGTGCCGCGAACTCGCTTATTTGACGGCAAGAATGTCCGGCTTGGCGATCTCCGGAGGCTTCGCCAGCAACTCTCCCGCCTTGGCAAACAGAGCCCTGGCGATCTCGCCATTCAGGTGAGCATTGCGCCCATTTTCGTCGGCGAAGGTATCGAAGATGCCGTACTTGCCGGGCCCCAGTTTGATGGCATACCAGCTTAATGTTAAGGGCTCGCGCAGTGCGAGGGGCTGCGCCGACTTCAGAAATTCTTCCAGTTCTTTTTCTTTGCCGGGCTTGGCCTCGAGCTGCGCCCAAATGGAAACTCTGCTCATAGTGATCCTCCGGTGATCAGATGCAGCCATTATGCTCCGGGTGGCAATTTGAATTGTAAAAAGGAAAAAGACTTACCGTCTATAATTCGTGCATGAGCCTCGTCGAACAAATTCAAAAAGACATCGTCGCCGCCATGAAGGCGAAAGAGGAAGCCCGCCTCTCCTGCCTGCGCATGATCAAGAGCGCGCTGCAACTCAAGACCGTCGAAAAAATGTCGCCGCTCGACGACAAAGAGTCGCAGGCCGTGCTCTCCACCCTGATCAAGCAGCGCAAGGAATCGGTCGAGCAGTTCACCAAAGGCGGCCGCCAGGAAATGGCCGACAAAGAGTCCGCCGAGATCGGGATGATCGAAACCTACCTGCCGAAAGCCGCCAGTGAGGCCGACATCGCCGCCGGAGTGAAAGCCACCATCGCCGAAATGGGCGCGCCCACCGTGAAAGACATGGGCACAGTGATGAAGAACGCGATGGCGAAATTCAACGCCGCAGGCATGCGCGTGGACGGGAAAGTGGTCAGCGAGATGGTGAAGAAAGAATTGGCAGGGAAGTAGCAATGGCTGCGTAGGGGCGGACGCATTCGTCCGCCCGGGGGGAGCAGGGCGGTTCGTTCACTTCTCCCGCTGCATCTCCCGGTACGCCTCGCTCTTTGACACTCCCCGTTCTTTCGCCACTTTCTTCAGAGCGGCCTTTTCGTCAAGCTTCTCTTCGGCCATGAGCTGTGCGACCCGCTGACGAATAGTTGGACGGGCAGGAGTGCCCGTCCCCACAGCGTCCGCCCCTACGCGAGCATCTTGCTCTGCGGCCTTCCCGATCAGCAACGTGATTTCGCCTTTCACTGACTCGCGGGCCTTCAGCGTTTTCAGCACTTCGCCTGCGCTCCCGCGCAGAAACTCTTCATGCAGCTTGGTGACTTCCCGCGCGACCACCACGTGCCGTCTTTCTCCCACAACCTCACAAATATCCTGCAGCGTCTCAAGAATGCGGTGCGGCGCTTCATAGAATACCTGCGTCTGCGCAGCATTCTTTACGGTTTCGAGCGCCGACCGCCGCTCTCCGCGCTTGGCAGGCAGGAATCCGTTGAAGCGAAACGAATCGGTGGGCAGGCCGCTCGCCACCAGCGCCGCCAGAAACGCGGATGCTCCCGGCACCGGCACGACCGGAATACCGTGCTCGATCGCCATTGCGATCAGCCGATATCCGGGGTCGGAAATTCCCGGCATGCCCGCGTCGGTCACCAGCGCCACGCTCGCGCCCGCCTGCATCTGCTTCACCAGTTCGGCCGCGCGCTCTTGTTCGTTGTGCTCGTGGTAGCTGGTGGTGCGCGTTGCGATCGCGTAATGATTCAGCAGCTTCTGCGTCTGCCGCGTGTCTTCGCAGGCGATCACGTCCACTTCCTTGAGCAGGCGCAGCGCACGTAACGTGATGTCCTCGAGATTGCCGATTGGCGTGGCGACCAGATACAGCGCGGGGGGTTGCGGTGCGCTCATCGCCGGAAGTCTACCATCGGAGGTTGGCCGACCGCGTATGCCAAAGAGCAGACGTCATCCCGAGACCCCGCGCCTTCACCTGCGGGCCAAGGGATCTCGCGCGGAGTGCATTCTCGGTGTGCACGCGAGATCCCTCCCTCCGCCTGAAGACCGGCTTCGCCCGGGATGACGCCGTGGTACTGGCGTTGACGGAGCAGGCGTTTATGTTAAGTTTTCTCAAGAAAGCTCATGACCGCGAACGAATTCCGCAAGATCGCGCTCTCGTTGCCCGAGGCCGAAGAACGCCAGCACATGGACCATCCTGACTTCCGGGTCGCGGGCAAAATCTTCGCCACGCTCGGCTACCCCGACACCGGTCTCGGAATGGTCAAGCTGGCTCCCGAGCAGCAGCACTATTTCACCAAAGATTACCCGGACACTTTCGTTCCCGTGAAGGGAGCCTGGGGACGCCGCGGCGCGACTTTCGTCCATCTTGAGCTGGTGAAAAGAGAAACTCTCTGCCAGGCCCTCGAGGCCGCCTGGCGCAACACGGCTCCGAAGCGTCTGCTAAAATCGAAATGAAACAGCGTTCTCACCGTCTCTAACTCATGCCTCTTTACGAATACGAATGCAAGAAGTGCGGTCACCGCTTCGAAAAAATTCAGAAATTTTCTGACAAGATGGTCAGGAAGTGCCCCGAGTGCGGCGGCGTGGTCGAGCAGATGATCTCCGCTCCCGCCGTGCAGTTCAAAGGCTCGGGCTGGTACGTGACCGATTACCCAAAGAAATCGAGCGCCGGCACGTCTTCGTCCTCCGACTCCGGCAAGGACTCCAAAGATTCGAAGGAGTCGAAGAAGGAAGAGAAGAAGTCGGAGAGCACATCCTCCGGGACAACCACCAAAGAAAGCAAGAAGGCAGAGAAAACCAAGTAAACGACTCTGTCATCCTGAGGCGCGATTTCTGCGCCGAAGGACCTATGCAACTAGTCTGAACCGTGAACGTCCCCAATTGCATAGATCCTTCGCTCCGCCTGAAAAACGGCTCCGCTCAGGATGACAAACGAAATTCCGGCTCATGGGAAACAGCTACTTCAGTTCCCGCTCGAAGTGCTCCTCGATCATCGAGTAAAGATGCACCCGAGCGTCCCGGCCCGAAATGCTGTGCGTCTTATTGGGATAGATCATCAGCTGGAACGGCTTTCCCGCCTTGATCAGGGCGTCAATCATCTGCACGCTGTTTTGAAAGTGGACGTTGTCGTCGCCGGTGCCATGCACCAGCAGCAACGCGCCATGCAGCTTATCGGCGGACCGGGTCACATCCGACTGTTCGTATCCCGCCTTGTTCTCCTTGAGCAGCCCCATGTAACGTTCGGTGTAGATCGAATCGTAGTTCAGCTGATTCGCTACCGGAGCGACGGCTACGCCCGCGCGGAAGCGGTCGCAGTGAGTCATGGCATAAATGGTCATCGAGCCGCCGTTCGACCATCCCCAGATCGCCATGCGATCTTTATCCAGTTGCGGATACTGCGCGAGTAACTGGTCGAGCGCGGTTAGCTGATCCTTCAATTCAATCTCGCCAAACTCATGCCGGATCGCCGTCTGAAATTTGCGGTCACGCCCCGGAGTGCCGCGGTTATCCACCGCGAAAACGGCGAAGCCCTTGCGCGCGAGAATTTCATCGAACGGGTCGGGGACGGTCTTTCTCACCATCTGCGCTGCTGGACCGCCGTAGATGTGAACGATCAGGGGAATCTTGCCCGCCAGGTTGGTATCCGGAGGCAAGAGCAATCGGCCGTATAACGTGGTTCCATCGTCCGCCTTGAACTCCAAATATTTCGGCGCTCTCAATCCGTAGTCCGCGATCTCATCCTTGGCACGCCAAATCTCCTGGCAAGTTCCTCCAACATCGCACAGTGTGTCGCGCGGCGAAGCCTCCGGCCCCGAGTAGATGTGGCGATAGTGCTTGCCGTCGTCGCTGAACTGAGCGGTGTGCATCCCCTCTTCGGGCGTCAGATTCTTGAGCCCCGAGCCATCCAACTGCACGGAATAAAGATGAATTTCCCGCGGATCATCCTTGTTGGCGGTGAAGAACACCGTCCCGGAGGCTTCGTCCACGCCTTCGATTCCCGTCACCTCGAAATCGCCTTGCGTGAGTTGCCGCTCCAGCTTCGCGTCGGCCGCCAGAGGGCTCTGCGCGTCAAAGCTGTAGAGATAAATGTGCATGTTGCCGTCGCGCCAGCTCGGCCACAGGAACTTTCCGCCCGACTGCAGAAAGCGCGCCTCGACGTGATCGAAATCAATCCACGCGCCCGGCGTGGTTTCAGTGAGCACGATCCGCGACTTGCCCGACTTCGCGTCCACGAAATATAAGTCCATCTTGTCCTGCGCGCGATTCAGCACCTCGGCCCAGATCACGCCTTCGCGGAGCCAGCCGAATCGCGGAATATAGGTGTCTTCGTCGCTGCCGAGCGTCAGCCAGCGCACCTTGCCGCCCTCCGCCCCGACCACTCCCAGCTTTACTACCGGATTCGGGTCACCCACCTTCGGATATTTCTCGTCGTACACGGTCGGATGCGTCGGAATCCAGTCGGTGATCGGATACACCGGAACTTTGCTCTCGTCCATGTGCATGAAAACCAGTTCCTTACTGTTGGGCGACCAGAAATAATTGCTGCGCACTGCCAGCTCTTCGGCATAGACCCAGTCAATATCGCCGTTGAACAGGTCGTCTTTCGTGTCGTGGGTGAGCTGCTGTTCGGCGCTCCCGTTCACGGGATGAACAAACAGGTTGTGCGCGCGCACGTAGGCCACGCGGCTGCCGTCGGGAGAAAACTTCGGATCGCCGCTCGGATCGGCTGCCGACGTAAATTCCACGGCCGTCCCAGTTTCCAGGCGGTAGAGCCAGAGCTGAGTTCCGGAATCGAAAATCAGATGCTTCGCATCCGGCGCCCACACATAGTCCGCAACGTGATAACGACTGCGCCGCTCCCGCTCGCGCTCATTCTTGAGGTGCGCGACCTCGGGGGTCAGTGACGACAGTTTCTCGGCGCTCACCAGCAGCTTCTTTTCGCCGGTAGCCGCATCCACCGACCACAGACCGGTCTTCTCGCCTCGCTCGTTGCGCTGCATGAAGGTCAGGCGCGTTCCATCCGGACTCCACTGCACATGTTCGGGCTCGTACCCGGCAAGCCCGCCCGGCTGGTAGATGGCATCAATCGTCAGCGGCCTGGCTGGCGACGCTTGGGCGCCGGCACCTGCTGCCAGGCCAAGGATTACGAGGAAGGAAGTCAGCACTGCCACTAGGGAGAATTTCCTGGTCACGAAGCCCTCATGCGGAAGAGATTCGACAGCGAGATCGCTAAAAACGAAAATCCGAGTGTACACCGGGCCGGCCGCCCGCTGACTGCAGCTCTACGCCAGACCGCGAGTTTTCGCGGCGTTTCGCGTGCTAAAATAAGAGCGAACCGATGAAGAATGCTTCCTGACATCGAAAATCTGCTGAAGCTGCAGGATGCGGACAAGGAAATCCGCCGCCTGCAGGACGAGATCGCCGAACTGCCTAAACGGGTCGCGGTGATCGAGCAGAAACTCGCCGGAACCAAAGCCCAGCTCGAAAAAGCCCAGGCCGCCATCAAGGCCGACGAGGCCGCCCGCCGCAAGTACGACAGCACGATTTCCGATCTGCGCGGCAAGATCTCGAAGTATCGCGACCAGTCGCTCGATGTGAAAACCAACGAACAATACAAGGCGCTGCTCGGCGAGATTCAGTTTGCTGAGAAAGAAATCGCGGCCACCGAGGACAAAATCCTCGAACTCATGGTCAATGCCGATACCCGCGACAAGGAAGTCAAGGCCGCGCAGGCCGAACTGAAAGCCGAAACCGCGGAAATCGAGAAGGAAAAAGAGCAGGCCCGTCAGCGGACGGCCGAGGATGAAAAGCTTCTTTCTGAGTGGCGCGCCAAGCGGGATCAGCTTCTCGGCGGCATCCGCGAAGACCTTCTCCGCCAGTACGAGCGCGTTTCCAAGTTCCGGGGCAGCGGAATTTCCGAGGTGCGCGACCAGAAATGCATGGCCTGCCAGGTCATGCTGCGGCCGCAGACTTATAACGACGTCCGCTCCGGCCAGCACGCCGTCATCTGCGACTCCTGCCAGCGCATCCTCTATTTCGATCCCAAGAACGAGCTGGTGGACAAGGTGCCGGGCGCGCATCGTCCACGCCGGCACCATCCCAAAATTGACGCTCCGCAGGCCTGGTACTACCGCGAAAACTACGGCGACGCCGGCGAAGTCTACCTCGCCCTCACCAACAGCGGCGGCCAATCCAGCCGGCGAGTCTATGAAATGCACACTGGCCGTCAGATCGGCGATATCCTCATCCGTGAAGGCAACTACCGCCAGGCGTTTCCCGAAGACATCACCGGAGCGATCCGACTGAATGGCGACTGGAGCGAAGCGGAACTGGAAGGTTGGGGCGCGGAAGCGCCGATGGTCGTTCTCGACTCCCTGCTGGCCGATCTCGAGGCCGCGCGTTATGAGATGAGCGCGCGCTCCACCGCGAAACCTGAGGCCTCGCCCTCGGTTCCCTCCCAACAAGCCGCCAGCTAGTTGGCAGCATCCAAAATATTTCAGAAGCCAGGGTGCGCGGGTCAAGCCGCTCCGGATGCCCTTCCGTCCGCCATCGAGCGGAAGGGCATTCCGGTTCCCTGTCTTCTCGCTACTGCTTGTCGTAGACCGCGGTGTATGTGACTTTGTTGCCGCTCGCATCCATTCCGCTGACAGAAACGGAGCGAGACTTGCCGTCGGCCGAAATTTCAATCCGGCCCGTCGCCGTAACCTTTCCATCTTTCTTGTTGGTCAATTCGGTGGTGCGGGCGTCTATTTTTTTGTAAGACCGGGTGTTGGCCTGGGGGTCGCCGGTCAGCGGGTAGTCCTTCCCATCGAACTTTCCGGTCCATTCGTTGTGCAGAGGCTTGCCGGCGCCGTCCATGCCGTCTACGGTCACCTTAATGCTGTCGCCCGCAGCCTCGTAGACCACGGTATTGTTCTTTGGCCCTCCGGCCGGTATTTTCGACTTGGCCTCGTTCAGCTTCCAGGTGCCCATGTTGGCGTCCTGGGCCGACGCCATCGCCAGCGCCACAACGCAAAAAGCGATCGTCCGTACGATCATCTTTGTTTTCATTCTCATCTCCTTAAGTTGAACAGGGTGATTCAAAGCGTCGCAAGTCTAGTCGAGCCAGGGAGATTGAGCAACCGGGACGAGGAAGCCACGCCAGCTTTCACCCGCCAACCCTCCGCGTATAATCACGCGGTCTACAAGACAGTCTTGCAACCAAGGGGGCTCATGTCACGAATCATCTCCGCCCTGTGCCTGCTTCTAGTCACCACCAGCGCGGTTCGCGTCGCCGCGCAAGTGTATCCCTACCGGGACGGGACTCCCGGCGTCACCGGATATCGCTCTGAAGTCATGGCCGAGGTCATGATCCAGGAAAGCGAGTTCGTCCGCCTCGCCGAAGCGATCCCAGCCGAGAAATACACCTGGCGTCCTTCCCCCGATGCGCGCAGCATCGCCGAGGTTTTTCTGCATGCCAGCGCCGCCAACTACAACCTCTATAAACTCGTCGGCACCCCAACTCCGGCCGAGGTTGACACCAAAACTCTCGAGCAGTCCACTACCGACAAAGCCAAGATCATGGCCACGCTCAAAAGCTCCTATGCCCACGCCAAGGCGGCCATCCGCGCCATGCCCGACTCCGACCTGGAAAAAACTCTCGACTGGAACGGTGGCAAGATTACCGAACGCGGTGTTCTGCTCTACATTGTTCAGCACATCGCCCAGCATCTCGGTCAACAGATCGCTTACGCCCGCAGCATCGGCGTGGCTCCTCCATGGACTTCGGATCCTCCAAGAAAGGATCCGCCAAAGACAAACTGACCGCGGACTGGTTGGCGATACGCTTCATGCCCTCAACTTCGACTCAATCCGAATTGCCCAAGATAAAGGTTTCCGCCCGCGGCGCCGCGCGCCTGAAGTCCGGCCATGTCTGGGTCTACCGCTCCGACGTCGTCTCGGCCGACGGCGTGCTTCCGGGCGCACTGGTCACGGTCACGGACCAGCGCGGCAAGCCCCTCGGCGCGGCGCTTTACTCCAGTTCGTCGCAGATCGCCATCCGGCTCATTTCGCACGAGCCGGTGGCCGATTTTCCTGCACTTCTCCGCCAGCGCATTGCCGACGCCATCGCTTACCGGGAACGGATCGTTCGCGACACCGACGCGTATCGCATAGTCTTCAGCGAGGCCGATTTTCTTCCCGGCCTGATCGTCGATCGCTACAACGACATGCTTTCGCTGCAGATTCTCACCCAGGCCATGGACGCCGAGCCGGTCCGCTCCGCGATTATCGCCGAACTCAGCGAACGCCTTCATCCCGCCTCTATCACCGAGCGCGTCGACTCCCGCGTCCGCGAACTGGAGAGTCTGCCGCCCCGCGCCTCCGGTCTTCTGCACGGAGAGAAGACCTCGACCGTCTTCACCATGAACCATATCCAGTTTCACTTCGACGCGGTGGAAGGCCAGAAGACCGGAGCTTTTCTCGACCAGCGCGAGAATTATGCCGCGGCCGCTCAGTATGCCCACGGAGAGGCTCTTGACGTCTTCTGTTATCAGGGCGGGTTTGCCTTGCACCTCGCCGCAAAGTGTTCCCACATCACTGGAGTTGATAGTTCGCGCCCCGCGCTCGAGGTCGCCGACCAGAACGCGGCCCTGAACCAGGAGTTGTTGGGGCAAAAAGAGATCGAATGGATCGAGGCCAACGCCTTCGACCTGCTCAAGGACTACTCTGCCGCCAGTCGACACTACGACACGATCGTTCTCGATCCGCCCGCCTTCGGCAAGACCAGGCGCGATCTCGACGCCGCCCTCCGCGGCTACAAGGAACTCAACCTGCGCGCCCTGAAGATGCTCCGCCCCGGCGGAATCCTGATCACCTGCTCCTGCTCCTACCACGTCGGCCCGAGCGACTTCCTCGAAATGCTGGGGTCGGCGGCCGTGGATGCTCGTCGAACTTTGCGGCTGATCGAGGTCCGCGGCCAGGCGAAAGACCACCCAGTCCTGCTGAATGTCCCCGAAACGGCCTACCTGAAGTGCATCATAGCCGTCGTAAGCCAATGAATATAAAGCATATTTTGTAGTTGACAGCGATACGCTAATATTTTATGCTTCTTTTGCGCTAACTAAGCGTCTAATAGAGTGACCGAAGCCATCCGCCTCGTACCGAGCGCGTCGGTTTCGAAATCCATAAGTTCAGATCAATACCAATCTTTGCAGGAGGAAATATGACCGTCCTAACCCGTTGGGAACCGTTCCGTGAATTCGCCACACTGCAGGACCGCATGAATCGTCTGTTCCGCGAGTCCTACAATGAGGCCGGTCCGGACGAGGCTCTGACCACCTCGACCTTTGCCCCCGCCATTGACGTCTACGAAGACGAGCACAAGGTCACGTTGAAGGTTGAAGTGCCCGGAATCGACGAGAAAGACATTGATGTCCGGGTCGAAAACAACATCCTGACCGTGCACGGCGAGCGCAAGATCGAAAAGGAAGAGAAAGAAGAGAACTATCGCCGCGTGGAGCGCCAGTATGGCAGCTTCACCCGTACCTTCACCCTGCCCACGACCGTGGACACCGAGAACGTCTCGGCCATCTACGACAAGGGCGTGCTGAAGATCGCTCTGCCCAAGAAGGCGGAAGCCAAGCCGAAGCAGATCAAGGTCAACGTCGGTAGCGCAACCAGCACCGAAAAGACCCTGGAAGCCAAAGCCCCCGGCAAAGCCGCGTAATTCGGCAATGCTCATGTAGGGACAGCCGCCCTCGGCTGTCCGATCGAGCGTAGCTCGACGGGGTTCTTTGTCGAAGAGCGGGAGGCGGCCGAAGTGACCGCCTCCCGATTTATTTTGCATTCCTGAATGCTTTGTCATCTGAGCGAAGCGAAAGTTCTATGCATTTTCCCGGACATTGCATAGATTCCTCGCTGCGCTCACAATCATCTGTACAAGGAAGATCACTATGCCCATCCGTTGGGACAAATTCACCGTAAAAGCGCAGGAAGCCGTCCAGCGCGCGAACCAGCTCGCCAGCGAGCACGGAAATCCCGAACTCCTGCCCCTGCATCTGCTCGCGGCCCTGCTCGAGGACAAGGAAGGCATCGTTCCGCCGGTACTCGAAAAGATCGGGATCGGCCCGCAGGCGGTGCTGTCCGAGGTCTACAAAGAGCTCGAAAAACTTCCCAAAGTTTCCGGCGAAGCCGCCCAGGCCACGCTTTCGAACGAAGTCAACAAGCTGCTCGAGCAGGCCTTCAAAGAGGCCTCCAACTTCAAGGACGAATACGTCTCCACCGAGCATCTCTTGCTCGCCATCACCCACCTGAAGCGCGATAAAGCTCAGCAGATTCTGGCGCAGCATGGCGCAACCTACGACGCCATCCTGAAAGCGCTCACTTCCGTGCGCGGCTCGCAGAAAGTCACTGACCAGAATCCCGAAGCCAAGTACCAGGCGCTCGAACGCTATGCCCGCGACCTGACCGAGCAGGCCCGCCGCGGCAAGCTCGATCCCGTGATCGGACGCGACGAAGAAATCCGCCGCGTCGTTCAGGTCCTCTCGCGGCGCACGAAAAACAATCCCGTGCTCATCGGCGAGCCCGGCGTCGGCAAGACTGCAATCGTTGAAGGCCTGGCCCAACGCATAATTTCCGGCGACGTGCCCGAAGTCCTGAAAAATAAACGCGTGGTCGCTCTTGATCTCGGCGCCATGCTCGCTGGAGCAAAGTACAGAGGCGAGTTTGAAGACCGTCTCAAAGCGGTTCTAAAAGAGATCGAAGATTCGCAGGGCCAAGTCGTTCTCTTCATTGACGAGCTGCATACGCTGGTCGGAGCCGGCGCCGCCGAGGGCGCCATTGACGCCTCCAACATGCTGAAGCCCGCGCTGGCCCGTGGCGAACTCCGCGCCATTGGCGCGACTACATTGAACGAATATCGTAAATACATCGAGAAAGACGCTGCCCTTGAGCGCCGTTTTCAGATCGTTTTCGTCGGCGAGCCCAATGTCGAAGACACCATCGCCATCCTCCGCGGCCTGAAAGAGAAATATGAGGTGCATCATGGGGTCCGCATAAAAGATTCTGCCATCGTCGCCGCCGCCACGCTCTCGCACCGCTACATCTCCGACCGCTTCCTGCCTGACAAGGCGATTGACTTGATTGACGAAGCCGCGTCCTCGCTGCGCATCCAGATTGATTCGCTCCCCACCGACATTGATCAGCTCGAGCGCCGCGCCACACAACTCGAAATCGAGAAGCAGGCGCTGAAGAAGGAAGACGATCCGAATTCAAGGGAGCGTTTAGGCGTGATTGAGAAAGAGCTCGCCGAGATTCGCGAGAAATCGAACACGCTGAAGGCGAACTGGAAAAAAGAAAAGGATCTCATCGCCCGCATTCGTACCCTGAAGGAGCAGATCGAGAAGCTGAAAGTCGAGGAGCAGGCCGAAGAACGCAAAGGCAACCTGCAGCGCGTGGCTGAAATCCGCTACAGCCTGATTCGCCAGGCCGAAGACGAGCTGGCCAAGCTCACCAAACAAATGGAGGCCCAGGGCAAGCACCGCATGCTCAAAGAAGAAGTGGACGAAGAGGACGTGGCGCGCATCGTCTCCAAGTGGACCGGCATTCCGGTTTCAAAGATGCTCGAAGGTGAAGTCAAGAAGCTGGTCAACATGGAAGACCGGCTGCGCCAGCGCGTGGTCGGCCAGGACGCGGCGCTCGAGCGCGTGGCCAACGCCATTCGCCGGTCCCGTGCCGGCTTGAGCGATCCGAAACGTCCAATCGGCTCATTCATTTTTCTCGGCCCGACCGGCGTCGGCAAAACCGAACTCGCCCGCGCGCTGGCTGAATTTCTTTTTGACGACGACCAGGCCATGCTGCGCATTGATATGTCGGAGTACATGGAGAAGCACTCGGTCGCCCGCCTGATCGGCGCGCCTCCGGGATACGTCGGCTACGAAGAGGGCGGACAGCTCACCGAACAAGTCCGCCGGCGCCCGTATGCGGTCGTGCTCTTCGATGAAATCGAAAAGGCCCATCCTGACGTGTTCAACGTTCTCCTGCAAATGATGGACGACGGCCGCCTCACCGATGGCAAGGGCCGGGTGGTGGACTTCAAGAACACCATCATCATCATGACTTCGAATATCGGATCGCAATTCCTGCAGGCGGAAGGCTTACGTTCCGAAGCGGAATTTGAGCAGGCTTCGCAGCAGGTCATGAATCAGTTGCACGCGCACTTCCGGCCTGAGTTTCTCAACCGCGTGGACGACATTATCGTCTTCCGTCCGCTGGGCAAAGAGCAGCTGGTCAAGATCATCGAGCTGCGCCTGGAAGATGTCCGGCGCCTGCTCGCCGACCGCAAGATTTCTCTCGAGTTGAGCGACGGAGCGAAAGATTTGCTCTTCACCCAGGGCTACGACCCGAACTTCGGTGCGCGGCCGCTGAAGCGCGCTATCCAGAAGCTGATTCAGGATCCGCTGGCGCTGAAGATTCTCGACGGAGAAATCCTCCACGGCGACCACATCATTGTGGACGCCGACAAAAAAGCAGGAAAGATGAAGCTCGAAGTCAGCAAGCGCGTGGGGGAGAAAGAACCGGCCAAGACAAAACGCTAAACTTTCGGCCGCGGATTTGAGCCGATCTTCACGGATAAGTCGAAAGAGGTTTATCCGTGGTTATCGGCGTGAATCCGTGGCCAAAGAAGTTGGTCGCATGGCACACTAGCTGCATGCACCACCTTACCCTCGGCGACTTTGAACTCACCGTCTTTTCCGACGGCACCTACCCCCTCGACGGCGGCGCGTTCTTCGGGGTCGTGCCCAAAGTCATGTGGTCGCGCAAGGTTCAGGCCGACGAGCGCAACTACGTTACCGCCGGCCTGAACTCACTGCTGATTCGCACCGGCAAGCAGAATGTTCTGGTCGAAACCGGCATGGGCAACAAGCTTTCCGAACGCATGGTCAAGTTCTACGGCCAACCGGCGAAGCTGCTCGACAATATGGCGGCCACCGGCGTCACGCCCGATGACATTGACATCGTCATCAACACCCATCTGCACTTCGATCACTGCGGATGGAACACGGTGCGCGACAAAAATGGCAAGGTCGTCCCCACCTTCCCGCGCGCGAAATACTACGCCCCTGAAGGCGAGTGGCAATATTCCCGGCGCCCCAGCGAGCGCGACTCGATCAGCTACATCCCCGACAACTACGATCCGCTGGTGGCGAGCGGCCAGATGACGCTGCTCAAAGGCGGCGAAGAAATCATCTCCGGCATTTCGGTGAATACCTTCCCCGGCCACACCGCGCACATGCAGGCCGTGATCGTGACCAGCGGCGGCAAAACGGCCTGCTACATCTCCGACTTAATCCCGACCACTGCCCACATCGACCTCACCTGGGGCATGTCGTTCGATCTCTATCCGCTCGACACCATCGAGAGTAAGAAGCAGTACTATGCTCGGGCGATCCCTGAGAAATGGCTGACGGTGTTCACTCACGATCCGAAGACGCCCTGGGCGTATGTGGAGAAGGATGAGCACGGGAAACTGGTGACGCGGGGAGCGGCCTGAAGCCGGCGTGGCAATCCGCGTTTTCGGTGAGCGTCGAACTAGCTCTCACTCACAGAGTGGATCAGACTGAGATTCCTCCGCCCGCCAAGCAAGACGCGGGCTGTCGGAATGACATCTTTTTGGGGGGTTGGTTATAGAGTTTAGGGCTGGGCTTCCAAAACTTTTCGGCCTTGAGCTGTCAGCTAGCTCTCGCGAGCCAGGGCGCCCGCGCTACACAGCCTGGCTTCGAAGAACTCCTCCACTCTCCCCAGAATCTCCACCGCGCTCTTCGATTCGTAAATCGCCTTGCGCAATCCCGCGCCGCCGGGCACGCCGTGCGTGAACCACGACGCAAACTGCTTCATCTTGCCGACCGCGTCAGGTAGTTCCTCTTCGATCAGCATCTGGAAGTAAGTGCGGATCATCTGGTATCGGTCGGCCTCGGAAGGCTCATCATAGAGCTTCGTTGGACATGTAGGGACAGCCGCCCTCGGCTGTCCATCGGGCCGGAGGCCCGATGCCTTTGCTCCCCGACGATCGGAAGAATCAACCCCCGTCGAGCTTCGCTCGACCGGACGGCCGAGGGCGGCTGTCCCTACATAATCATCCTCACGCGCAGCACTCATCATCCCCGCGCAATACTGCTCAATCTGCCTAAAGATCCACGGATTCGACGGAGCGCTGCGGCCGATCATCACTGCGTCACAGCCTGTCTGTGTGACCATGGCGCAAGCATCTTCCGGCGATCGGATATCGCCATTTCCAATGACCGGAATCTTCACCGCGTCTTTCACCGCCGCGATCCACTCCCAGCGGGCTTGGCCGCTGTAGCCCATCTCTCGGGTGCGGGCGTGCAAGGCCACTGCCGCCAGTCCGCAAGACTCAGCCATGCGCGCTAGTTCCACGCACACAATCTCTTCGTCATTCCATCCCGCGCGGAACTTCACCGTAAATGGAATCTTCACCGCCGCGCACACCGCTTCGAAAATCCGGCCGATGGCCGGCAGATCGCGCAGCAACCCCGAGCCGCCGTTGCACTTCACAACTTTTTTCGCCGGACATCCGAGGTTCAAGTCCACCAGATCAAATCCGAGTCCTTCGACCATCTTCGCAGCCTCGGCCATCACCTGCGGATCGCTCCCAAACAGCTGCGCGGAAATCGGATGCTCGTCTTCGTAGAAGTGCAGATAGCGCTTGGCCTTCTGATCTTTCTTTCGAAGAACGCCGTCAGCCGAGGTGAACTCGGTCATGATGAGGCCGCATCCGCCCAGGTTGCGGATGAAGCGGCGGAAGACCGTATCGGTCACGCCCGCCATGGGCGCAAGAACGGTCGCAGGAGAGATGGTGACGTTGCCGATGGAAAGGGACGCGGGGACCGACCGCGGGGACGCGGGGCGGCGGACATGAGTGTCCGCGCCACACGGGCCCGGGTTGTCCCAGAACTTCTTCACAGGCCTATTTTACCTTCCGTCCAAAGCAAAGCCCCCGCCAGGGGGCGAGGGCTGAATTTCTTGGACCTAATCCGCGCGAATCCGCGCAACTCCGCGGCAAGAAAGTTAACTTTTCGCCGGAACTGCGGGAGCTGCCGGAGTCTCTTTCTTCGCGTACTTGCGGCGGAAACGCTCTACGCGGCCGGCGGTGTCCATCAGCTTCTGCTTGCCGGTAAAGAACGGATGGCAGTTCGAGCAGATTTCCACCGAGATGTCGCCCCTGTGGGTCGAGCGCGTCGAAAAAGTGTTGCCGCAGGCGCAGTGCACGCGCACTTCGTTGTATGCCGGATGAATAGCAGGCTTCATAATTGTTCTACCCCAAATGCAGTTCCAAACTCAATTCCAACCATTTGATTCTACAGGATGTCCTTTGGATTCATCAACCTTCCTCCCTGCCATCCCGCAGCCGTCATTCTCCGTTCTAGAACCGGAACATATAGCTCACCTTCACGAAAAACTGCCGGCTGTCATTGAGATAGCCCTTGGCTGAATTCGTGACATACCCCGGCTCCGTCGCCGTTCGCTGCGCCACGTTGAGGTTCTGCAGGTCGCTGTTATAGCCCACGTATATTGCTGTCCCTGGATGAACGAGATAGGTCACCAGCAAATCCGCATTGAATTCCCGCGCTGTCAGCAGGTCGGTGTACGGAGAAAGCGAGACGTAAGGTGTGCCCGTGACCGGCGTTCCGGCCAATAGCGCGTTGTACTGCAGAATCACCCGCAGCGAGAGCTGCGGGGTGAACTGCCAGTTCCACTTGCTGCGGATGATGTGGTCAGTAAAGATTCCTTTGCCCGATCCCGGCGTCTGCTGCGCTACCTGAAGATATGTGCTCTCGGTCGCCCGCAGCCGCTCATAGAGATAAGTATTCTCGATCTTCAGCGGTGCGATCGGACGCAGCGTCAGGAATGCGGTGCCATTATCTTCGCGCGCCAGGAAAGGAAGGTTGTAAGACTGCGGTAGCGCGGGCGCCGTCGCCGGCAGCGCGGTAAAGTTCACGCCATCTCCCCAGTTATAGGAGGCGCCCAGCGTCGCCCACTTCAAGTAAGCCGTCTGAAACTGGCCTCCGCTCAGATGCTCGTGGAAATCCTGCACCCTGGGAAGCGTCGGCGCACAGTACGACGCGTTCAGGTAACACTGGTCCTCGGGGCGCAGGCGCTCCCGCTTCTCTGTATAAGGCCACAGGAAGAACACCGTCTGTCCGCGGCCTTGCAAAACCAGCGCCGAGGTGTAGTAGGTGTCCAGCCGAAGCCCGGTATGGTCAAAATCGTAGCGCACCAGTTCCGACGGTCCCCAATCCACGATCCATCCTTTTTTCGGACGAAACCGGTAATCCACCTCCTGCGTAGTCTCGCGAATATCCACGCGGTTGATGAACCCGGGAATGGTCACGAATCCCGTCGTAATGTCGCTGTAGGTGCCCTCATAGGTAAGGTGGAGGCCGTCGCGCCGCAGGTCGAGCTTCTCCGCCGGCCCGGCGAAATAACTTCCGTTCCCCTGATTCCCTGGACTGAAAGGATAGATATTTGCCTCGCAGTTAAGGTTGAGGTAGCTCGAACTCTCCACCGCCTGCCCGTCGAGCGACCAGTTCGGATTGAACTTTACCCGCGTGTCCACGCCTCCGATCCGGTTGAACTCGTGGGTCGAGGGACATTCCCAGTCGGTGTAGAGCAATCCCACACTTGATTGGCCAAAGAGATCCCGGCTCACACGCCCGATGCTGAAATACGATCGGGTGCCCGAGAACTCACTCGAACAATCATTAGAAGTCGGCGGGCAATAGTTGGGCACGGCCAGCCCCGGACTGCGGTCGTCGGTTGCCAGCAGTCCGACCGAATAGGGCCCGTCTTTCCCCGTCAACCGGATTCCCGCCGAGGGATCGCCGATGCTGCGCGTGAACAGCAGGTCCATGGGTGTGCGAAAGATATCCTCATTTTCCAGGAAAAACGGCCGCTTTTCGGGAAAATAAACGGCATAGCGCTGGTTCACGGTGATCTGCGGATCTTCCGATTCGACCTGCGAAAAATCAGGATTCGCCGTGGCATCAATCGTGAAGTGATCGTGAAACACAAACTTCGCATCCATCCCCGGCTGGCCCTGCACTCGCGCTTTCTGAAAATACGGATTCTCCGGGTCTCGCGTGTCCAGGGCTCGAAATCCGCGCATCAGGCCGTAAGGAATCAGTTCAATGTCGCGCCCCGGCGAAATTCCTTCGAGTCCCTGGAGAGTGGCCGCCGCGCCCAGGTAGCCCTGAGCGCGGTAGGAAACATGCGGCCAGAAATCGTCTTCGGTCTTCCGCACCATGCTCCGCGATAAAATGACTCCCCACTCCTGCTTCTCCTGAGCCGGGAAGCGCAAGCTCTTGAACGGGATCTGTATCCACACCACGAATCCGCGGTCGGTCACTTTTCCGCGCGAATTCCACACCGTGTCGAACGAAACGTCATAGTGCCCGCCCGTCTGCTCGTCGCGCGAAGCCTCCGTCCAGATCGCATCCCACTGCACGCCCAGCGGTGAAGTCTGAAAGGCATACGCCCGCCGCCGGTCGTGAAATGTGTCCAGAATGATCTCGACCTGATCGTCGTCAAAAATATCTTCCCGGACCGACATGCGGGCGCGCACCTGGCTGGGCTCGTCGAAGCAGACGAA
>Ga0070733_10001335_pt1 | contig 18538 bp, 12 predicted proteins | sample Coa_R1_9_FD_66450 | JGI IMG/M metagenome (GOLD analysis project Ga0070733, IMG submission 66450) | Surface soil microbial communities from Centralia Pennsylvania, which are recovering from an underground coalmine fire - Coalmine... | ecosystem: Environmental > Terrestrial > Soil > Unclassified ... | reverse complement strand
CACAAGAAAGAGCACAATACGTCCTGTAGAGCCTTCGTTCCAATGAGGTCGCGTGTGTTTGCCGTTCGGCATCGAACCCCTATAAGCAGTTCAACCGCCATTTTGCCCTTTACGCGATGGACCCGTCATGGACATGCGGCGAAAGCCGCGTTTTTACCATGCCACGCGATGACGCGGCTGGCGCCGCATGTCCGCGAAGCCTGCGCCCCAACTACAGGTCGATTCACAAACGCCAGGCGCAAGGCGATGGCCTGCCCACTTGCTGCATTGATAACCCTGAGAGCGCTCTGCGCGAGAGCCGCGTGCCTGACGATGCAGCGACTCATCGGGCAGGCGACGATATATTTTCCTCTTGCACCCTCATTCCGACGGGGTAATGGCGTCCAAGGCCACTCCCGTGGTATTAGTATTCCGGTTGCTCATCCTGCCTCGGTCTAAGGGAGATTCTTTGACCTGATCGACGTTCGCGTTGTCGCGGTGCTCTCCTTGCTTATTGTCGGAGGCTCGCACGTTCTGCCGGCGCAGACGACTTCAGTTATCCAGGGAACCGTCCTCGATCCCCAGGGCCGGGCAATTGCCGGTGCCGAGATAACGGTCGGCGGTTTGGCTTCCGGGGGCAAAATCAAGCTGTTGAGCGATCAGGCCGGCGCTTATCGTTTGCCTGCATTGCAACCGGGAATTTACAACATTCGCGCTGCCAAACCTGGTTTTGGCGCGAAAACCTACGATTCAATTCAAATTGCGGTAAACAGCATTTTGACCTTCGACATCGATCTGGGTGTCGACGCGTTGCAACAAGAAGTCAGGGTTTTCGCCAGTCCATCCTTGCTGGAAGCTGAAATCTCGTCTTCGGGGGCTACAATTCTGCCGCAGCAGATGGAGGACATGCCCCTCAACGGGCGGAATTACCTCGACCTGATGCAATTAGTCCCTGGTGTCGCGGTCAACCAGCGGGTGAACCCGGGAACCGACGGCGCCACACCAATCCTCGGGGAGCGAGGTGGAAACGCCGTATTCCTTATCGATGGCATGCCTAACGAAAACGCGGTCGACGGCGGATCCGCAGCGCCTTTTAATCAGGATTCGATCCTTGAATTTCAGGTATTGACGTCGGGGTACAACGCGGAGTTCGGGCACGGATCCGGAGGCGTCGTGAACGTCGCGAGCAAGAGTGGCGCCCGCCAATGGCACGGGCTGGTCTCGGCCTTCCATCGCAACAGCGCGCTCGATTCTTCCGATGTCCCCGGCGCCCGCACCCCGTTCCTGCTGCGCTGGGATGCCGATACCAATCTGGGAGGGCCCGTTTATAAGGATCGCATCTTCTTTTTCGGCTCACTGGAGTGTATTCGCGAAACCCGCGAGCTGAACGTCAGCTTTCCTCCGGGCACGCCGGACTTTCTGGCGGCTCGGGAAGAGACGTTCGATCAGCATAACCAGACATTTGAGACCCGGAGCTTTCTGAAGCTCGACGAGATCCTGGCAAATCACCGCCTCACCGAACAAATGAGTCTGACAAACGCCCACGTGACAAACTTTCTGCCGCTCTCGCAGGCGATCAGCCTGCCCTCGACGAGAACGGACTCGGACTCGCGCTATCTGATGTTGGGTCTGCACGACACTGCCACGCTGGGCGACCGGAGCAATCCGTTCCTGCTCAACGCCTGGCTGCAATATCGGGACGAACCGTTTGCGGAAAGACCCGCCAACCCCCAAGCCAGCCCCGCCACCACATTATTCAATATGTTCAGCGGGCTGAACACCGGCCGCCTGACCGGCGATCTTGGCCAGGTTGAGTTCGGGGCGGGGTTTACGCCGTTGGTGCTGAAACAGCAGTACATCTCGGCGGGTTCGAACCTCGAACGGATGGAAGGCAGACACGATATCAAGCTCGGTTGGGACTTTCAGAGCGCACACGCGAACGGTATTGAAGCGGCCAACCTTCTGGATCAATTATTCGCCACAACCTCCGACTTCAGCCAATTTGGCCCGGTTGACGCGGGCGTCTACGTTCAAACGGCGCTGGCGGGACAAACGGCCGCCGATAACCAGCTGCGCCTGAGCAATATTTACAATGGTTTTTTCGCGCAGGACAGCTGGAAAGCCTCCAGAACTCTGACTTTGAACCTGGGTCTGCGTTGGGACTACGATTCGCGTTTCCCCAATGCCACCAATTTTTCACCGCGTCTGGGCGTGGCATGGTCGATGACGCCGAAAACAGTAGTCAGCGCAAGTTGGGGAATGTTTTACGACAGTTTTCGGCTGGGGCTGGCCCGCGACATCCCCGGATTCGGTGGCGCCAATCTTTTCAAAGACGAAACCATCTCATTTCCGGGTTTGTTTTACGGCGATCCCTCGAGCCTGCCTTTACTCGCCGGCCTGTGCCCTTCGCCGGTCCTTACCGATGCGCAGATCGCCGGGCAGCCGCTGCTCGGCGTCGATCATTTGAACGATATAGTCGCACCAGGCCACGCGGCGGTTCCCGCCATCTGCCCTGGCAACTCAGGATCAGCGGCATTTTTCGGGCGCAGAGCGGATTTCACTTTTCAGGATCCCCCGCGACACCAGTCGACGCGGATGGCGGCGGTTATCTCAACGGCGTCGATTTCCTTGCCGGCCGCAATCACTTCGAAGCGCCGTCCTCGATCAACCTCGATATGCGTTTCTCAAAGCGTTTTGCAATACGCGAAAAGGTTGGTGTGCAGGTGATGCTTGAGTTCTTTAATCTGCTGAATCGAGCCAATCCGGCGGCGGTGGAGCAACTGGAGAGTGTGTCGACGCAGATCGGCGCGCCCCTGCAGTACCTCCAGGGCCGTGAAGGGCAAGTCGGGGTGCGCATTGATTTTTAGCCACCCGGGAACGAGAGGAGGGAAAGGAAAGAAAGGCATCAAGCTCGCCGCGTTCTGCGCGGTGTTTGCCTTGACCGGCGGGCTGGCCCTCCTGGCGGGTGCCCGGTGACCACGACTTACCAGATAAAGCTCGGGAGACTGGATCTTCACATCACGGCCAACGCAATGGAGGTTGCGGTAATTTCCCTGCTGGTCCTGCTGCTCGCGGCGACCGTCTGTCTGGCGATTCTGGCGCGTCGCCGCGCCAGGGCGGCGGAGGCGGCGAACCGGAAATTGAAGGTTGAGATCGGGGAGCGCGAACGGGCCGAGAATGCCGCGCGCGCCGGCAAGCAATTGGAAAAGTTCCGCGACCTGCTGGAAGGCGCGCCGGACGGCGTGGTGGTGGTGAACCGGGAAGGGAAGATCGTCCTCGTCAACACGCAGGCGGAAAAAATGTTCGGATACGCGCGGCAGGATCTCGTGGGGAACACGATTGAGATGTTGGTGCCGACGCGCTTCCGGGATCGACATCCGGCGCACCGGGAGGTTTTCTTGGCCGATCCGCGGGTGCGCGCCATGGGGTCCGGCCTTGAATTGTACGGACTGCGCAAGGATGGGTCCGAGTTCCCGGTGGAAATCAGCCTCAGCCCGCTCGAGACGGACGAGGGTTCGGTGGTATCGAGCACTATTCGGGACATAACGGAACGCAAGAGCGTGGAACAAGGCCGGGATCAGCTGGCCTCGATCGTCGACTTCTCCGACGACGCCATTATCGGCAAATCGCTGGATGGAATTATCGTCAACTGGAACAAAGGGGCGGAGCGCCTTTACGGATACTCGGCCGAAGAAATAATCGGCAAGCCGATCTCGATCCTGCTGCCGCCGGGCCGCGCCGACGAACTATCCGAAATCATAGCCGGGCTTAACCGTGGAGAAGTTATCCGGGAAGAGACCCTGCGGCGAAGAAAAGACGGTGCCCTGATCGATGTCGCCCTCACCGTTTCTCCCCTCAGGGATTCCCGCGGCCAGATTACCGCAGCCTCGGCAATCGCCCGCGACATCAGTGACCGGAAGCGCGCGGATGCGAAATTCCGGGGGCTGCTGGAGGCGGCGCCCGATGCGGTGGTGGTGGTGAATCGCGACGGGAAGATTGTGCTGGTCAACACGCAGGTGGAAAAGGTGTTTGGATATGCGCGGGAGGAGCTTCTCGGCCATGCGGTCGAAATGCTGGTGCCGGAGCGCTTTCGCGACAAACATCCGGGGCACCGCACGAGCTTTTTTGCCGATCCCAAGGTACGGACAATGGGCGCGGGGATAGAGCTCTACGCTCTGCGCAGGGATGGCACGGAGTTCCCGGTTGAGATCAGCCTCAGCCCGCTCGAGACCGAAGAGGGAGTGTTGGTTTCAAGCGCCATTCGCGACATCACGGACCGGAAGCAGGCGGAGGCGAAGTTCAGGGGGCTGCTGGAATCGGCGCCCGACGCCGTGGTGGTGGTGAATCGCGACGGGAAGATTGTGCTGGTCAACACGCAGGTGGAAAAGCTGTTTGGATACGCGAGGGGCGAGCTTCTCGGCCACGCGGTCGAAATGCTGGTGCCGGCGCGTTTTCGCGACAGGCATCCGGGGCACCGCACGAATTTTTTTGCCGATCCCAAGGTACGGACGATGGGTGCGGGCGTGGAACTATACGCCCTGCGCAGGGATGGCACGGAGTTCCCGGTTGAGATCAGCCTCAGCCCGCTCGAGACCGAAGAGGGACTGTTGGTTTCGAGCGCCATTCGCGACATCACCGCGCGGCGGACTGCGGAGGGTGAGCTGCGCCGCAGCCGCGCCATACTGCAGGGGCTCTTCGAGTCGCTGCCCGGACTCTTTCTGATCTTCGCATCCGACCTGACGGTGATCTCGGTCAGCGACGCCTTCCTTGAGGCCACCATGACCAGGCGCCAGGACGTCGTCGGCCGCAGCATCTTCGAAATCTTCCCCGACCAGCCTGGCGCCGAGACAATATCCAACTGGCGCGCTTCCCTCGATCGCGTGCGCCGGACGGCCGCCCCGGACACAATGGCCATTCAGAAGTACGACATCCGCCGGGCCGACGGCGTTCTGGAGGAGCGTTATTGGAGCCCGATGAACTCCCCGGTGCTCGGGTCGGACCGCCAGGTCGAATATTTCATCCATCGCGTGGTGGACGTGACCGAGTACGTACGGCACAAGTCGCAGGCCGGGGGCAGCAAAGCGAAGCCCCTCACCCGCATGGAACAGATGGAGGCCGAGATTTTCCAAAACTCCGCGCAATTGGAGGCCGCCAACCGGCAGCTCCACGACGCCAATGCTCAGCTGCGGCAAGCCAAGGCGGATGCCGAGTCCGCCAACCGCGCCAAGAGCACATTTCTTTCAACGATGTCTCATGAAATCCGCACGCCCATGAACGCGATTCTCGGCTACGCGCAGCTGATGCTGCGGGATCCGACTCTGGGCGAGGACTCGAAGGCGAATCTGAAGATCATCGGCCGGAGCGGTGAACATCTGCTGGCTCTCATCAACGATGTGCTGGACATGTCCCGGATCGAGGCCGGCCGCGCGGAGCTCAATCCGGTGACATTCAATTTCTCAACGATGCTGATGGATCTCTCGGCTATGTTCCGTTTGCGGGCCGAAACCAAGGCGCTGCGATTTGAGTTGATCGTGGACGGGGAATCGGTGCCCTATATCGTGGCGGACGAAGGCAAGATACGTCAGGCGCTGATCAACCTGCTCGGAAACGCCATCAAGTTTACCCGGCGGGGCCAGGTCATCCTGCGCGCGGCTTTATATCACCGCAACGAATCTCAGGGCAGCGACGACGGGCTATGGCTGGCCGCCAGCGTGGAGGATACCGGCGCGGGCATTACGGAGCGGGAACAAAAGAACCTGTTCGAGCCCTTCACTCAAACCAGACAGGGCCGTGAGATTCAAAAGGGCACCGGCCTGGGGCTGGCAATCACGCGAAAGTACGCGCGGCTGATGGGAGGCGACGTGACGCTTTCGAGCAGCCCGGGTAAGGGCTCCGTATTCCATTTTGGAGTTCCGGTGGAACGCGGCGACGCGGGAGTAACGGTCAGACAAAGTGTCCCTCGGCGCGTTGTCGGCATACGCGCCGGCACGAATGCGCCCCGCATCCTGGTGGTCGACGATCAGATCGAGAACCGGGACTGGCTGATCAAACTGCTGACCACGATCGGTTATTCGGTGCGGGGCGCGGATGACGGGGACACGGCCATCCGGAGCTGGGAGGAATGGAACCCTCGGTTGATCCTGATGGACCTGCATATGCCCTTCATGGACGGATTCGAGGCCACACGCAAAATCAAGGCGGATCCGCGGGGAAAGGAAACCGTCATCGTGGTTCTGACAGCCAGCGCCCTGGATGCGGACCGCTTGGCCGTGGCCAAGAGTGCGGCCGACGATTTCCTGTCCAAGCCCTGTCGTGAGGAAGAACTGCTCGAGAAACTACGGGCGCTGCTGAATATTACCTATGACTATGAAGAGGCAGACGGGACCGGGGGGCAGCCTCCATCCGGGGCGAGGGCTTCGCGCGGGGAGGGGCTCGGGCAACTCCCGGCGGCGCTGGTTGAAGAACTCCGCAATGCGACTTTCAGCGGCAACATCCGGCGTTTGAATGCACTGATCGCCCAAGTGCGGGAGACGGCGGATCTTGCGTCCGCGCGCACTTTGCAGGAGTTGGCGGACAACTACGATTACGATACCCTGACGCAGCTGCTGGACCAGATATCGCGCCAGCCAAGCTAAAGTCCCGCGCCTCGCATGCCGATCTAAGCAACAGCAAAGATTCTGAGGCTTCGTCCTCAGGCGCGGGAGACGGCGGATGCCGGTTCCACGCACACTTTGCAGGAGCTTGCCGAGAAGTGCTTGCGACCCCTGACGCTACTGGCGGACGAACCATATCGCCGGTAAATGAGGCATCGATATCTCATCAAAGCGACATCATGATCGTGGATGACAATCCCGCAAACCTGAAGCTGCTGGAAGATATGCTGCGGCGGCGAGGTCACGAAGTGTGTGCGTTTCCCTGCGGCAGGCTGGCTCTCGAGAGGGCGGCGCGCAATCCGCCGGATTTGGTTCTGCTGGATATCAATATGCCCGGGATGGACGGCTACGAAGTGTGCGAACGCCTCAAGGCCTGTGGGGAAAGCGCCGAGGTGCCCGTCATTTTCCTCAGCGCCCTGATGGAAACCCGGGACAAGGTTAAAGGCTTTCAGGCCGGCGCGGTCGACTACATATCCAAGCCCTTCCAGATCGATGAAGTTCATGCCCGCGTCGAAATACATCTGAAACTGCACTATCTCCAACGGGAATTGAAGTTCCACAATGAGCGCCTGGAGGAGGCTGTAGCGGCGCGTACACGCGACCTTGCCGAGGCAAACGCGCGGCTGACGATCCTCGATCGCTCCAAGGATGAGTTCCTGAAATTGATCTCGCACGAACTCCGCACGCCGCTCAACGGGCTGCTCGGAGTTGCCGGGATATTTATGGACGGAATGGCTTCCACGGAGGCGAACGACGAACTCCGGGAGGTGTTTGAGCACGCTCGCCGGAGACTTCTTTCGATGACCGACGATGCGTTATTGCTGACCCAGATCGACGTCCAGGGGGACCAGTTCCGATCGGCTCAAGTCTCTTTGCGCGGGGTGTTGAGCGGGGCTATCGCGAGAGCGGCTGCTTTCGCCGAATCCTATGGTGTCGCGCTGGCCCCGGCGCCGGCGTGCCCGGACCTGGTGCCGGGTGAAAAGGATCTGCTCATCAGAGCGCTGCACGCTCTACTCGAGACCGCCGTGCGATTTTCGGCGGAGGGCGAAACTGTCCGGCTGACCAGTGAGGGTACGCCGGATTCGCCAAGGGTCGCTATTGAGAGTTCCGGCAAAAATATTCCGGGCCCCGCGATACCGAAATTCTTCGATCTCTTTTCGATCCCGGAATCCAGTACACCTGGCCGGGATTTGGGGTTAGGTCCCGCGGTGGCGCACCGAATTCTTTCGTTGTTCGGCGCTTCAGTGAGCGTCGCGAATCGGGAGCCACCTGGAATACGGCTGAGCGTTTCGTTCGGGGGTGCTGATCTGGGTTAGGAAAAGGCAGACCACGTAACGACGATGGCCTGCCCCACGCCTTATTCCTGGCCGCCACCGCCGAGCTCGCCGAAGTTCCAGTTGCCGGCCAGCGGATCGGGCCCTCTGTCCGGTGCGGCCCTGAGGATTGGATCGACGCCGGCAACCACGCTCGTGGCCGTCAGCGTTGCCATATCGCTCGAAGGCCCGCCTGTCACAACCACTGGCTCGCCAGCCTTCAGATCCGCGAGTTCGATGGTGGGCTGCTGGTCCAGCAGTTTATTGGGATCGGCATTGCGGCCACCACGGCCACCTCCGCCTTGTCCGCCCCGGCCCGCGAACGCGGCGACTCCCGTGCTCGGGGGCTGTCCATTGGTACTCGGATTGGCAGCCGGGCCGCGTCCTCCGCCTCCTCCGCCTCTTCCACCTCGCCCCGTCTCGTTCTGGAAGGTCGGATTAAGACGCCTTGCCATCAGCAACGCCGTCGCGTCGTCCAACCGTTTCAGCTGGGTATCCGGCTTAATGTTGATCGTGATCGGTTTCTTCGTAGTGAGGTCGGTGGCGGCGATCGTGCCGGCGGCTGTATCGACCGATTTGACCGTCACGGGCAGCGATTTGAAGGTTGCCGACTGGATTGCCTCCAGCTTGATTTCCGTCTGGTCGCCGTTCTTCTGGCCGATCAGGCGGACCTGATCTCCGGTCTGGATCGGCGTCAGGCCGGCTGAACTGGGCTCGTATTTTCCCGAAGCAAGGCTGAAGCGCTCGAACTCCACCGAGCCGCTCGCATCGAGGTTCACGTCTTTCGGGGGGCCGAACCCGCCGCGAGCCGCGATCACGATGTGTTTGGCGGCGGCGTCCACCGACTTTACCGTTCCGTAAACGGACTGCGTCTGCCATTCTTCTTCGGTCTTCTTGTGGAGTTGCGCGATATCGGTCTGCTTTTCGAAATAAACGAAGACCGCGGGCAGGCCCGTCTTATCGTCAGCCCGCATGCGTGCTATGACCCGGTCACCGGCGGTCACGTCCGCGGCTGCGGCGCGTGTCGCTTTTTTGGTGTCTTTCTCGCCGGCCGGAAGCATGAGGAACTGCGTCCGGTCGTCGAACTTGATGGTTGGCTCCTCGCCTTTGTCGGTCTTGAGCGCAAACGATTTCGCCGCGGTGTCGACCTTTTCAATCGTGCCGATGATACTCACGTATCTCGGTGCGGCGGGCGCCTGCGCATGCACAGGGGCCACTGCGGTAAACAAGGCAAGAATTGCACCGGCGACAACAGTTCGCATGTCCATAAGTATATGGCGGAAACTGAAGTTCCGGCGTAACGGCGATCAGGCGGATTTTGCGGGCTGGGAATGGATGTACGGTATCGGCTCCGAGGCTGGTACGGAATGTTGGCGCAGCCGTTCGAGCGTCCGGCTTGCGATGCGGGCATCCCTCGCCGCACGGTTAAGCGTGGCAGTTTCGAGTGCGATCGAACCCCAAAGGGCAAAAACCGAGATTGTGATCGCTATAAGGCCGGGTTTGGTTATTCGGAAGAGTTCCAAGCGACCCATTATCGGCAAGCGCTGTTCCAATTGAAATTTTGTTGATTGGAAAGACCTTAGCAAGGGGAAGCCTCTGCGTTCCGCTCACTCTTGTGCCATTCTTGCCACAGGGACCCGCCCCACAGCGTTGCACTTCGCTATCGTAAAGTACGGATGCCCGATCGGCTTAGTATCCACGCTCCGGTTCTGGTCAACACCATTGGCCACTGCGCCGGAGCCGTCATCTTCGGGATTCTCCTCCATCTTTTTCTGCTGGACTGGCGGCGGGCAACGAGTGAGCGAAGCCTGTTGCCGGGTATCGCGGCGGGACTGGGACTGCTGTGGAATCTCGGGTCGCTGATCGGTATGGGGACGGCGCCGGCGGGCGATGCTGTCGCGGACCTGATTGTTGCCGGCAGCTTCTCGGTGCTCAGTTTGCTTCCGGCGGTCCTGCTGCACATCTCGCTTCGACCGCGGCACCCGGCACTGTGGATGACCGGGTATGCCGTCAGCTTTGCCGCCGTTTTGTTGCACATCGGCGACGTCATCACGACTGCGCCCCGTTTCCACTATGCCGCGATTCTTCTGGTGACGATCGGCTTCGGCGCCCTGACAACCATCTCCGTGGTGCGGGAAACAATGACGGGACCGAAGGACGGAAGCGGTCCGCGCCTGGCGGGCGCTATGGTGTTGTTCCTTTTTGCGATTTCATTCGTGCACTTCGAATCCGCGCACGAGCTGAAGGCATGGTCGGGCGAGGCGGCGCTGCACCACGCGGGAATTCCGCTCGCGCTTTTCGTGTTGCTGCAGGACTATCGATTTCTGCTTCTCGACGCTTTCATCCGCTTTCTTGTGAACGGCATGCTGGCGGCTCTGGCGGTGTGGATCGCCTTCGAGGCTGAAGCGAGATTCGCGCTGCTTTCGCATGCGCGGCAGGATCCGTTCGCCGCCGGCCTGATCTTCGCCGGGGTTTGTCTCGCGCTCAGCGTCTTCGCGTATCTGCGCGGCCGCGGCCAGCGGTTCCTGACGCGCGTCGTCTTCCTGCGCTCCAACCCGGATCAGGCCATCGCGGAACTTCGCGACGCCGCCGGCACCCCGAATGGCGAACAGCAGTACCTCGCGGCCGCGTCTCAAATTATTGCGCGGTTCCTGTCGGCCCGCCGGTTTGAACTCATCGCACCCAATTCAACCGGCCCGGAGTTGGCGATTGCCGTTCTCAATCCGGGCGCGCGGGGTCTGGCGCCGTGGGTACAGGCTATGGCTCCCCTGCGGTTCTCCCGCGGCGATGCGCAATGGCTGGCTCTTGGATCGAGAACGGGCGGCAGGAGATACCTGAGCGAGGATATTGAAGTGCTGGAACGGCTGGCCACGATCGTGTCCGAGCAGGTCGAGAGAATCCGCAACTCCGAGATGCAGACGCTGGTTTCGCAGGCCGAACTCCGCGCGCTGCAGGCGCAGATCAATCCGCATTTTCTGTTTAACGCACTGAATACGCTTTATGGCACGATTTCCCGTGAAAACACCGCGGCCCGAAATCTGGTGCTCAACCTTTCAGGCTTGTTCCGCTATTCGTTTGCGCAGAATCCGGGGTTGATCCGGATCGAGGAAGAGCTTGTCATTGTGCGCGCTTACCTTCAAATCGAGGAGCTGCGGCTCGGCTCGAAACTGTGTTTTGAGATCGACGTGGACGACGAGGTGCTGCAGGCGGAGGTGCCCGTGCTTTCAATCCAGCCGCTGGTGGAAAACGCGATCAGGCACGGCGTCGCGATGCGGCAGTCGGCGGGATTTGTGCGGATCCGGATCAAGATGCACGACGAAGAAATCTCGGTGGAAATTTCCAACTCGGGCTCTTTTCGCGAAGTCGATGAAGCCGAGCGCGAAAACGGGACGAATGGCGTCGGTCTCGCCAATGTGCGGCGGCGGCTGGCGCTCTGCTACGGCAACGAGAACAATCTCACGATTTCCAGTTGCAACGATGTAACCGCGGTCCGTTTTTCGATTCCAGCAGGGCATTTGGCTGAATACGCAGGCAGATCCCGATGCTGAGCACGCTGATCGTCGACGATGAGCCGGTGGCGCGCCGGATATTGCGCGACGAACTGGAGCAGATCGACGACATCGCTCTGGTCGGGGAAGCGGAAGACGGCGTTTCCGCTCTCACGGCGATTCACGAGTTGTCCCCGGACCTGGTTTTTCTCGATCTGCAGATGCCCGGACTGGGAGGTTTCGACGTGATCCGCAGGCTGCGGCCGGACGGCAGCCGCCCGATGATCGTGATCGTCACGGCGTGGGACCAGTACGCGATTCAGGCGTTCGAAGCGGGCGCGATCGATTACCTTTTGAAACCGATCGGCCAAGAGCGGCTCGTACAGACGGTTGATCGGGCTCTGAAGCTTCGTCCACGAGCGGCGGAAGCGGCCCGGCAATCGGCGGCGACGGAAATCGCGGAGGCGCCGGCACGGCGTTCCGTCCGGCGGATCGTCGCAAAGAGCGGTGATGAGTATCTTCTGCTCAACGCCGACGAGGTGCTGGCCTTTGAAGCGGAGGGGGACCTGGTCTGGGTCATCACGGCGAAAAAACGCTATCTGGCGACGCAATCGCTCAAAGCCATTCAGCTCAAGCTGCGCAACACCAACTTTCGCAGAATTCACCGCAGGGCTTTGGTGAATATCGATCACGTGCGCAAGATGAGCACCTTGAGCAGCCAGCGCTGGTTGCTCACGCTTGCCAACGATCAGGAGTTTATCGTCAGCAAGCGCCAGGCGCACAATGTCCGGCAGCTTCTGAGTTGGTGAGGCCGAACAAACGCATCTGAAGCCGCGTGTACCTCCGATCCACTCACGGCTAAAAGAAGTCCGTTTGACGCCGAATGTCACCCGGTTACATGAATACCTTGTTGATAACATGGAAGATAAGCGATCCTGGAATCAGCATGAAGATGATTGTTCCGGCTTTGGGCCTTCTGTGCCTCGCGCCAGTTTACGCGCAATCGATCAGCGCCGGCTCCGGAACCATTCGCGGTACGGTGCTTGACCCCTCGGGATCCGCCATCCAGAACGCCTCGGTTGAGATCCAAAATCCCGTTTCGCGTTACGACCGGAGCGCCAAATCCGACGCGCAGGGGAACTTTGAATTCGATAACGTACCTTATAACAACTACCATCTCAGTGCCTCGTCCGCCGGGTTTCAAGGCAGCGAGCAGGATGTCAATGTGCGCGCGCCGCTGCCCATCGACGTAAAGGTCACGCTGAAAATCGGCGTCGAGAATCAAAGCGTAACGGTTACGGGCGCCGGCGACCTGGTGGAGACCGATTCCACAAACCACACGGACGTGGACCGGGAACTGTTTGAAAAGCTGCCGCTTGAAAGCAACTCTTCGGGGCTGAGTTCTCTGGTAACGCTTTCCACACCGGGAGTCGCGGCCGATTCGAACGGCCTTTTTCACGGGCTGGGCGATCACGCCTCGAACTCTTTCTCGATCGACGGCCAGGCGATTACGGACCAACAGAGTAAAGTTTTTTCGAATCAGCTTCCGGTCGAGGCCGTCCAGTCGATGCAGGTTATCGAAGGCGCGCCACCGGCGGAATATGGCGGCAAGACCAGCTTGGTGATCGTGGTGACGACACGGTCGGGGCTGGGAGTTACGATGCCCAAGGGCGACGTCACCGCGTCCTACGGCACGTTCGGCAGTTCCAACGGCAGCTTCGATCTTTCATACGGACAACAGAAATGGGGAAATTTCATTTCCGTCAGCGGTATGAACACGGGCCGCTTTCTCGATGGTCCGGAGTATCAGGTCTTCCACGATCACGGCAATGAGGAGAGCGTGTTCGACCGGCTGGATTTGAAATTTTCCGACAAGGACACGGTCAATCTCAATCTGGGCTTCACACGCTCGTGGTTCCAGACTCCCAATTCTTACGATGCGCAGACCGCGTCCGCCTGGAACGGCTTGGTGGAAAACGGCATTGCAGTGAATAATGCCGGGCTCGGTCCCAACGGCGTTCTGGTTGGCCCCGCCGATCAGCGTTCGCAGATCAGGAGCTTTAACGTCGCGCCGGCGTGGACTCGTTTGATCAACGCGAACAGCATCCTCACTTTCGGGCTCTTTGTGCGGCAGGATCAATACAACTATTTTCCAAGCGATAACCCGTTCTCCGACTTTACGCGCGACCTTCAGTCGGCCACCGTAGGGCAGAATCGCCGGCTCACCAATGCCGGCGCCCGGACGAATCTGGCATGGGTGAACGCGGTGCACAACATCAAGGTGGGCGCCACCTATGAACACACGTTTATTACGGAAAGGGACACTTTTGGTTTGGTCGATCCGCAGGCGAACGCGCCGTGCCTGAATACCAATCTCACGCCGGACACGAACCCTCTGCTCACCAACCCGGCCGATTGCACTGGCGGCCTTCTGCCGAACACCGGCCAGGGTTTTCTCGCCAACGGGGCTGCGGCCGCGGCATTTATTCCCCTTCTTGGCTGCTACGATCTGACCCGCCCGGCGCCGCTGCCCGCCTCGGACGGCTGTCCGAACAACACCAGCGGCGAGTATGGCTTCCATGGCCGCGCCGACATTAAGGAATTCGCTTTCTACGTGCAGGACGCCATTACTTTCCATAACTGGACCTTCAATCTCGGCTTGCGCTTCGATCAATATAACGGCCTGAAGAGCGCCACCCAGGGTGAGCCGCGCCTGGGGATTGCTTACAACATCAAGCGGACCAATACGGTGATCCGCGCGTCCTACGCCCGCACCATGGAAAGCCCGTTCAACGAGAATCTGGTTCTGGCCAGCACGGGATGCAACTACCCGGTGATCGCGGCGTTCCAGACGCTGGTGCCGGGCGGCGCGTGCGTGACCACAACGCCGCTGGGTCCCGGGCACCGCAATGAGTTTCATGCGGGGTTGGAGCAGGCGTTCGGCAAATATCTGGTGATCGACGCGGAGTATATCTGGAAGTACACCCACAACGCCTTCGACTTCAGCGTGCTGGGCAATACGCCGATCACTTATCCGATTGAATGGCGGAGTTCGAAAATTCCCGGATTTGCCCTCCGCGCCACGGTTCCCAACTACCACGGATTTACGGCGTATGTGGTGATGTCCAGCGTGGCCGCCCGCTTCTTCGGCCCGCAAATCGCCGGTGTCGGCTCAACGCCCGGCGCGGTCAGCGTGTTTCGCATCGACCACGACGAAAGGTTCAACCAGACTACGCACCTGCAATACCAGCTTCCGTCCAAGAGGGCCCCGTGGATCAGTTTCACCTGGCGATACGACAGCGGCGGAGTGGCTGGCGCCGTGCCCTGCGCCGGGGGCGAGGCCTGCGCCAACGGGCCCAACGGCAATTCCTCCGTGGTGGACGTTTCCAACCTCACACCCGATCAACAGTTCGCCGGCGGGCTCTATTGCGGGAGCGTCCATTCGACGCCGACCATGCCGATCAGTCCCAACGGACTCTGCCCGGCGAGTCTGTACGGTTCGACGCTGCTCACCATTCCCGCGGCTGGCACGCAAAACGACGACCATAACCCCGGCCGTATCGCGGGGCGGAACCTTTTCGACGTGGGCATCGGAGACGACGACCTCTTCCATACCGACAAATACAAGTGGAGCGCCCGTTTGACCGTCGTCAATTTGACCAACAAGGAAGCGCTCTACAATTTTCTTTCGACGTTCAGCGGCACTCATTATGTTTCGCCGCGCGCGGCCACCGCGACGGTTGGTTTCCATTTCTGAGAGCGTCGGCGCGGCGGCAGATCAATTCGAACTGGTCGCCGGAACCGTGCCGGCAGCCTGTTCGGCCACACAAGCGGCATGCCGGGAAATACGTTCCAGGTGCCGGCAGAGCAGCATGACATTGACGTAAGGCATGGCGTCGCCGGGCCCTGAGGTGAGTTGCGCCAGCTTTCCATACAAGGTCTGACAGTCGGCTCGAATCACAACTGCCTGAGGTCCGACCGACAGGCCTCGGGCGGCTTCCTCATTGCGCCATCCATCGATCGCCTTCGACAATATTTCGCAGGTTCTCGAACCTATTCCGGAGAGCTGGTTCGTGATGGGATGCGGCGGCCGGTGGCCGGTTGAGTTGCTGATGGTCACGATCTCGTACGCATAGTCGCCTATAAGTTCCAGATCCACGATGGCATCGAGAATTGCGGTAATGAGGCGGGCGTCACGAGCCACCGGCGCCTGGAGAGCGATCAGGCTGAGGCACTGGTCGTGAATGGTCCGCAGCTGGTGATCGGTTTTGGCTTCGAGCTCGCTGGCTCGTTCCGGTGAACCGGCATCGGTTGCTGAAACTGCGCGGATCGCTTCGGTGAGGAGCGCTAATGTGGTCTCCCCCATGTGAACCAGGTTTTGCCGAACCGATTCCAGTTCCTGCAGGTATTGTGTTCTCGCCATGGTCTCTCCTTCCTTCTCTAAACCCGTTCAGGCTTGGCCCTCATGTCTCTTCAGGTGCTCGATTTCCTCTTCGAGTTCCCCGAATGCGCAGTCCGACCGACCCGGCAATCGGAAGATGCGCATTCAGAATTCGTTGAATGAACCGGGTGGCCGCGCGAACCACAAGAATGGTTTTGATTTGCATCGATTTTTACCTCCTTCCCGAAGCCCGCGTCCGGACGCAGCACGGGAGACAAATTCGCATCGGTTTTTCAGACGACTTTTGTGAAAAACGCGGATCGCCGCCGCTAGCGGGCGACAACGAAGGAGTTGACAAGAGGCGGAGGCTCCGCCGACTCAGTTTCGGTTTGTCCGCGCAATGGACTATCACCGCTGTCAGTCATCTGATGGGCCTCCTTCTCATGGAATTCTTTGCGAGCGCGAACTTCAGCTCACGTACCCAACATATACCCACGGGGGTATCCGGTCAAGCGTTTTTTCATGTGTTCCCCCGGGCGTTTATTTACCGGAGATACGCACGCGCCTCAGGCGATGCAGCCACGTGCGATTGGTGGGAATACTTTGCCCCCACGCATTTAGCGGTGAGTGAACTGTTCTTCTTTGCGAACGGATGGGAAACGCGGCTGGCGGCGCGTGTCCAGGGTTCTGGCCACAAGTCTATGGGGGGAACTGCGCGGCGATTTTGGGCTTGGGCTGGCCGTCGCGGTAGGGCGTCAGAACGATGTTGAGGTCGAGTTCCGTGACTTTGTCACCCAACCGCACGATCAATTTGTGAAAACCCGGATTCGGCGCCTGCGGCGGCGCGGAGCGCAGCGGCGCCACATCGAACACCGCGTGACGCGGGGAACGGATCTCGGCGGCGAGAGTCCATCCGTTCTTTCGCAAGGTGGCGGTCTGGCCACTTACCTGGATGTCGGCGTCCGTCATCATACCCCAGATCACTTCCACCGGTTGATCGCAGCGCACGGAATCGCCGATCAGGACGGCCTGCCGCTGCGCCATGGCGACTCGCCGCGTCCACTGCTTCACTTTGCCTGAGTTGCCCGCATTGGCGCGCGACAAATCGATCTGCACCCAACTGAAATCGGGCGTGAATTCCTGCCGCGTGATACGCGCTTCCGCCCGTGTATCCTGGTTCTGATCGTCGAACAGAAGCGTATTGTGAGACTCTGTGCGCGTCCGGTAATACGACCAGCGCTGGCGGTTGCCGAAGTAGCCGGGAAGATCGTAATCGTCGGTGCCCAGATCGGCGGCCCACCGGACACCGCCGGCGTCGAGCACAAAACTTCCCAGATCGAGGTGCGCGTGTGGGACCTTGTTGTCGCCGCCCTTCACGGCCAGGTAAAGCGCGTTCGGATCGTCCCAGGCGCTGCGGAAACAGGCAATGTCGACACCGCGGAAAATGGCGTCGGGAGGCCAGGGGGGAGTCTGCTGTTGCGGCGACCTGGCGTTCGGATCGAACCATACGAGATCGTAGGCGTCCGGATGGGTGCCACGCTCGAGCGCTTTCTGCTCGCTCCACGCATAGGGGGGCATGGTGAAGCGTTTCGCCATCCAGAACAACTCCGGTGAAAGGCCGATGTCGTCGGGGGAATCGGCGAAGTTGAAGACCTTACCGGTGGGGCTGGTCATGTGAATGCGGTAGCGGCCGGCGCGATCCACGCCGTGGAAGGCGCTCAGGCCGTAGTCGTTTCCGAGCGCCGTCTGCAGCCCATTGAAAAAGGCGCAGACGAGGCGCGTGACCGATTCCCAATAGGCCATTCCTTCGGGCCAGGAGCCTTCGACTCCGTAGGTGGCCAGGCCGTGCGGGATCGATTCGAAGACTTGGCGCAGAACGGCGCTGCACTTGTCATTTATCGATTGATCGGCGACGTTGACGCTATCGCCCGCAACGGCAAGCACGGCCAGCCCTATGCCGGCGTTGCAGATCATGTTGGCGTTGTAGTGATCGTGCGGCCAGCCGCCTTCGCGAGCGTAGACCGGAATCACGGGATCGAGCGCCCTGCCGACGACGGCGTCGCGCATCCACGAGCGTTCGTCGTTCGAGAGGGAATTGTAAAGCCAATCGTAGCCGAGCGCGAATGCGTGCGCCAGTTCGGCCGTTTCCGGGAAAATCGTCGGGTTCCAGTCGCGAAAGCCTGCCACCGCGCGGAGTTCGGCGACGGCCCGTTTCTGATACGGATCGCGCTGCGTGAGCCGGTACATCAGCGCGAGGATCGATACGCGATCCAGCACTCTTCGGGTCTGGGCGCGCAGGCGAGGTCCGATGAGTCTATATTCCGAGACAGGAGCGGTGAGCAAGCGGTCTGATTCTTTTTCGAGATCGAGGTAGATGCGGTGAGCGAGGGGGTGATCGCGAATCAGGGCCTTTAGCCTGTCGAGGTCGGAATCGAGCAGAATCAGGCGGGGGTGTGCGGGGCGCAACTGGCGCAGCGGGTCGTCATCGTTCTGCGCATAACTCGCCAGACAGGCCAGTTGGCCAAGCAGAACCCGGCGGGTGATCCCCACATCGCCCATGGCTTCAGACCCAGTGTGCCACAGGAAAGGCGAAAAGGGGTCAGAACTCTTTTCTCATGCAAGATGAGCCTGAACGGGGCACTGGATTCTCATACAAGATGAGCCTGAAGGGCAGGGTCAGGATGCTGGGGATTGATCATCAGCATGGACGATTCGGCAGCAATG
>Ga0070733_10001332_pt1 | contig 18548 bp, 18 predicted proteins | sample Coa_R1_9_FD_66450 | JGI IMG/M metagenome (GOLD analysis project Ga0070733, IMG submission 66450) | Surface soil microbial communities from Centralia Pennsylvania, which are recovering from an underground coalmine fire - Coalmine... | ecosystem: Environmental > Terrestrial > Soil > Unclassified ... | reverse complement strand
GCGCCTGGAACGCATTCGCCGATGCGCTGCGTGCAAATGCAAAGAGTCTCGGTGAGGTGCGGGCATCGATGATGGCGGGTGCGGCACCGCAGACCTTGCTTGATCGCCTCACGCTGCAGGAGAAATGGCTGGCCGCTCGCCTCGAAGGCACCCGCGCCGTCAAGTCCGCCCTGATAAACCTCGTCGGCAGCTTTTCCGACGAACAGAAGAAGATGGCCGACGAACTCCTCGCCCCCCATATGGGTATGATGGCAGTGATGTCTGCGATGAAGTCGGGGCAGATCGGTCCGGGCCAGATGCAGCCTGGAACGGTGATGCCTGGGCGGTGATGGATCGTCCCTTCGATCTTGCCGGACGCGGCCATCATTTTTGGCCACGGGTCGCGTAGTCCGGCTCGGTGGCCGCGTTGCGGTGGCCCATATGGAGCTTGTGAACGACGCAGACGAACAGATTGCGACTGGTTCGGCGGCCTACATCGTCGGTTGATCTCATAAGAGGCTGCCCAGAAGGAGCTGCCGATGTCCAGATCTATCGGGTTCGTATTCGTAGCTTGCCTGATCGCGCAGGCGAGCTTCGCTGACGACCGTGACAAGGTGGTCGGCACCTGGAAGCTGGTTTCTTACGAGATTGAGGTTTTGGCGACAGGGCAGAAAAGTCCGGTGATGGGAGAGAAGCCAACCGGTTATGCGACTTTCACTCCGGAGGGACGCGTGTTCTTCGTGCTGACCGGCGAGGCGCGCAAGGTAGCGAAAACCGACCAGGAGCGCGCCGAGCTATTGAACACACTCGTCGCCTATTCTGGCCCCTACACTGTTGAAGGGGACAAGTGGACCACCAATGTTGAGGTAGCTTGGAATCCTGAATGGGTGGGTACCAAACAGGTCCGAGATTTCAAGCTGGACGGCGAGCGGCTGATGGTGTTGACGCCGTGGCGCGTCATGCCGAATTGGGCGGACAAAGGAATGACGCGTAGCATTGTGACATTCGAGCGATCCAAATAGCTGCCGTATTTTAATCATCGCGTGCGGGTTTAGGACAATCAGCCGAACAAATGAGCCAGCCAAAAGGCCGCTGCCGCAGCTAATCCGCCGACCAGCAGGGTTTGCCCGGCAGAGACCAACCTGTTGAGACCTGTGAAATGTCCTTTCACCCCTCCAAAAACCAGGAGCGCGACGCCCGTCGTCAGTACCGAGATTTTCAACGCTTCCGTCAAGTTGCCTGTCAGCATGTAGGGTAGTAGCGGAATCAGGCCGCCCACCAGATAAGACAAAGCGATCGTCGCCGCGCTGATCGGAGCTCGCTTTGGATCGGGCCTCTCCAGACCGAGCTCAAACCGCATCATGAAATCGATCCAGCGCTTACGGTCCGACGTGATTGAACTCACGACACTTTCAAGTGCTGCCCCCGACAATCCGTACCCGGCAAACACCTCACGAACCTCATTGAGCTCAAACTCGCGCTTGTTCTCGATTTCCCATCCCTCCCGCGACAACTCTGACGCAAAATGCTGCGCGTCGGTGCGGGCCGCGAGAAAGCCGCCAAGGCCCATCGCGATGGCACCCGCGGCGATTTCGGCGAGCCCGGCGGTGACGATTACTGACGTGTTGGAAACCGCAGCCGAAAGGCCAGCCGCCAGCGCGAACGGGACAGTCAGTCCGTCCGCCATGCCGATGACAACATCCCGTACGGTCTCGGTCGCCATGAAATGTTTTTCGATATGCGGAACTGTGGGCATTTTGGGACACCTGATGGTCGACTGAAGATATCGAAGCAGGGATACTTGGCGGAGGCCGGCTCAACGAGCACGCCGGCTCGAAGTGCTCTTGAGATGCATCAATAACGGCGGCCGTAAGACGGGGCAGTTTGAGACTTTCCTTTTATGGAGTGGCCTCATGTCCTATGCAGCCCTGATGGTCTATGTCGACATCGAAGGTATTCCGGAACAGAGGGTTCGAATTGCCTCGGAGCTTGCCAGGAAATTCGATGCTGCGCTGATCGGCTTCTCGGCCCGCGCCATTCCTCCGCCGTTCGTGGCGGAGGGCGTAATCATAGAGGAAGCAACGGAAGCTGACATAAAGGCGATGAAGGCGGCGCTGGCAAAGCGGGGAGACTGGTTCCGCGGCGTTGTCGGCGATGTCAAGGACCTCGAATGGCGGTCTGCGCTGGATTTTCCGGGCGACGCCTTGGCGCGCGAAGCGCGCTGCGCCGATCTTGTGATCATGGGGCAGCAGCGGCAGCAGCTCGGCCGCTATGACGATCAGCGCACCCTCGATCCGGCCAGCGTCCTTCTCAAGCTTGGCCGGCCCGCGCTGCTTGTTGCGCCGGGCGTTGCCTCATTGCGGGCCGAACATGTTGTGGTTGCCTGGAAGGATACCCGTGAGGCACGCCGGGCCGTTTTGGATGCGATACCATTTTTACGTGCCGCCAAACGTGTTTCGGTCGTCGAAGTCTGCACTAACGACGAGAGGCAACGCTCGTTAACCCGAATCGCTGACGTCGTCCGGTATCTGGCGCGGCACAAGATCACCGCAAATCCTCAAGCAATTATCCATCGCGACAGGTCTGACGCGAGCCATCTGTTCCAATTTGCCCTAGATGAAGGAGCTGACCTGCTGGTGGCAGGCGCCTACGGCAACAGCCGGGTGGGCGAATGGATCTTCGGCGGGATGACGCGGGAAGTTCTCGCATCAAGCCCTATTTGCTGCTTGATGTCGCACTAAGCAGATGCTCGGCGATACACCGGAAGCGACGCAAGAACGTGCCGCACGGGCGGACCGTCCGTTTGCGCACCATCTGTTTCTTCTAGTTCTCGCAGTTGTCGGCGTTCTGGCCGCCTGGCGGCTTTCCAATGTTTTGGTACTGGCGTTCGGAACGGCGCTTCTGGCTCTCCTCTTGCGTGGACTAGCCCGCGTGGTGAGCCGCTGGACGCCTATTCCGGAAGCTTGGGCCGTCGGTCCCGTAGTACTGGCGCTTCTTGCGGTGTTTGGCGCAGTGGGGTGGCTCTTCGGCTCCCAGATTGCGATGCAGTTCGACTTCCTTGTCGAGACCCTTCCGCGAGGCCTCTCTCAGTTCGTCCAAGAGTTCGGCGCCAACCCCTGGGGCGAATGGCTGCTTGTTCTCGCGCGCGATATGAACCTCACAAGCGCAACGGGGCAGGCAGCCGGATATATCGCGGCGCCGTTCGGCTCGGTGTTGCGCGCCACCGCCTATATCGCCGTGCTGCTTTTTGCGGCCGTCTATCTTGCGGCACAGCCCGAACGATACCGTCACGGAATATTGCAGCTCATTCCGCAACATCGGCGCGCGAGGATCGGCGATGTGCTCGACCTCATAGGAGCTACTCTCGGACGCTGGCTGATCGGCCAATCCGTGACAATGGCCTTCGTTGGTACGATGACGGCGTTCGGCCTGTGGTGGCTGGGCGTGGCGGCGCCTCTGGCGCTTGGCCTAACCGCAGGGATGTTTGCCTTCGTTCCCTATGTCGGCCCGATCCTGGCGTCAGCTCCGGGCATCCTGATCGCCGCGGTACAGGGACCGACGCCAGCGCTCTACGCTGCGGCGCTTTATGTGGGCGTTCACTTCGTGGAAAGTAATCTGGTTACGCCCCTGGTCCAGGCGGAAGCCGTGGAGCTGCCGCCAGTTCTGACGCTTTTCGCAACCCTGGTCTTCGGTTTGTTGCTTGGGCCCGTAGGTGTGCTCCTGGCAGCTCCGCTGACAGTCGTGATTCTGGTCCTCATCAACGCGCTTTATTTGGAAGATGTGCTTGGGGAGCGGCGCGCCTGGCCATCTATCCGCGGCACCAACAAGCACTAAGCAGCGCATACTGCTTCACATCGTGCCGACGTCATATGCTTCCGTGGATCACAGGCCGAGCAGGCGCGGAGCGTATGCGCCCGCCCACGCGGCCGAGATAACCAGGAGTAGCCCCGGGATCAATCGCAATGCAAAAGGCCGTCCGCCCGCAGTCCATGCGACGACAATCTTGCTTACTGTATTGGTCGAAAGCGCCGCGAGGATTGGAGACACAGCATCGGCTGGACTCATTTTTGCTGACGCGACTAATGAAGCAATCGAGACAGCCGCCGAATGCGTGTCCGCGAGCCCCGCGAAAGCGGCGCCGACGATTACACCGGTCTCGCCGAAATTCTCCCTTAAAGCAGCCGAGACAACCAGGATTCCTGACAAGGTCGCCGCCAGGATAATCGCGGATGAAAAATTAAAGGCGTGCCCGGCCGGAGCAGCAACTCCTTTCATCCCGCGCAGACCTTTGATTGTGAAGACCGCACCATAGGCCACGGCGGCCGCGCCCGCGCAAATTAGCGGAATCGACATTACTTTCAGTACGGTCATGCTTGTGGCCGCGAGAACAGCGCACATCTGAAGTATTGTCGCCACCGTCGAGAGCACCGCACCAGCGATTGCCGGACCGAGAATGGCCGGATTTGTCTTGCCTCGCGTACCCATGGCGCCGATCGTGGCGATGCTGGAAATAAAACCAGACGCGAGGCCCGCTATGGCCAGCCCAAACCGGTCACCCAGGATGCGTACTAGAATGTATCCAGCAGCACTAATCGCCATCACTAATATGACGATGATCCAGATCGACCGCGGATTAAGAGCGCCATAGGGGCCAAATTGATGGTTGGGGAGGAGCGGCAACGCTACCAGCGTTGCGCCAGCGAAAATCAAGCCGTCGGTCACTTCGCGTTCGGTAAGTACCGACCTGACGAAGCGATGCAGTAACGCTCGTCCAGCCAGCAGGGCTGTGAGTACCACAGCAAGGCCAGCCGCCAATGCCGGCTCGCGCATCGAAAGACCGCCGAGCAAGGCTGTTAGAATCAGAGCAATCTCACTTGTGAGACCGGGGTCTTCGCTGCGAGATCGAAAATATGCAACTGCGGTCAAGATGATCGCACCCGCTGTTATCACTGCTAAAAGGATTTCGCCGCCGATCGCAAAGCTGATGGCGCCAGCCAGCGACATCACCGCGAACGTACGTATTCCAGCGGGTGATCGCGAAGGCCCTTGACCTTTTCGACGCTCACGTTCGGCGCCGATCAGAAGCCCAATCCCGAGGGCCACCGCGAGATTGATGAATATGGAATCAAGGATAGGCATAAACGCCTCTCCTCACGCCAATCGGCGCTGGCACCAGATGGTCACCGTCACGGCTTCGAGCCGGGCAGCATCCGAACGAGCGTGCGGTCTCCGAAAACCCAATGGTGGACCAGAGCAGCCGCGGCATGCAAACCCGCCACAGCCAACAGACTGTGTGCAAGCAACTCGTGGACTTCTTTCACGCCTTCGGCGAAGGACTTGTCGCGTACCCAGGGTGACGCGACCTCGACAAGTCCGAAGATTGACAGGTTGTCGCCGCGCGCAAACTGCAGAATGATGCCCGCGACAGGTACTGCTAACAGCAAGACATAAAGTGCAAAGTGGGCCAGCTTTGCCCCCAACCCGATCCAGTCCGCGAACAGCCATTCGCCAAATTCGGTCCTCTCGGCTCGCGGCGAAGGATCGGCGAGGCGCCACAGCAAGCGCAAGACCGTGAGCGCGATGACTAACAGCCCGGCGGTCGTGTGAACGTAAAGTGCCAAGGCGCGACTTGTTCCTTCCGGAAACTCGTCGCCGAGCATTCCCAACGTCCAGGCGAGCACCACCAATGCCACCGCTGCCCAATGAAGGCACTGTGCGATCAATCCGTAGCGCGCTGGCGAGTTGAAGAGCTGCATGGCAGCAAGGTCCTATCCTTACCGAGCGAGAGTCCGGTGGGGCGAAGGTCGTATTGATAGGTCCATCGTGGCAAGTTCACCTTGATCCATCTCAAGCAATCTCGACCCTGACCATCTAATAATTTTCAACTGCAAATCGAGCGCGCTGTGCGAGGCTAGAATGCCAACGGATTATCATTCCAACGCTGAATCGCTCGTCGAAGGACTTGAGCATGCCGCTCAGACCTATTGGCCAATTCTTCTCATTGAAGGTATTGCCTTGATCCTGTTTGGGATCCTCGCACTGTTCATTCCGCCGCTTATTACTCTTGGGATCACGGCTACACTCGGCTGGCTTTTCGTTGTGAGCGGCGCAATTGCCCTGTTGGTGTACTCCTGGGCCTATGCAGTGCCGGGATTTCGCTCGCTGCTATTCTCGGCCGTTCTGAGTGTGATTACCGGAATAGCCCTGTTGCTAAGGCCAATAAGCGGCGCGATTTCACTTACGGTAATCCTTATTGTCTGTTTTGCATTGGGGGGTGTTGCCAAGCTATTTTACCCGCTGCGGCGCTCGCAATATCTCTCAGACTATAGAGGATGGATTCGCGCGAGCGGCATGGTTGATCTTGTTCTCGCCGCGCTGATGTTCTTTGGTCTTCCTGAAATTGCGTCGTGGGCGCCGGGGCTATTGCTCGGCGCGAATTTGGTCTTGGGCGGCATCGCGCTGATAGTGGTCGCTGCGCTTGAGAGGAGAAAGCCGACTTTAAATAGGGAGGCTTCGACAGCCCATCACTCCGCCTTTGCCGGTCCGAATGATCAGGTAGACATTTCGAAGAGCTAGAGAGATTTACCGCAACGCACACCGGAACTCGAAGCGGCGAGCCGATACAAACAGGTTCTGCGCTAGATCAATTTCTGCGTCTAGGGGAGAAGCTAGTCTAATCGAGGCTTTCAGCAGGAGAACTTCGATGGCTTTCAGGGATGTTCTGCTCACGTTAACCAGCTACCCCGAACCAACACCCGTCTCAGTCGTTGAAGATGCGGTCGCGATCGCCGCTGCTCTGGGTGCTCACATCGCGGGACTCTCGTGCGAAATTCACGTTCAATTGCCGGGACACTTTATTTCCGGTTCGATGGTCGGCCTACCCGGAATCATCGCTGGAGAAGCCGCCAAGAGCCGGCGAAATGCGAAAGACCTGATCGCAGCATTCGACACAGCTTCGGAAAAGTTAGGCGTTTCCCGCGAATCGATCCTGCAGAAATGCAAGTCGTTCGAGGTCCCGGACCTTCTGGTCGAATATGCGCGGCTTCGTGATCTCACGATCGTGCCGGTACCGGAGTCCTACGATCAATGGTATGCCGAGGCCGTGATATTTGGGTCCGGCAGGCCGACCCTGGTCCTGCCGCAGACTCCGAGATCCCGCCCGTTCGAGCTTGGAATTGTCGCGGTGGCCTGGGATTTCAGCCGCGCTGCCGCCCGCGCGATTGCCGATGCCATTCCGATCCTGGAAAAAGCACGTGAAGCGCGGATCGTGACAGTGACGAACGAGAAGGTCCTCGACAGCAAGCATTCGTCGGAGGAGCTCGCCAAGAATCTGTCACGGCACGGTATTGATGTGGTTCTCGATAAAGTGGACGCAGCAGGGCGGACAATCGGCGAGGTTCTTAAGGCGCATACGGCTTCGTGCAAGGCAGACATCCTTGTGATGGGAGCGTACGGTCACAGCAAATTTCGGGAGTTCTTTCTTGGAGGCGCTACCAAGAGCCTGTTGTCCAAGCCCCCGCTTCCGATTTTGTTTTCACACTGACGGGGCTGTCGTGGCGGCAACTCCTTCGAATCAGCGGCCGCTGTAAAATCGGGCGTCCTGAGGACAATTATGATTGCCGCGTCAGCCGTGCAAAAACAGAACCCCACCCGGGTGTTTCACGCTCACGGCCTCTCCAAGACCTATCACATGGGCGAGGTCGACGTGCACGCGCTTCGGGACGTTGATCTTGATATCTTCGAGGGAGAGTTCGTGGTGTTACTCGGGCCTTCGGGTTCGGGAAAGTCGACACTGCTTAATATTCTCGGCGGACTGGATAGCCCGACTTCGGGGGAAGCTTGCTGGCGCGATCATAATCTGGTGGGCGCCGATGACGCTGAACTCACCCGTTACCGCCGTGAACATGTCGGCTTCGTATTTCAATTCTATAACCTCATTCCCAGCCTGACAGTTTTCGAAAACGTCGCGTTGGTAAATGAGATTGCCGAAAAGCCGTTGGACCCGCGAGAAGTGCTCGAGCTGGTCGGACTGGAATTGCGGCTCGATCACTTTCCTTCGCAGTTATCAGGTGGCGAGCAACAGCGTGTTGCGGTCGCCCGCGCGATCGTTAAATCGCCCGATGTGCTGTTGTGCGACGAGCCAACCGGCGCACTTGATTACGAGACTGGAAAGGTGGTGCTGGCGGCGATCGCGCGCGCCAACGAACGGCTCGGCACCACGACTGTCATAATCACGCATAACGCTGCGATTGCGGGCATGGCCGACCGCGTGCTTCGGCTCGGCGGCGGGCGGATTGTCGGAGAGGAGCGCAATGCGCGCCGGCTTTCGGCTGACGAGGTGCGCTGGTGAGCCTGTTAGACCGGAAACTACTGCGCGATATCAGCGCCATGCGCGGGCAGGTGATAACGATCGCGCTGGTGGTGGCCGCGGGTGTCGCAGTATTTGTTGGCTCGGTATCGACTTACGATTCACTGCGCTCGGGTTGTGAGCAGTTCTACGCGGCCGCTCGATTCCCCCAGATTTTCGTTTCGCTCAAACGGGCGCCGCTTTCGGTCGTGGCGCGGCTGAACGCCGTGGTCGGCATCGTCGCCGTCGAACCACGTATCGTGCGCGAGGTCATCGTCGATTGGCCAGCCGCTTCGCAGCCGGTTTCGGCGCGCATGGTTTCCCTTAGCCATGCCGGCGACGAAACCCTGGCAAGGTTGCATTTGCGGATAGGCGCAACGCCGGAGCCGGGCGTCGCAAGGAGCGCGGCGATCAACGAGGCCTTCGCCGAAGCCAACGGGGTGAAGCCCGGCGACGACATCCGTGTGTTGCTCAATGGCAGGGTGCAAAGCTTTCAGGTCTCCGGTATCGCCCTGTCGCCGGAATATGTGTACGCAGTGAAGCCGGGTTTGCCTATTCCCGACGACCGCCTCTACGCCATCCTTTGGGTCGATCGCAGTGCGGCCGAGGCCGCGTTCGACATGAAAGGCGCTTTCAACGACGCCATCATATCACTGGCACCGGGCACTGATCCCAGACCAGTCATAGCGGAACTGGATCGGCTGCTCGAGCCGTACGGATCGGTCGGCGCCGTGGAGCGGCGGGACCAGCCTTCCAACAGATTTCTTGAAGACGAACTGAACCAGCAGAAGGTCATGTCCATCACCATTCCCATCATCTTCTTCGGTGTTGCGGCGTTCCTGCTTAACAGCGTGCTGGGAAGGTTGGTGGCAGCCCAGCGCGAGCAAATTGCCGCGTTGAAGGCGCTCGGTTTTCCAAACTTCACGCTCGCGCTGCACTACCTGAAATTCGTCCTTGTCGTCGTGCTTATAGGATCGGCGCTTGGGATTGCGGCCGGCTTTGGATTTGGAGAGGCGATGATCGCGAGCTACCACGGCTTTTTTCGTCTGCCGGACCTGCCGTTTAGGCTGACGTCATGGTCAGCTGTGACAGGTGTTGCCATCAGCCTCGCTGCCGCCTCGCTGGGTGTTCTGACCGCGTTGCAGGACGTGGTAGGGTTGGCGCCGGCCGTTGCCATGCGGCCGGCTGCACCGCTGGGCTTTCGCCGCTCCTGGATCGAGGCACTTGTGCCGAGCCGGGCGATCAAAATCCGGTGGATCATGATGTTGCGCAACACGGCCGGACGCCCGCTCCGTTCGGCGCTGACGGTGATCGGGATCGCATTTGCCGTTCCTATGATGGTCTTGGGGATTTTCTGGCGCGATGCCATCGATCAAATGATTGACCTGCAATTCAACATGGTGGAGCGCGGCAACACCACGGTCACCTTTCCGCACCCGATGGATCACGCCATTATCCGCGAACTATCGCGCCAGCCGGGGGTGCTGTCTGTGGAAGGTCAGCGAATTGTCCCTGTGCGGTTGCGCGCCGGACACCGGAGCTATCTGACCTCCGTCATAGGTCTTGCGGCCGGGGACGAGCTGCGCCGGCCCCATGATTCGGCGCTGCGCCCGATTGAGGCGTCCCCCGATGGAATTACATTGACCCGCCGGCTTGCCGAACGCCTAGAAGTCGAACCCGGCGACGTGATCACGGTCGAGACGATGGAAGGCCGGCGCCAGAAGCGCGATGTCCCTGTAAGTGCCACCGTCGATGAATCGATCGGGATGGCGTCCTATATGGAGATCGATACGCTCAATCGGTTTACCGGAGAGGGAGCGGTTGTCTCCGCTGCTACGATGTACGTCGAGCCTACCGCGCTGGCGGAGCTTGGACAGAGATTCAAAAACCTGCCGACGATCGAGTCGGTCACGATGAAGTCGTACACGCTCTCATCATTTCTTGAAAAGATCGCGGGGCTCGTGTTCGTAAGTGCCGGCATCTTGACGGCCTTCGCCGTGATCATCACGGTCGGTGTCGTTTATAACAGCGCGCGCATAAGCCTGCAGGAACGTGCATGGGAATTGGCAAGCCTGCGAGTACTCGGCTTCACCCGTGGTGAAGTTGCGAGCATCCTGTTTGGCGAATTCGCAACCGCAATCGCATTGGGAATTCCGATCGGTCTCTCATTGTCGCACGGCGCCATCGGATTGATCGCCAGATTTCATTCCAACGAAAGCTTTCAGATCCCGGCCGTGATCGGACCGCGGACCTATCTAATCGCGGCGGGTGTCGTTTTGGTCGCCGCCGCGGCCAGCGCTTTGATCGTCCGAGGGCGTGTCAACCAGCTTGATATGGTCGCAGCTCTCAAGACAAGGGAATGATTATGCGTATCGCCAGCCGTTATGTTGTGACCTTTGCCGGTCTTTTGGCGGCGGCAGCGGTCGTAACTTGGGCCATGGTGCCGGGGCCGGTACCGGTCGAGACCGCTGTTGTGACCAAGGGCCGGTTTGTCGCCAGCGTCGACGAAGACGGCAAGACCCGCGTCCGCGAGCGATATGTCGTAGCTGCCCCACTTGCCGGACGGTTGAGCCGAATTCGGTTCAAGGTGGGCGATCAGGTTCAGGTCGACGACGGCGTGGCAACGATCTCCCCGTCGCCGGCGCCGTTGATGGATCCACGCAGCCGCCACGAGGCCGAGGAAAGGCTAGGCGCGGCAGAGGCGAATTTGGAGCGTGCCAAGGCTGTCGTCGAGCGCGCATCCGCCCAGAGCAACCAGGCGAATACCGATCTTTTGAGGGCTCAGAAGCTGGCCCAGAGCGGCGCCACGACGGCGCAGGCCCTGGAACGTGCTGAGCTTGCGGTCCGTCTGGCGGATCGGGATCAGCGCGCAGCCGAATTTCTAAACCATGCAGCCGAGCACGAACTTAGCCAGATGCGCGCCCTGCTCGCGCGATACGGCAACAATTCCGATGGGGCGCCGGAAAGCTGGAATGTGACCGCGCCCGTCGCCGGCGTGGTCCTAAGAGTGGCACAGGAAAGCGAAACGATCGTCCAGCCGGGTACACCGCTAATGGACATCGGAGACCCTCGCGATCTCGAAATTGTCGTTGATGTGTTGACCACGGATGCTGTCGAGATCCAACCCGGCGCCGAAGTGGCAATCGAGCATTGGGGAGGGAAGGGGGAGCTTTCAGGGAGGGTACGCCGGGTTGAACCCGCTGCCTTCACCAAGGTTTCGACTCTCGGCGTCGAGGAGCAGAGGACCAACGTTCTAATAGATTTGTTGTCGCCGGCAGAGCAATGGGCCGGCCTAGGCGACGCGTATCAGGTCGATGCCCGGATCACTGTCTTTACGCAAGAGGATGCGACAATCATCCCGGCCGGCGCATTATTCCGCCGCGGGGATAGTTGGAATGTCTTCATCGTCAACGACGGACGCGCCCAGATCAGAGAGATCAGGATACTGCGCCGATCCGGTCGGCTTGCCGCGGTGGTAACCGGTTTAGCTGCGGGTGAGATCGTCATCGTCTATCCTAGCGACCGTGTTGCACCAGGGGTGCGTGTCGGATTGCGCCAACCTAGTAATTCCGGGCCCGGCCGTTGACCTGAATCAGGTGCAGGGGAGTTGGCAGGGGAAAATGCACACATGAATATAAAGGCGGAGAATATCATCGAGATCCGCGTGAGCGAGATCGCCCAGCTTTTCCATACGCTCGATCCGTTTCCCTTTCGGGAGAAGGATCTCGATCGAGAGGCCGAGGACTACATCGTCGGATGGGCGAGAGAGCTGCCGCCGAAGCGACCCTTCAAAATCATCGTTCACTTTCCGAAGGACGAAGCTCAGATCAGTGCCGCGGGTGAATTACGGGAAGCCTTCGGTCGGTATTTCGCCGGCCGGGCAGAAGTCATTCAAGGCGACCTGAACGAACTGCTCCGGATCGGCCGCCGCTCCCTTACGATAGGCGTGGCCATTCTATTTGCTTGTCTCTTCTTAGCGCAATTCGCAGCCGGATATCTCAGCGACGCCCCATTCAAGAGAATTATCGAGGAGAGCTTCCTGATTTTGGGTTGGGTGGCCAATTGGCGGCCGCTCGAAATCTTTCTCTACGATTGGTGGCCGATCGCGCGCCGACGTGATTTATACCGCAGGCTCTCGGCAGCAACGATCGAATCGAAGCCGTATCCGGTCGTGACAACCATAACAGCAGCCTGATGCCCCGATCCTTGACGCTCAAGCGCGTTCTCGGCCCGGTTCAACTGGTGTTTTATGGTGTGGGGGTCATCGTCGGCGCCGGCGTCTACTCGGTTATCGGTAGTGCCGCGGGGATCGCGCAGCAAAACCTTTGGCTGAGCTTCGCGATTGGAGCCATGGTCGCGCTGTTGACTGGCTTCTCATACGCGGAAATGACGACGTCGTTCCCAAGCAGCGGCGCTGAATATCAATATCTCAGAGAAGCGTTGCCCCAATCCGATTCCGCCTCGTTTGTCGTGGGTCTTGTCATTCTCATTGGCGGAGCCGCGACCGCGGCCACGGTCGCCGTGGCATTCGGCGGCTACCTCAGAACTTTTGCGGATATTCCGATTTGGTTATCGGCGTCCGCTCTCCTTGCTGCATGTACCGCATTGAGTATTTGGGGACTGCGCGAGTCGAGTTGGGCGAACATTCTGTTCACTGCAATCGAGGTGGCTGGGCTGATCCTGGTAATCGCAGCAGGCTCGACGAAAGGCGACCTGTTCAAACCCGTGCTAAGCGCTACAGGCAACGGCGTACTCCCCGCAGCGGCGACGGTGTTCTTCGTCTATCTCGGGTTTGAGAAAATAGCGAATATGACCGAGGAAGTTCGAAACCCGTCCCGCGACATTCCCCGAGCTATCTTTTTTAGCATCGCGATCACCACGATACTCTACATATTGGTGTCGCTTGCCGTAACAGGCATGGCGTCACCGAACGCTTTGGCGAGAAGCGAGGCACCGTTGGCTATGGCCATGGAAAGCGTGTGGCCTGGGGCGGGGAACGTACTTGGAGCGATCGCGATATTTTCGACCGCCAACACAGTGCTCATTTCCTTGATCGCGGGCTCGAGGCTCGCCTATAGCATGGCGCGCGACAATCAGCTCCCCCGTATTTTCGCGTCCTTGTTGCCCGTGCGAGATACCCCTTGGGTCGCCGCTACATTCATCTTTGCAATATCGGAACTGTTGGTGCCGGTCGGCGACGTGAAAATCCTCGCTGAGCTATCCTCGTTGACCGCGCTGTTGGCTTTTCTTGCCGTCAACTTTGCCCTGATCATCCTGCGATATCGCCTTCCTGACCACGACCGTCCGTTTCGTGTGCCGTTTGCGATCGGACGGCTGCCCGTCATTCCTGTCGTAGCAATCCTGTCGATTTGCCTGTTGATGGTCAATTTTGATTGGGAAATTTATCTCGCAGGGGGTGTGGTGATTTTGTTGAGCGGGCTGGCGTATATGCTTCGACTGCGGTAGCGCCAGCGTTCTGTGACTGGATCCGCAACCGATTTCCTGTAGGGTTATTGATTCATATCAAAGACCGAATGAAGACCAATGTTTACTCACAGCTGCGTCTGGATTGCGTGGGGAATGCAAGATTCAAGCGAGGCTGAGAGGAGAACCCGATGCCGAGAATTCCAAGGCTTCTCTATATCGTTGCGAGCATCTTGTTTGCTGGGACCTTGGCAATATCCGCCCAAGCGCAACCGTCGGCTAAGAATAGTCGGCAACCCGCGACTCTAGATGGCGCGCGGGAGGTTGTCATTCGGACAATTGGCGCAGAAAAGGACACTGTCGTTATCGTCGCGACCCAAAAAAATGTGGTAACCGTAGAGCGAATTAACAGCAATATGAATGGCTCTTCTCATGGCGCTCGAAATAACGAGGCCATTGTGATAGGGCCGATTGTGTCTCAGGCAATCGCGGACAAACCCGCGTTCAAGAGTGTGGTCGTTATTCGCGTCCAATACCTACGCCGATTTTCGCCGGGCGCAAAGGACGAGGTTGTGGACACAATCGAATTCCGCAAAGACGCGGCAGGCAAATTCCAGTTCCACGAAACGTAATTTTGGCGCGCGAACGAGAATCTTGGACAAACGGAATTCCAGGATCAAGCCGCGAGCCACGAGGTGGACCAGGCGAAAAGCATTGCAATTCGTAGCCGGGTATCTCAGCGACGCACTGTTCAGGAGAATTATTGAGGAGAGCTTCCCGATTTTGGGTTGGGTTGCTAATTGGCGGCCGCTCGAAATCTTTCTCTACGATTGGTGGCCGATCGCGCACCGACGCGATTTATGTCGCAGGCTTCCAGCAGCCGCGATCGATTCAAAGACCTTTGCCGTGATTCCAACAAAGGCGGCGGTTTGATGCCTCCAAGTTTTTAGGTTTATCGCTGAGTGCCAGATCTCGACACAACTGTTCTGCTGTTCGTCGCGGGATGCGTAAGTTGGACGATTAGCACTTTTTCAGGCGGAGCCGGCAGCATCGTTCTGCTTGCCGCGGTTACTCATCTCATCCGCGTGAAGATGATAGCGCCCGTTATCACAATTGCCAGTCTAATCGCGAGCCCCACTCGAATTGTGGTCTCGTGGAGACTTATTGAGTGGCCGGTCGTCCGCTGGTATCTGCCCGGCGCGATTTGCGGTGCAATCACTGGAAGCTGGATTTTCGCAAACGCTGGTGCTGTTTGGCTCAGCTTGATAGTAGGTCTTTTCCTAATCTCGACGCCCGTGCAATTTCGCCTTGGCGGTCGCGAGCGCTCATTTCCGATGCGGCTTCCTTGGTTCATCCCCGTTTCTCTCGCCGTCGGTTTCATCTCGGGAGTGATTGGTGCGAGCAGCCTTGTTTCTTTGCCTTTCTATCTAAATTACGGCCTGACAAAGGAGCGCATGATCGCGACTGGCGCGTTCCATTCGCTCTTCATTCAGCTCACGAAGATCGCAACTTACGGGTCACTCGGCGTGCTGAGTGCCGGATCGATCATCGAAGGCGTATCAGCGGGACTTGGCGCCATGGTTGCAATCAGCGTAACCCGGCGATGGTTAGATAGGTTCAAAGAGATTTGGTTTCGCCGGCTCGCTGTTTTGCTAATGTTTTTAAGTGGCTTTTCGATATTGTGGCGGAGCCGTGAATTCTTCTTTTAGTCTCGACAGTTTCTGAAACCACATGGAAACGGACCTGTTCACGGATATTGTTGTTAACCTGAGGAAGTAGACCGAAAATAAGCTTTAGTACCGGCTTGCGACACGGCGCCTTACCCCGCAGCAGGCCGCGCTACGATACGCTGTCCTGCCGCTGCCCAACGTGAGACGCCGACTAACCCGGGCCAGACTTCTTATCCTTCGTCACCTTGAAGTTCGACCTCACCGCATTTGCGCGTACAGACAGCGCCTCCTCGAGACCGCCGGCTACCGCGATGGTCTTGATTGACCCGTGGCCAGCGCATCGCTCTTCCGCTGCAGTCGCGGCCTGCATCAGCCCTTCGGCCCACTCGTCGCCCTAAAGTGCCAGGACCTCCCAGTGTCGTGCGTTCCACCGCGACCCCCCGTGTAGTGGGCAGCCCATGACGCATTTGGTGCGAATGACTGTTGCTACGGGGCCGGCGGATTGAGCGGCGGCGAGGCATTTAGCTGAATCAAGATACGCAGGGCCCGCCTTACGATGTGTGCATTCGCGGGATTTACGTAGCCACCCTCTTCGGCCCGTTTGAAGTAACGCGGGGCTTCCCGCTTCGGGTCTCGGTAAACCCGGGCACGTTCAACCTCTGTGTCAACGATGCATTCGCGCTCGAAGAGACACGCAACCAAGACGCAATTATCAGTGTCCAAGCACTCCTCCCAGATGACGCTTAAGGGGGAATCGGAAATTGTGAGAAACTTGAACGGTGCTTCCGAGGTTATGACGTAAGCCTTCCCATCATTCGTCTGGCCCGCCGTACGCATCCTGAACGTTTTGCTGTCGCCAACGAATTGGCTCCACGAACCGATGGCGGAGTTACCTTTCCATAACTTTGAAAGCGTCTTTACTGCATCAGACGCTTCGTCGGCTGCAGCAATTTGGACACCACAAGCCAGCGCAAGAAGGACGATAAGCTTGCGAATGACAAACATTGGATAGTCCATCATTTCTTTGGGCGTTTTAATGTGTTTCGTATGTACAGAAGCGACGCGAGAAGACAAGAAAAACTCCCAGGACACCAAAAACCTTGATCTGATTAAAATGTTCGGATGCCGCAGGATGCGGCTTTGTCCGCCGGCGCAATTGATCAGGGTCAAAGTGGGCGGTGTCGGCGTCGCGTATGCATGAATTCTCGATGCAGGCGTGCTCCGTCATGACCGATACAATTCAGAACTTGCCCGTTGTCCTGCACCATTCGGTGCCGGCTCAACCAGGGCTATGCGCACCTCCGCCGTCACCCGTGGTCAATCTGCCCTCGTTCGAAACCGTCGATCGCGTCGGCCGCAGCATGATCGCGCGGTTCACCGGAGGTATTTCGCCCCACGCAGAAGCTGACGCTTGGTTCGACTGGTCCTCGCATTTTTCGCGCGCTCCGGGGCGGCAACTCGAACTTGTCGCCTTGGGTGCCGTGATGGCCGCGAGGCTCGCCGCTCTCATGACCGGCAGCGCAGTACCTCTGCTGAGGCCAGAACCGATTGATCACCGCTTCGATGACGAGGCCTGGAAGAAGTTTCCGTTTCTCTGGTGGCAGCAGGCCTTCCTCGCGCAAGAAGAGTGGTGGCGCAGCGCCGCGCGACCACTTCGTGGAATGAAGACCAGAGACGCTGAGCGGATCGGATTCATGATCCATCAGTATCTCGATGCCTTCTCTCCTTCCAATGTGGCTTGGATGAATCCGGTGGTGATTGAGCGCACGTTCAACGAAGCAGGCGCCAACTTGGTGCGTGGCATGCGCAACCTTGTCGAAGACTGGGCGCACGCCGTCACGATGGCGCGGCTGCAGTCGGACAAGAGCTTTCAGATCGGCGAGAACCTGGCAGCGACCCCGGGTCAGGTGATTTTCCGCAACGAACTGATGGAATTGATCCAGTACAGCCCCACCACGCCAGATGTTCTCGCGGAGCCGGTGCTGATCGTGCCGGCCTGGATCATGAAGTACTACGTACTCGACCTCACGCCGCAGCGTTCGCTGGTGCGGTATCTGGTCGATCACGGCATCACGGTATTTATGATCTCCTGGCTCAACCCAACGCCCGCCGATCGCAACGTCACGCTCGACGACTACCGTACCAAGGGTGTGATGGCCGCGCTCGCCGCGGTTCACGCCGTGGTGCCTGGCCGCAAGGTTCACGCCTGCGGCTATTGCCTCGGCGGAACGCTGCTTGCGATTGCCGCAGCCACCATGGCGCGCGACGGCGACGATCGACTCAAGACCATCACGCTGCTTGCGGGCCAGACCGACTTCAGCGAGGCCGGCGAACTGATGCTATTCGTCGATGACAGCCAGATCGCGTTTCTAGAAGACATGATGTGGGATCAGGGTGTGCTCGATTCGTCACAGATGAGCGCTGCCTTTCGCGCGCTCCGAAGTGATGATCTGGTATGGTCAAAGATGACGCGCAACTATCTGCTGGGCGAGCGGGAGCCGATGACCGATCTTATGGCCTGGAACGCCGATTCGACCCGCTTGCCCTATCTCATGCATTCGCAATATTTGCGTGGTCTCTTCCTGGAGAACCGGCTCACCGCCGGACGTTTTTCCGTCGAGGGAAGCGTTATCGCTCTCAAAGACTTGCGCGTCCCTATGTTCGTAGTGGGTACCGAGACTGACCACATCGCGCCCTGGCAGTCGGTCTACAAGGTGCATCTTTTCACGGATAACGAGCTAACCTTCCTGCTTACCAACGGCGGTCACAATACCGGGATCGTTTCAGAACCGGGTCACAAGGGCCGCCACTACGACATTGCCACGCGCCATATCGGCGACCGCTATGAGGACGCCGCGACGTGGCGGTCGCGCGCGAGCCGCGTCGATGGGTCCTGGTGGCCTGCGTGGGCAAGTTGGCTCGTCGCGCGCAGTGATCCTCGGCGGACCGCGCCACCAGGCATCGGAGCACCGGCTCGTGGCGTTGTCCCACTATGTCCGGCACCCGGGACGTTTGTTCTCCAGCGATGAATATCGGATGACACATCGCCTTTAACGGGCCGACTGAAGGAGAACCACAATGGATCGGGTCAAGATCAGTTACTTCACGGACGCGCTGTGCGTGTGGGC
>Ga0070733_10001331_pt1 | contig 18563 bp, 14 predicted proteins | sample Coa_R1_9_FD_66450 | JGI IMG/M metagenome (GOLD analysis project Ga0070733, IMG submission 66450) | Surface soil microbial communities from Centralia Pennsylvania, which are recovering from an underground coalmine fire - Coalmine... | ecosystem: Environmental > Terrestrial > Soil > Unclassified ... | reverse complement strand
ACGCGGGCGAAGATCTTGTCCACGTTCTTCAGCTGGCGCTGGAGATCGAACGCGTGTTCGATCTGCGGGCGCGGGACGCGGCTGGTGATTTCTTTGTCGGCGAGAACCAGTTGATGGAAGTCGAGGCCTTCCTTCCAGGCGCGCATGGCGTGGGATTGCACCAGGCGATAGGCGTCCTCGCGGGTGACGCCGTGTTCGACGAGATCGAGCAGGAGCTGTCCGCTGAAGATGAGGCCGCGGGTGCTTTCGAGATTGGCGCGCATGCGCTCGGGATAAACGAACAGGGTGTCAATCAGATTGGCGGTCTTGGTGAGCAGGTAGTCAGTGAGCGTGGTCGAGTCGGGAAGAATGACGCGCTCGACTGACGAGTGCGAGATGTCGCGCTCGTGCCAGAGGGCGACGTTTTCGAATCCGGCCTGGGCGTTTGAGCGGACGACGCGGGCGAGGCCGCTGATCTGCTCGGCGGTCACGGGATTGCGCTTGTGCGGCATGGCCGACGATCCTTTTTGCTTCTCGCTGAAGAACTCTTCGGCCTCGCGGACTTCGGTGCGCTGCAGGTGGCGGACTTCGGTGGCGATCTTGTCGAGCGTGGAAGCGATGACGGCGAGCGTCGCGAGATACGCGGCGTGACGGTCGCGCTGGATGACTTGGGATGAGACTGCGGCAGCTTTGAGGCCGAGGCGGGCGCAGATCTTTTCTTCGAGTTCGGGCGTGAGGTGGGCGAAGATGCCGACGGCGCCGGAAAACTTTCCTACGCGCATGTCCTCAGCGGCGGCGCGGAAGCGGGCGAGATTGCGCTGGGTTTCCGAATACCAGTTGGCGATCTTGAAGCCGAAGGTGATGGGCTCGGCATGGATGCCGTGGGTGCGTCCGACCATGGGCGTGTCTTTGAACTCCCAGGCGCGGCGCTCGAGAACTGCGGCAAGATGCTGCAAGTCTTTTTCTATAAGCTCGGAAGCCTGTTTGATCAGCAGGGCCTGCGCGGTGTCTACGACATCGTTGGAGGTGAGTCCGTAGTGAAACCAGCGGGCGTGCGGGCCGACGATTTCGGCGACGGCGGTGGTGAAGGCGATGACGTCGTGGCGGACTTCGGCTTCGATCTCTTGGATGCGCTCGACGCGGAAGTTGGCGCGTTCCTTGATGGCCTGGGCGGCGTCTTTGGGAACGAGTCCAGCTTCGGCCAGGGTTTCGGTGGCGGCAACTTCGACGGCCAGCCAGGTGCGGAAGCGGTTTTCGTCGCTCCAGATGCGGGCCATGTCAGGGCGGGTGTAGCGCGGGATCACGTGGGCTCCTTTGTGGTGGACAAAGGATTTTAAATGGAGGCGCGGCCGGAGGCCAGCGGGCAGGCCGCCTCTTCTTGGGGATTGAAATGGCGAGCGGGGATCAAAATGCCCCACTTTCCAGCCCGGTCCCCGATCCATTTCTCGATCTGGGACCGGACGGGAAATGGGGCCTCGCGTTAGTTCGCGGCCGCCCCCCGGCAGCCGCGGCTCGTCCATTTGCCTGCTTCCCATAGTATATCGTCTCACGATATAATGGCAAGGAAGATCGCGGCACGATACAATCGGCAAGATGAAACGGCTCACCCTGGCAGACTTTCAGGCATTGGCGGAGTTTCGATATCAGATCCGGAAGTTCCTGCATTTCAGCGAGCATGCCGTGCAGGCGGCCGGGCTGGAACGGGGACAGTACCAGCTCATGCTGGCCATCAAAGGCATGCCGGCGGATGTGCGCCCGCGCATCCGGGAACTGGCCAACCGGATGCAGATTCAGCATCACAGCGCCGTGGAACTCATTAATCGCCTCGAGGCGGGTGGATATGTGCGGCGGGAGAGGGCGCACGAAGACCGACGCGAAGTTTTGCTGGCACTGACCGCCAAGGGCGAACGGGTGCTGGCGGAACTGGCGCTGCATCATCATGAGGAACTGCAGAGCGCTGCGCCAGCGCTGGTCTCGGCTTTAAAGCGGGTGATGGGGCGGAGCACGAAAGTATGACGGGGGATTTTGTGGAGGACGGCAGGGTGGACGGACGAATGCGTCCGCCGCTGGGCAAGTCATCCGAACCGGCGCAGTTTCGCACTGCGCTGATGTCGTTTCTGGCCGCCGGAGTCGGGCTGGTGGCCGGCGTCGTGGCATATGCCCTCTACAAGCTGATCGGGCTGTTCACCAACCTTGCGTTCTTCCACCACTGGTCCACGCGGTTTGTCAGCGTGGGATCGCATCATCTAGGAGCGTGGGTAATTCTGGTGCCGGTGGCGGGCGGGCTGATCGTCGGAGTGATGGCGAAGTACGGTACTTCGAAGATCAAGGGACACGGCATTCCCGAGGCGATGGAGGCGGTGTTGATTGACCGCAGCCGGATTGCACCCCGGGTGGCGATACTCAAACCGATTTCCGCAGCCATCGCGATCGGCACGGGGGGACCGTTCGGGGCGGAAGGACCCATCATTCAAACCGGCGGCGCCATCGGATCCCTGGTGGGGCAAGCGCTGCAGACGACGGCGGTGGAGCGGAAAGTGCTGCTGGCCTGCGGCGCAGCTGCCGGCATGTCGGCTACCTTCAACACGCCGATTTCCGGCGTGATTCTCGCGATCGAGCTGCTGCTGTTCGAATTCAAGTCGCGGTCATTTATTCCTCTCGTGATTGCGAGCACTCTCGCGACCGCGGTGCACATGCAACTGTTGGGACGAGGACCGATGTTCACCGTAGCGCCGATGGATTTTGGGGTTCCGCACGCGCTGCCGTTCTATCTGGCGCTGGGCCCGTTGTGCGGATTGGCGGCCGTGGCATTGAGCAAGGCGCTGTATTGGGTTGAGGACGCATTCGAGAAGCTGCCCATCGGTGAGCTGTGGTGGCCGGCGATTGGCGCGCTCTTGCTCGGAATCATCGGCTTCTTTGTGCCACGGGTGTTTGGCGTAGGCTATGACACGATCGGTGACATCCTGAACGGCAACCTGGCGTGGAAACTATTGCTGATCGTGATGATCGCGAAATTCGCCGCCCTGGTGATTTCGCTGGGATCGGGAACGTCGGGAGGGTTGCTGGCTCCGACGTTTATGTGGAGCGCGGCCCTGGGTGGGGTGTTTGCCATCGCCGGAAATCACGTTTTCCCGTCGGCCCATCTCTCGCCGGGCGCTTTCGCGCTGGTGGCAATGGGAGCGGTGTTCGGGGCGGCATCCCGGGCCACGTTCGCCTTCATTATTTTTGCCTTCGAGATCACACGGGACTACAACTCCGTGCTTCCGCTGATGCTGGTAGCGGTGATCGCCGACGGAATTGCCATGTTGTTCATGCCTGGAAGTTCGATCATGACGGAGAAGCTGGCGCGGCGAGGGTTGCGTGTTCATCAGGACTATGAAGCGGACGCCTTGACCCAGGCAACTGTCGGCCAGACGATGGAGCGGGAACTTCCGGTGATCGCGGCCGCGACACTGGTGCGAGATCTGGCGGATCGCGTGGCGCGGCATGATCAGGACGTGGCGCGACATGAAGCACTGTTGATCCTCGACGAGCAGAGCGAGCTGGCCGGTGTGATTACACGCGGCGATATTCTGCGCGCCCTGGACCGCGACCCTTCGGGTGCCATGACGGTTCTGGAGGCGGGCACGAAAGACCTAGTTGTAGCGCATCCGGATGAGTTGGTTTCCGAAGCCGCAGCCAAGCTGCTGCGCTTTGATATTGGCCGATTGCCGGTGGTGGAGCGGAGTCGCGATCGGCACGCGGTGGGATATCTGGGGCGGGCAGCGATTCTGGCGGCACGTTCGCGGCGGTTCGATGACGAGCATGTGCTGGAGCCGGGGTGGCTGCCGGTTTTCTCGCGACGCTAGTCCATACGGAGATATGAAGGAAGCGAAACTACACAAACTGTCCGGAACCAGAGGCGAGCTTTGACGGCGCGAACCGTCACCGCAGGAACCATGACAGAAACCGGGTGTCGATTTTCTCCCTCTGATGCGCAGGTATGATCAGGAAAGGCTGACGGATGGCCACAACGCAGGAAAACACTGCCCGAACGCCTGGGCTGACATTTGCACCCTACCTCACGCGCGAACCGGTGCTGCTGGCCGGTCTCTTCATGCTGGCGGTCCTGCTTTTTCTGGCAGTGACAGGGCTCTCTCGGATGTTTCACGCCCAGCAGGATGCACTCGGGCAACGCTGGTTCGAGCGCGGTGTGACCGACTTCAAGGCCGCACGTTACGATTCGGCAGTACTCGAGTTCCGGGCCGCGCTGCGCTATTCCCGCGACAACTACCTTTATCAATTCAATCTGGCAGAGGCGCTGATCGGGGAGAAACACATGGGCGAGGCCTATGCCTACCTGATCGGTTTATGGGACCGCCAGCCCGAGGACGGGCTGGTAAATCGGGAACTGGCGCGGATCGCCGCCCAACAGGGAGAAACCGAACAGGCGCTGCGCTATTACCACAATGCCATCTATGCCACGTGGTCGCAGCCCGGGGGAGCGGACGATGAAGAGGCTCAGAGGCGTGAAACGCGCCTGGAGCTGATCGAGTTCCTGCTAAACCTGGGAGCCAAGACGCAGGCGCAATCGGAACTGATCGCGCTGGCGGCGAATACCGGCAATGACAGCGGACAGGAGGCCCAGATTGGCGAACTCTTCCTGCGCGCTCAGGATTATGAACATGCGCTGACCGCTTATCGGGCGAGCCTGCGCGTGAACCGCCATGACGCCGCGGCCCAGGCTGGCGCGGGATTCGCCGCCTTTCAACTTGGGCAGTACGAGGTCGCGCACCGCTATCTGGAAGCGGCGACCTTATCCGATTCAAATGACAGCAAGAGCGCGGATCTGCTCAAAACCACGGAACTGGTCTTGCAAATGGATCCCTTCCAGCGCGGGATTTCTGCCGTGCAGCGGAACAACCTGGTGATTAAGGCGTTCGCGATTGCGGGGGAACGGCTGAAGGCGTGTGGTAGCGCCAGCCCGGTGGCGGCGGCCCAGGGCAAGCAGTTGAGCGGGGCCGCAACTGGTGAAAACTCGATGACTGAAGGCTGGACAAAGCTAAAACCGAGAATCAGCGAAGCCGGGCTGCGGCAGAATCCCGACCGGGCGGAAGAAGCCATGGACATGGTCTTCAATATCGAGCGGCAAACGGCGGCTTCGTGCGGAAGTCCCGCTGGAGCCGACCTGGCACTGATTCTGATCGCCAAGCGGCACGAGGGTAACTAGGTGACCACGGGGACGACGTCGCAACCGAACGCGGGGATGGGCGGAGATTTGAACGAGACGATGCCGGCAGCCGTCCGCTCATCGAAGGCTCTGCTGCAGTCCGTGTTTCGCGAAGAACGGTTCTTTCTGGTGCTGTCGGTGTTCATCGGCATCTTCTCAGGACTGGCGGTGGTGTGTTTCCGCTTCGCAATTGACTGGAGTCGAATTTATCTGCTGGGGTCGGGGGTGGCGCTGACTCCGGCGCGGCTGATTCTGGCACCGACTCTGGCAGGGCTGGTGATCGCCGTGCTGGTGATGAAAGTCTTTCCGCAGGCGCGGGGCAGCGGAGTGAACCAGACCAAGGCGGCACTTTACATCTACAACGGCTACATTCCGCTGCGCACGGCGGTGGGCAAGTTCATCACGGCGGCATTGGCCATTGGATCAGGACATTCGCTGGGGCCGGAGGATCCATCGCTGCAAATTGGCGCAAGTCTGGCGTCGGCGCTGGGACGCCGGATGAGACTGTCCCGGGACCGCATGCGGCTGATCGCGCCGGTGGGCGCGGCGGCGGGGCTGGCGGCGGCATTCAACGCTCCGATATCCGCCGTGCTGTTCGTGATTGAGGAAGTGATCGGACGCTGGACCGCGGGGATTCTGGGCTCGGTGGTGCTCTCCGCGGTGTCGAGCGTGGTGGTGATGCGCTGGTTTTTGGGGTCAGAGTCTCTGTTCCGCATTCCGCCAGTCGAAATGAAGCGGCCTTCGGAGTTGCTGGCGTATGCGGTTCTGGGCGTGGTGGGCGGACTCGCGTCAGTGCTGTTCTCGGCAGGGATTGCCACGCTGCGTCCGATCTGCAAGGCGCTGCCGCGCTGGACGCAGTATTTTCAGCCAGCGCTGGCCGGACTGCTGATCGGGAGCATCGCCGTGATGGGCGCGCCGCAGGTGATGGGCGCGGGCTATGAATACATAGACCAGGCGATGCACGGACACTTCACGTGGCAGTTCCTGGCGATCCTGGCGGGGCTGAAGATTGTAGCCACGCTGCTTTCGTTCGTCAGCGGCACTCCGGGCGGCATGTTTGCACCGACGCTGTTCATCGGAGCGATGCTGGGAGCGGCCGTGGGCGGAGCCCAGCATGCGCTTCTGCCCCATCTTACGGCGGCGCCGGGAACTTATGCGCTGGTCGGAATGGGCGTGCTTTTCGCCGGATTTCTGCGCGCCCCGATGACGTCGGTATTCATGGTGCTGGAAGTAAGCGGAAATTATTCGATCATCCTGCCGGTGCTTGTGGCCAACACCTTTGCCTACTTGATCTCGCGCAGCCTGCAGCCGAACGCGATCTTTGACGTACTGACCCGGCAGGATGGGCTGGAATTGCCCTCGATGGAAGAGCAGCGCGAGGAAGGAGTTTTGCACGTCGAAGACGCGATGCGGCCGGTGGAAGTCCCTCTCGTGAGCCCGGAGGAGACGGTGGATCAGGCTTTGCGGCTGGCGGAAATGGCGGGTGCGGACACCGTGCTGGTGAGGCTGGATCCCTCCGGATGGAGCAGCGTCACCAAAGAAGAATTGCGGGCCATGGCCGACGCGGAGACGGGCGGGATCAGCCTGAGCTCACTGCTCGAGGGGCGGCAGATTCCGTATCTGCATCCGGATCAGCCGCTGGAACAGGCATTGCGGTATGTGGACCGGTGGCCGCTGGTGCCGGTGGTCAGCCGCGCCGACTTCCGAAAACTGGAAGGCGTGATTTCCGAGCGGGACGCGCTCGAACGTTACCGCGAATTCGGCGAAGGGTAGTTCCCTTCTTGTTTCTTAATCTCTTTACATAAGGACGAAGCCAGCTTACGGACGGAGCGAAGCCGTGTAGGCGGCCAGGGCGATCATGTCGTCCAGCGAAAGGTTGGCTACGGGCTTGCGCATCTGCTGCGTGAGCACGCCGGCGCGGGCTCCGGACTGAATATCGAAAAGCTGGCGAATAATATAGCTCGGAGAACGGCCGGCCAGACGCGGCACGGCGCCAGCACCGCGGAGTCCCGGACCGTGGCACTTGGCGCAGGGCTGAGTCTTTCCGCTGCCCCCGGTCGTGGCCAGGACTTTGCCCTGCGCGATGCTGCCTTCAGGCACGTAGGCGATGAATCCGGAAGTGTCGTCGCGGAGTTCGGTGCGCTCGACGTTTTCGGGGGTTTCAATGATTCGGTGCCCGATGGGCTCGGTGGCGGCGGGAGTTGAGGGGACGAGCATCCATCCGGAGACGTGGGTGGTGGGCACGGTGGCGGTTTCGACGACGCGGATCCAGGGCTTGGGCTTGAGATTGGAAAAATACGCGACGGCAGCCTGAACCTCCTGCGGCGTGGCCCTGGTTTCGAGCGCAATCATGTTCGCCACGGGCTTGTGGCGGGGCTCGGAACTTTTGCGGGAGCCGTTCTTGAATTCCTCCATCTGGCGAACCATGTAACCGGCGTTGAGCCCGGCGAGGCTGGAGTTCTCCGGGCGGCCCTGGCCGTTGGGCAGGTGACAGTATGCGCAGGCGAAAACTTCGGGCTTGCGGCCGTGGGCAACGATCTCGGGCATGGGCGGATGGCTGTCAGGATGCCAGTCGGGCGGATTGAACGTGTCCTGCGATTGGGCCCGCGAGTAAGCAGCGGTGCTGTTGGGGACGTGAAGAGGAACCGTCGCGTCGGGCGGCGGCGGAGTGGACCCGTCAGGGTTCAAGGCATAAGCCCACGACGGCGGAGCTTCATGCGGGCTTTGCGCGAACGCGGGAATAGCGACGAAGAGCAGCAGCGTGCAGGCCGCAAGTTTTAGCATGGCCCTTACTGTATCGCATCGAAGGCAGGGCGGTACGGTTGGCAGGTTCTTAGGGATGGCGTTGAGCTTGTTCGAGCAGAGAGCGCAGGGCTTCGACCGAGACGCCGATGGTGCCGCCGGAGAAGCCGTCCATGTACGCGGAGTTCACGCCAATCACTTCGCCTTTGGCGTTGAAGACGGGACCGCCGCTTCCGCCGTGAGCGGTGGGCGCATCGTAGATGAGTTTGTCGCCGACCACGTCGCCGAGATGCCCGCAGGTTGCCGAGGGACGAATCAGCGAGAGCGCGGCCAATTCGCTGGCGGCGCTGATGTCGTTATGGCGATAGGCGAGGCGCTGGTAAATGCCGCTGGGCGATTTCGCGACCATGCCCGCGATGCCCATGGGATAGCCGAGCACGGTGACCAGCTGTCCGGGAGAGACCGGCTCGTGGCTCAGGGGAAGAATCGCCAAACCGTGAACCGTTGCGGGATCGTCGGCGCGGAGCACGGCGAGATCCGCGGTCTTAGACGAAGCCGATCGCGAGAAACTCACCGGAGTCGGCGAATTCGGGAAAAAGACGACGAGGCTTTCGAGCACTCCGGTCGCGCCCTGGCTGATTAATTTCTCGGAGTCCGGATCGCCGTACCACGGCTCAGCGACGTGGCGATTAGTGGCCAGCAGGCCATCGCCGATAAGAAATCCCGTACCTGAAACTCGAGCCCGAATGATCGGGCGCTGGTTGCCGAAACGGACCTGATAGACGCCATAGATGTAGCCGATGGAGTTGCGATAGCGGTCGAGGACCATGGCAGGCATGGCCTGTTCCTGGTTGAGCTGATCCACCTGCGCGGAAAGCTCGCGCACCTGCTTTTGCAGATTCTCCGTGGCCGGGTCGTTGGGCGAGATGCTCTGGGCAGACGTCGGAGTGTAATAGTGCACCAGAGCCAACGCGCCGAGCAGCATCACCGCCCCGAGAAGTCCCTGGACGGCCTGCTGCCAGTGCTCGCAAACGGGGCTCGAGTCCGGAGAGGCTGAAGCGGGCGACAAGTCAGCAGTCTGATGATCGGCCATGAAGTTCGAAGCTGAGCCTCGAAGCTAGCTCCAAGTGGTTTTGTTTCAGTCCGTTTGCTACGGGGAGCGCGCAGCCTGAAAACTTGGAGCATGTATCTTCGCCCGCCCGGCGCGGGTTTTCCACGGTACTGAAGGGGATGTACGAGAGGTACTTGAGCCGGAACGGGTTGGTGCGCTCCGCGATTAGAGTTTCTTAATCCCGAGACGCTTCGCCATCTCCTCGTAGAGAAAGCCTTCGCCGGGACGGTAGGGCTGGACCCATTCGCCGTCAATGACGAACTGCGGGATGGCGCGCTTGCCGGTTCGTTTGACGATCTCATCAATCGCGCCGGGAGTGGTTTCGACGTCCACTTCTTTGAAAGGCACGTTGTACTTGGCCAGGAAACGCTTGGCTTCACGGCAATCCGGACACCAAGCCGCGGAATAGACAGTAAGTTCCATGGTTAGGATTGATTGTGGCGCAAAGCGCAGAGGTTGAAACTCTTTTTCAGGCCGGTAGTTGCGTTCGGGTGCATGGGGTCCTTCGCTGCGCTCAGGATGACAGAACCGGAAAACTGGGACGCTCCACCGTGATTTTACACGCGCTCGAGTTCGTGCCGCGTGCGTTCGTTGACTACGTTTCCGGTGTTGAGCGTGGACGCGGGCTCGAAGAGCAGGAACCAGCATTCCTCTTCCGCCACCGGCCTGTGCTCAACCCCGCGCGGAACGACGATGAATTCGCCTTCCTCGATCCACTCGTGGTGGTCCTTGAACTCCATGCGGAAACGGCCTTTGACAACGAGAAACAGCTCGTCTTCATGGTCGTGATGATGAAAGACGAACTCGCCTTTAATCTTGTCGAGCTTTACCATCTGGCCGTTGAGCTCAGCGGCAATGTAGGGCTTCCAGTATTCCGTGATTTTGGAAAACTTTTCGGCGATGTTGACTTTCTGCATAAGGCCTCACGGATAAGTCTGATGGCCGGAGCGGCGCTCCGGTCGCAAAGAAGTTACGGGATGCGGTGAAGGAAAAGGTCCGAGGCAGACTGCCCTCGAACCTTTTCCAGATCGCAAATTGCCGCGGCGAAACTCAGTGTACCGGCGCGGGTTGCGGCGCACCCGTCTGAGGCGCGGGGGCAGCAGCGGGACTCGCGAAGTTCACCTTGGGAGCCTCACGCGAGGCTTCGGTCGCGGTGAAGTACGCCTCATTCGGCTTGAACCCGGCCCACCCGGCGAACAGGCTCTGCGGGAACTGCTGCACGTAAGTGTTGTAATCCTGCAAAGTGTCGTTATAGCGCTTGCGTTCAACGGCGATGCGATTTTCGGTTCCGGCGAGTTCATCCTGCAAGCGCAGGAAGTTTTCGTTGGACTTGAGCTGGGGATAGTTCTCCACGATGAGCAGCAGCCGGCCCAGGGCGCCATCGAGCTGGCCGTTGGCGGCGATTTTTTCCTGCGGCGTGCCGGCGGAAAGCAGCGCGGAACGGGCTTTGGCGATATCGCCGAAGACGGTCTGCTCCTGTTGCGCGTAGCCTTTCACGGTTTCGACCAGGTTCGGAATCAGATCGGCGCGGCGCTGCAAGACGATATCCACCTGCGACCAGGCGGCTTTTACCGCCTCGTTTTTCTGCACCAGCGTGTTCTTCGTGCTCACGTACTGGCCAAAGAAAATCAGGCCAATCAGTCCCACCACGACAATTACTACGACTACCGCGATTAATGCCTTGCCCACAAAAGCCTCCTTGAAATTCGAAATCTGAAATCGGTGAACACTCCGGGGGTCAAAATCAGCTGGTTGCCGGAGCGGACTCCAGCGCTTTATCCACGGCAACAGTGACCTGCTCGATAGCGGCGAGATAGCGGGCGCAAAGATCCTTTACATTCGCAGCCCGTGCCCCTTTGTTCTCGCGGGCTTCGAGCACTTGCCGGACGGCCGAGAGGTCTGCGTTCAGCCGCCGGGAAAGCGCGTCAATGGCTTCGCGGCGACTGGCTACCGATTCGCCGTTGACGACCATGAGCGCATGACGAAACAACGTGGCAAACGAGGGGGCCGATTGCAGCAGCACGTCCCAGAGCCGCGAATCGCTCTCGGCCGACAAAAGCAGGTGCTGGCGGAGGAGAACGAGCTTCTCGCGCAGCTCGTATTCCACCTGGACGCGATGCGAACGCGTCGAAATCTGCAGACCGGACAACGGATCCTCGCCATAGAGAACGCGATGATGCTGCACCATATCAAGAAGCTCGATGGTGAACACGTCAGTCGAGCGCCGCAGCTCCGCAATCGTCATGCACAAGGGCGGCGGCTCTTTCTGCCCGCTCCACCATTTGACCGCCGGAGCGAGCGTCTCGAGGGCCGCGAAAGAACTCTCGCGCATGACGCAGAACAGATTCAGATCGGAAAGTCCGGGATGAAAATCGCCTGAAGCGGCCGAGCCAAATAAAACGATGGCCTCGACCCCCGATCCAGCCGACTCGCGCGCCCGGCGCACGAACTCGGTGAGCTTTTCTTCGATCCTGCCGGTCTCTTTGTCTCTGTCTTTTCCAGCCATTGCGTCCTCGAGTCAGGAACTCTGAGTGGCAGCGCCGCTACGGCTACCCAGCCTATCATTCCCTGAAAAATCCCTGAAAAATCGAAAGCCTAAACTGCGGGGTCCAGCGCAGGCGTTACCAACTACTGCTGGCGCCGCCGCCGCCGGAACTGCCGCCGCCGAAACCGCCAAAGCCGCCTCCACCCCCGCCGCCAAAACCTCCGAAGCCTCCACTGGAACCGCCGCCGCCGCCAAATCCGCCGCGCCCGCCGAAAGTATTCGAGAACAGGATCCAGAACAGAATACTGCGCAGCGGAGTGGCCAGGACGATCAGGATGACGATGATCAGCAGGACGATTCCGCCTACGGACATGCCGGTTCCGGAAGACGGCTCGGCGCGGGGCGGGGGCAGGGGCTGCGTGCCGGTGAGCTGGACTCCGGCGTCGGTGGCGATCACGTCGGCGACGCGCGTGGTCACCAGGAGCAACGCCTGACTGTATTCGCCGCTCCGCATCAGCGGGATGGCTTCGCGCTGGAAGCCGCCTACCTTGCCGTCGGGCAGAATCGGCTCGAGGCCGTAACCAACCTCGATGCGGGCGCGGTGGTCGCGGATGGCGTAGAGGATCAGGACTCCGCGATTGGTTGACTTCGCACCGACGCCCCACTGGTGGAAGAGATCAACGGCATAGCTTTCAATGTCATTGCCATCGAGCGTATTGATGGTGACGAGCGCGATTTGCGCGTGAGCCTTTTGATCTACCTGGGTGCAGAGGTCTTCGATCTGGGCGCGGGTGGACTGGTCGAGAACGCCGGCAAAGTCGTTGACGTAGCCAGTGGGCTTGAGCGAGGAGGCAGACTCGGCACAAGCGAGGCTAGTCAGAACCAGGCTTGTCAGAACCAGGCTTGCCAGAAAAAGAACGGCAACCGTCAGACCAAGTCTTGCGCGGAGCGGCACAGGAAAATTGTACAGGAGTGGGAGGACGTGAGGGTTGGGGTGAAACCGCAATCCGCGATAAGAGAATTGCGGTTTGAAAAGCAAAGCCGCCAGCCTGGGGGCTGACGGCTTCTAAACCTCGCCGAGCCTAGCTCGGCTGGCGGGCAAGAGTGCCCGCCCCACACAAGCACAACCTAATTTTCGTACAGCAGCACGCCTTCGGCCTTTTCTGCGTCCACCGGACGGTAGAAAAGTTTGTTGTCTTCGAGGAAGACTTCGATGAACGCGGGGCGCGTGGTGATGGTGCCCTGGATCAGCGCCTCGGACAGCGGGTCTTCGATGTACTTCTGCAACGCGCGCCGCAGCGGACGAGCGCCGTAGCTGCGGTCGGTGAGCGTCTGGTTGAGAATCCACTTCTTGGCGTCATCGGCCACGGTGACGGTGATCGATTTCTGCGCCAGGTTCTGGTTGAGCTGCGTGACCATGAGTTCGAGAATCTGAATCAGGTCCGCTTCGCTCAGCGCCATGAAGATGATGATCTCGTCGAGCCGGTTCAGGAACTCAGGGTTGAATGTGCGCTTGACCTCGTTCCGGACCAACTCCTCGACTTTGTCGGCAATCGCGTCTTCCTTGGTTGATGCAAAGCCGAGGCCTTCCCGGCGCTGCAAGTGGCGGGCGCCGATGTTCGAGGTCATGATGATGATCGTGTTCTTGAAATCGACGGTGTTACCGAGGCCATCGGTCAACTGGCCGTCTTCAAAAACCTGCAGCAGGATGTTGAAGACGTCGGGGTGCGCTTTTTCGATTTCGTCGAGCAGCACGACGGAGTAAGGCGCGCGCTTGACGCGCTCGGTGAGTTGGCCACCTTCTTCGTAGCCGACGTATCCCGGAGGCGAGCCGATCAGCTTCGAGACCGAATGCTTCTCCATGAATTCGGACATATCGAAGCGGACCAGGGCCTTTTCGGTGCCGAACATGAATTGCGCGAGCGTGCGGGCGACTTCGGTTTTGCCCACGCCGGTCGGGCCGAGGAACAGGAATGATCCGATGGGCCGATTCGGATTCTTGAGGCCGGCCCGGGAACGGCGAATGGCGCGAGCCAGCGCGCTGATGGACTTATCCTGCGAGATGATGCGCTTGTGCAGCTCTTCCTCGATGCGCAGGAGTTTCTGCGTCTCTTCCTCTTTAATCGAGGTGACGGGCACGCCGGTCCAGCGGGAGACGACTTCTTCGATATCTTCGCGGTTGACCACGCCGGTGGAAGATTCGTCGAGGTGATACTTCTCGCGCAGGGCGCGCAGGTTCTCGCGCTCTTTGCGTTCCTCGTCAGAATAGAAACGCGCCTTCTCGAACTCGTGATTCGCGATGGCGTTCTCCATGCGATGGACGATGAACTTGATGCGCTTCTGGACTTCGGTCAGTTCGTCGGGCAGAGAAGTCTGGCGCAGCTTGACGCGGGCGCCGGCTTCATCCACGAGATCAATTGCCTTATCGGGCAGGAAGCGGTCCGGAATGTACCGGTTCGAGTGCGAGACCGCGAAATTGATCGCGTCGTCGGTGTACGTGACGGCGTGAAATTTCTCGTAGCGGTCCTTGATGCCGAACAGAATCTTGACGGCATCGGCTTCGTTCGGCGGCGGAACTTTCACGGCCTGGAAGCGGCGTTCAAGCGAGCGATCCTTTTCAATGGACTTGCGGTATTCGCCGGGCGTGGTTGCGCCGATGCACTGGATCTCGCCACGGGAGAGCGCAGGCTTCAGGATGTTGGCAGCGTCGAGCGAGCCTTCAGCCGAGCCGGCGCCGACGAGCGTGTGTAGCTCGTCAATGAAGATGATGGAGTTCTGCGACTCCATCAGCTCTTTCATGATGGTCTTGAGGCGCTCTTCGAACTGGCCGCGATATTTGGTGCCGGCCACGATGAGCGAGAGGTCGAGAGCCAGAATGCGCTTGTCGGCCAGGAACGACGGCACTTCGCCATCGGCGATGCGCTGCGCGAGACCTTCGACGATGGCGGTCTTACCCACGCCGGGTTCGCCGATCAGCACCGGATTGTTCTTGGTACGGCGGCAGAGAATCTGGATCACGCGATCCACTTCACCTTCGCGGCCGACCAGGGGATCGAGCTGGCTGTCCATGGCGGCCTGGGTCAGGTCGCGGGAGAATTCGCTGAGCAGCGACGATTCGCGCTGGCGCTGGGGCTGGGCTTTTTCCTGGGTGCTGCGGGCCAGCTCTTCGCGGATGGTGGAGAGGCGCAAGCCGCGCTCGTGCAGAATCTCGGCGGCGAAGCACTTCTCTTCTCTGAGCAGACCCAAGAGCAAATGCTCGGTTCCGATATGGCGATGCGAGAGCCGCTCGGCTTCCTCGGCGGCATACGCCAGAACGCGCTTGCATTCGTTGCTGAGCGGCAAATCCACCGAGGTCGAAACTTTTTCCCGGATCGTGGTATGACCCTCGATCTGCTTGCGGATGGACTCCACCGAAGCGTGGGAGCGTAGGAAACGATTGGTCAGGGCCTTGTCTTCGCGCAGGAGTCCGAGAAGCAGGTGTTCGGTCTCGATGTAAGGCGAGCCGAACTGGCTGGCTTCGTAGCGTGCGAAAAAGATGACGCGCCTGGCTTTCTCCGTATAACGTTCGAACATGCCCTTCCCCCTGTAATTCCGGCCGAGAAGAACTCTACCTGCCCGACCCTACCCTTACCTGACCCGGTCTACCACCTTATTGTTACATTATGCAATCAACCGTGCTGAAACCAAAGCACCGAAACGGTCCAGTCAACCTTTAATCACGTTACTGAAGGAACCGGGCTACGTGCCATCGTGCTTTCTCCCAATCCCTTCGTCAGCCTCATCACTTTCCGGTCCGTCCTGCTTCTTGTTCTCAGACCGGCAGCGACGCCGGAGCAATCTCTTCCACCCGTCCCCGACTTAACTTTAGAACCCGGTGGCAGCGGCGCGCGAACGCCAGATTATGTGTGGCAATCAGCGATGTGAGCTGATGCTCTCGGTGCAGGCGCGCGATTAATTCAAATACCGCCTCCGCCGTGGGACCGTCGAGATCCCCGGTGGGTTCGTCGGCCAGCAAAAGGCTCGGCCGGGTGATAAGCGCCCGGGCCAGAGCGACCCTCTGTTGCTCGCCCCCGGAGAGTTCGCCGGAGCGATGATGCGAGCGTTTCTCGAGACCAACGTAGCGAAGCCAGTTCAGAGCTTCCGGCTCAACCTGAGTCCAGGACTGCCCGCGGAGCAACAGTGGCATGGCTACGTTTTCGGCAGCGGTAAATTCGGGCAGCAGGTAGTGAAATTGCCAGACGAATCCGGTCTGGCTGTTGCGGAAGCTGGCGGCCTGGTCGGGCGACAAGGAATTCAATCGCAAGTGGGCGCAGTATACGTCACCCGCGGAAGCCCGATCAAGCGCGCTCAGGATGTGCAACAAGGTACTCTTGCCGGCTCCCGACTCGCCGACTATGGCGAGCATTTCGCCGCGCTTCACCGTGAACGATAAGTTCTCAAAGAGCACCAGATCCGATTCGCCGGACCGAAAAACCTTCTTTAAACCTTCGACTCTGAGCAGCACTTCCTGACCAATTAGATGCAAGGCTGGCCCCTTTCGTTCCAATCGGGCCGTACCGTTGCTACCAGAGCCAGCGCCGGACCTGCCCAGTATCGGTCAAGGGAGGCGGTCTGGGGCAATGGCCCAATCTTGCCATTGCGCAAGTGCACTTGTGGGAACTGTATTCTCAAGATAATTTTCGTCCCGTGACTATGGTCACAGCTCGAGTTAGGCGCCGAATCCTTCAGACAGACCGAGCGAACCTCAGGCGCTAAAGCGCGGACGCATTGGGCGAACTCCGCGGCACGACTGAAGTCGTGCCCTTCCCGGACCGCGCCCTTCCCGAAACGTGCCGTTGCCGAGTTTGCGCCTCCCGAGTTTGCGCCTCCCGAGATTGCGCCTCCCGAGATTGCCCTTCTCGAGGCGCACTCTTCCGGAGTCGTGATCTTCCCAAGTTCTGCCCTTTTCGAGTCATCGGCTTTCTGGTCGCGCCTTCTCTCAGGCATGCTACTCATAGCGCAGGGCCTCGGCGGGAAGGATGCGCGACGCCGACCACGACGGATAGAGCGTGGCGACAAACGAGATGCCAATGGCGACAACCGCGACCATGATGCCATCGAGCGCCCGCGGGGCGAACGGAACGTAGTCAATCGAATAGACCTCGGGCGACAGCGAGATGATGTGGTACTGGCCCGCGCCGAGGGAGATGGCGTATCCGGCAATGAGGCCGATCGCGGTTCCGATCACGCCGATCAGCACGCCTTGCGCGATAAAGACGTTGCGAACCTGTGCTTTGCGCGTGCCCATGGACATGAGCACGGCAATGTCCCTGGTTTTCTCCATGACCATCATGATCAGGCTGATCAGAATGTTGAGCGCGGCCACGAAAACGATCAGACCGATGGTGATGAACGTGACCAGGCGCTCGAGACGCAGAGCGCGGAACAGGGCTTTATTCTGCTCCATCCAGTTGGTGGCCATGAAGCCTTTGCCGGCCGCTTCTTCAAGAGCGCGGGAGATGACGTCGGCCTTGTAAATATCGTCCACCTTGAACTCGAGCACGGAGATCAGATCGCCCAGGCCGAAGAGCTGTTGCGCGTCAGAGAGGCGGGCAAAGGCCCAACTGGAGTCGTAGTCGTAGAAGCCGGAGTTGAAGATTCCAACCACGCGGAAACGGCTGTACTTGGGAACCATGCCGAAGGGAGTGAGTTCGCCCTGGGGGCTGGTGACAAGAACGACGGATCCGACGGTGGCGCCGAGAGCTTCGGCCATATCCTGGCCAAGCACGATGGGCGGCATGGCGGCGACGCGCTGCTCGACGGCGGCCATGGAGTCAGGAGACTGAGAAGCTTGTGTGGAGCGGGCAGTTTTGCCTGTTGCTTCGGTGTCGGCATTCGCGGGCAGGAGTGCCCGCGCCACATTGTCTGTGTCTTTTTCTTCTTCTTCCAGCGCGTCGGCCGATCCCTCTTTGACGGTGGTCAGCAGATCGCCGACCTGACGTTCGTACTTGGGAATCATTCCCTTAAGGACGGCGCCGCGGGCGCGCGGTCCGCGCGAGATCAGCACCTGCTCGAAGATGGCGGGAGCGGCGGCGACGACATGGGGCTGTCGCGCGAGGCGATCGCGGAGCGCCGGCCAGTCCTTGATGCCGTCGTCGGCCACGCGCAGCAGGCTGATGTGCGACGTGGAGCCGAGAAGGCGCTGTTGCAGGTCCTGGCGGAATCCGTTGTTGATGGCGAGGGCGATCACGAGCGAGGCCACTCCGGCGGCGACTCCGGCGATGGAGATGCCGGTGATGATGCCAATAAAGGCCTGCCGGCGCTTAGCGCGCAGGTAGCGGCGGGCGATGAAGAGTTCGAAGCGCATGGAGAGCTATCAGCAGTCAGCCATCGGCCATCAGCCAAGTCGGATTATAGCGGGGATGTTCGCCCGAACCGAGGAAACAGGGCGGGAACAACAGAACAATAGTCCCGAAACTCCTGCCCGAATCTTCTCTCCAGTTCCGCATCTTCCATTCTGATCATCACCGCGCCGGTGGCGACGGCAAAAGCCGTCAGCAGCCAGCAGACGAGCAAGCCTGTACCCGTGCTCCAGGCCAGCATCTCGCACAAGTGCGCTAGATAGACGGGATGGCGGACGTGGGCGCGGATTCCTGTGGTGACTAGGCGGGCGTCGCGATTTTCGGCGCGATGTTCGGGGTGATGCCCGGGGTGATCGTTACTCCGGACCTCGGGCAGCCCTCCGAGTTGGGCCAGGCTAAAGTGGGCGCCGGCGTGCGCGTAGATATAGATTCCGAGAGCGAAGAGCAACGCCGCTGCAAGCCATGCCCACTGTGTTGAGTAGAGAGTAGCTCGGCGCCACGGGCCGGTCAGCAAGGCCATTCCGATCCACATGACCATCCAGGCGGGAACCAGAACACGGAAAGGCGAGCGTTCGCTCTTCCGCCAGCGATGCGCGCGGGGATGCACCATCAGCCAAAACAGCGGGATGGTGGAATAGACGACGCAGGCCAGCCACCCGAGGGCCTGGAGGAACGTCTGCATGCTGAAATTGTATC
>Ga0070733_10001330_pt1 | contig 18565 bp, 21 predicted proteins | sample Coa_R1_9_FD_66450 | JGI IMG/M metagenome (GOLD analysis project Ga0070733, IMG submission 66450) | Surface soil microbial communities from Centralia Pennsylvania, which are recovering from an underground coalmine fire - Coalmine... | ecosystem: Environmental > Terrestrial > Soil > Unclassified ... | reverse complement strand
ATTCAGTGTGAGCCATTGTAAATCCATCGCCGGCAAAACCATTCGACTGGAAGAGGGCGATATCACCCTTGTGAATGCTGATGCCATCGTAAATGCCGCCAATTCGCGGCTCTCGGGCGGAGCCGGAGTCGATGGCGCCATCCACCGCGCCGCCGGATCCAGCGTCATGACCGAACTCGACGGTATTCGCCGGAAGATGGGGAAATGCGACCCGGGTGAAGCCGTGGTGACAAAAGCGGGCCGGCTGCAGGCCCAATACATCTTTCATGCCGTGGGTCCCGTATATCGGGGCGGGGAAGAGGGGGAGGCCGACGAACTCGCTTCGTGCTACCGCGAATGCCTGCAACTTGCGGCCGAGCGGGGCCTCAAGACCATCGCCTTCCCTGCCATCAGCACCGGTGCCTACGGCTACCCGATGGCGGAGGCAGCCGAGATTGCGGTTCGCGAGATACGCAGTTTTCTCGACCAGCCCAGTTCGGTGGAGGAAGTCCGCGTGGTGCTTTTCGGCGAGGAATCTCTGCGGACGTTCCAACAGGCGCTGGATCGATAGCTCTGCCGCATGTTCGAATTTCCCGTCTTGAAGCTGGCAGCGCCGGACGGCAGCATCATCGGCATTATTGAAGAAGGTACGGACGAACTCGTCACGAGCGGTGCCGTCAAGGTCTCCCCGGGCGGCCCCATCCCGGATATTCCCGGGAATTACGTTCTTGACCATGCGCTTTCCCGTTCCGGCTCCGTCGCCAAATCGCAAGCCGTGGCCCGCCTTGTCGAACTGCGCCGCGCCGGCGCGACCATAGTTCTTGTCTCCCACGACGAAGCGCTGCTCGAGAGCTGTGCGGATGAAGTCTGGTGGATCCGCGACGGCGCCCTGGCAGCGCGCGGCGACCCCATGGAAGTTCTGGCTCAATACCGGCGTCACGTTGCTGAAGCGCTGCGGGCATCGGGTGAAAACCAGTTACCGAGACTCTCGCCCACCATGCGTAATGGCGATGGCCGCGCTACGCTCGAACAGATCGATCTGCTGGGCGAGAACGGCGATCCCGCGATTGTGTTCCGAAGCGGGGAGGCCATGGCGATTCGAGTCACCGTTCGATTCTCGAACTGGGTGGCGGATCCCGTAGTGGGCATCATGATACGCACCCGCATCGGGCTGAATGTTTACGGGACCAACACGGAGCTCGAACAACTCAAACTCGGGCCCGTGCAACCGGGTGCCACGCTGCGCGTGACGTACCGCTTCGACTGCGATCTTTGCCCCGGCGACTATACCGTAACGGCGGCTTCGCACGACCCCGACGGCCTCTGGCACGACTGGATGGAGGATGCAGTGGCGTTCAAGGTTTCCGATTCCCGCTATACCGCCGGTGTCGCAAACCTGAAAGCACAAGTGGAAGCAGAAACGTTGTGATTGGAATCGGGACCTTTATGAACTCCCCACGGGTTGCGGCTGGGCGCCCTGGGGTACCGCCGATTGATTCGACGGAGCGGTGAGCGCACTTAATAGCGCACTACCGTTAATGCTGCCCCAACCTGTACAGGCGTCCCAACCAGGGCCCGAAGAGTAACCGAGGGAGGGGCCGCCGGCGCTTCCATCCGGGTTGGTCCAGGATACGGCGTTACTGACGCCGTCGTTGATATCCCGAAAGACGCCGCTCGAGCCCAAGGTATACAGCGTGGGATTCAGATAGCCGACGCGCTTGTTCAGGCTGGCGTTGATCAGGGCAATCAAGGCGGCATAGAGCGGCGCCACCGCGCTGGTTCCGCCGACGACTCCGAAAGGACTTCCCGCGCCCGGGCCGGACGTGACCACGAGCTGGCTCAGGGGCGATCCATAGAGCCAGAGATCGTAGCCGCTGTTCGGGCTCGCATTGCCGGCGACATCCGGAATCCCGCGGCCATAATGGTGATCGGAATTCACCGATGCAGGCACATTGGCGTTCGCCTGCCAGGTCGCCGGGCCCGCAAGGTAACTGATTCCGCCGCCGGTCGCGCCTCCTCCGGCGCCCTGATTATCGTTCCACGCACCTTCCGAGAGCGGGGTGAGCTGGTTGATAATCGTACCCCCGCATGCCATCACCCACGGGTCTGACGCCGGATACATGACATGCGCGTTGCCGTCCTGCTCCGAGCAGTCGGAACCGTCGTCGCCCGATGCGGCCAATACAGTCATGTTGATAGCGGCGGCCGCTTGAAAGGCCTGCGTCATCAGATTGAACGCCTGCTGCGTCCACTCGAAGGGCCACGGCCCCGGCTGTTGCAGATCCGCGTCGATTTCCAGTTCCGCCCAGCCCCAACTGATCGAAAGCACGCTGGGGTCGTTCGTGGTGTCGGCCACAATCTGCGTGATGGCATCGACCCATCCCTGCTCGGTAATCGGCGCGAAATAAACGACCACGTTGGCTTTTTGCGCGACCGACACGACAATCTCGACGTCGAGGTTCACCTCCACGTCGGCGTCGCCGGCGGTAAAATTTGACGCGCTGCCGCCCGGAACATTGCCCGGTGCGTCCGGCGACGGATCGACAGTCACCGATGTGACAGGCGTGCTTGTGAGCTGGCTGCCTGTAGTGGCGTTGAGATTGTTGATGAACCCGTCGATGTCGCTCTGGGCGAAGCCACAAGTCGGATTGCCGATGGGAGGACTCGTCGGCCCGCTGAACTCGAGGATCGCGATGGTTTGCCCCGTGGCGCCATTCGCCGGAGTCGGGAAGTTGTAGGCTTGCGCCACTTGCAGAGGCGTCACCGGGACGGGGCCACCGCCATTGCTCATCCGCCGGGCCATGCGGCGATTATCGAGACCGAAAACACCATCGACGACATCCGCCACTGCGATCGGGAGGTGGATTGGGCCTTCGCGTCCGCGATAGCCTTCCCTCGACGACCGGTAGTGCGCCAACTCGACTGAAAATGCCTTGGAGAACTGCGCGACGGTTCCCGAAACCTGTACCAACCGGCGCGCGGCGTCGGTTTGCACGACTGTAAGTCCCGATGCGGCCGCGAAATCGGTGACGACCTTGAGATCGTCGGGCGATGCGCCCTGATACGCCGCGAGGTCGGCGCGCGACAAGGGTTTTCGATCGCCGGGAGGCGTCGCCACGAAATCGCTCTGCCCCGGAAGCGATGGCGCGCCGGTCTGACGCCGCAGGTAGATGCTGACCAGGAGCGTCTCCCGCGGATCGGCAGGACCCACACGCGTCGCACCCTTTCTCACTTTTCGCTCGCTGCCGGCCAATTGCCGGTATCCGCCTGGAATTTCCGCCATGGGGCGTCTCCTTTGCTGATATGTGAATGACTGCCGTATTTTATTTCATTTATCGACTCCGACGTCAGCAGTATCTCTTTCGAGGGAAATAAAACGCCAGGGTAGCGGGTCCATCGCCAAGCAAACCTTCCCCCACGATAGAATGTGGCGGCGCCAGTGAACCGCCAGGACTGTCTGCGGGCGAGTCTTTCGCATCTGCAATGATAGTTTGTGCGCTATGTCTGAGGCAGCAACGGCCGAGTCCTTAAAGATTGTCCCGGCCACCGAAGCGGATGTACCCGTGATTCTCGAGATGATTCGGGAACTGGCGGAATACGAAAAGCTCCTGCACATCGTCGCCGCCACGGAAGATCACCTGCGTGGTACCTTGTTCGGCGCGCGGCCCGCCGCCGAAGTGCTTCTCGCTCATTGGAATAGCGAGCCGGTCGGCTTCGCGTTATTCTTCCCGAACTATTCCACGTTCAGGGCTCAACCGGGCATCTACCTCGAGGATCTCTACGTGAAACCGCACGCGCGCGGAAAAGGCGCGGGGCTTGCACTGTTCATCGAACTCGCCAAAATCGCGGTGGCGCGTGGTTGCGGCAGGGTGGAATGGTCGGTCCTCGACTGGAATGAGCCATCCATCCGGTTCTATAAGAAGCTGGGCGCGGTCGCCATGGATGAGTGGACCACTTACCGCCTCGCCGGCGACCGGTTGAAAAGCCTTGCCGCGACGAGGGTTTAGGGCGCTAGAATAAAACCAGACGATGGATACGCAGGCTTCAGGCGTTTTCCCGAATCCGGGGTTGTTCCAGCCGAATCCGCATTTTTCGGATGCGGTTAACCGGAACATTATTCAGTCCGAGATCGAAGGCGGCGTGTATCTCCGGGATTTGCCGCCGGGCTCGGTGCTGTCTATTCAAACCCGGAGTCGCGTCTATGTAGTCGTGCTCCTCGGCGACGGCGCCGCTCTCATATCCGGCCATCCGGAATTCTGCCCCGAGCCCACCGAAGTGCAAATCCAGGGTTCGACCTGGGGCGGCTCAATGCTCAAAGCGCAATTCGTCGGCCGCGGCATGCGCCTCGAATACGAGCACCCGGTATTGCGCAGAACCCTTACTTCCCGCATCCTCGACATCCGCGTTCATTAAGCCCGGCTTCACAGCGCCAGTCGACGCCCGGCTTCACAGCCGCCAGTCGATGTATGATGACCGCTATGAAGCTGCCTATTGGCCTGGTGCTGGCCGCTGGCCTCGCCTGCGCGCAACCCGCCCCGCCGGCGAATCCCTATCCCCGCATCGACGGCACCCTCGGGTACAAAGCCGATGCCGGCTGGCCCCTCGAAAAGCCGCCCGGCGGTGAGTGGACCGCCCCCATGTCCAGTGTCGCTTTGGGACCGGACGGCAACGTGTGGACATTCAATCGCGGCAAAATTCCGGTGCAGGTCTACACGCAGGACGGGCGTCTGGTGAAGTATTGGGGGCAGGAGGGCGGTCTGTTCAAAAACCCGCACACGGTCCGGTTCGATGGTGCCGGGAACCTCTGGCTCGTCGACACCGGAACCCACACCGTGCGCAGGTTCTCTACAGATGGCAAAGTTCTGCAGACCGTCGGCACGCCCAACGAACCGGGCGAGGACGAAACGCACATGAATCAGCCGAACGATGTGGAGATCGCTCCCAATGGCGACTTGTATGTGAGCGATGGCTACGGGAACAACCGTGTGGTCGTCTTCGACAAGAACGGCAAGTTCATTCGCGCGTGGGGCAAGGTCGGCCAGGGGCAGGGGGAATTCAGCCAGCCGCATTCGATCGCCCTCGACTCGAAGGGCCGCGTCTACGTCGCCGACCGCAACAATTCGCGCATTCAGATTTTCGATTCGAAGGGCAGGTTTCTGACAGAGTGGAGGAACATCGTCACCCCGTGGTCGCTCGCGATCACGAAGACAGACGAAATCTGGGTCTGCGGCAGTTCGCCGACGCTGTGGTCGGAGATTCCCGCATCCCAGACCGCGCTGGCCACACCGCCCAAGGACGAGCTGTTCATGAAGCTCGATACGGAAGGCCGTCTGAAGCTGCTCTGGGTGGTCCCGAAAGGCGATAAGCCGGGCGAACTGAACTGGGCCCACAGCATCGCGGTGGCGCCGGATGGCAGCCTTTACTTCGCCGAGGTCATGGCGAAGCGCGCGCAGAAATTCGTGCCCGCCGGTTCGCTTGTTCAGACAAACCAAGCCAAACAAACGCTGAGTTCGATCCGGTAGACTATCTCCAAGGTGAATCTATGACGAATTCCCGCCGCGAGTTTTTGAAAATTGCGTCCGTCGGCGCCGCCTGCGCCGGCATTGGTCTTCCGGCGGTGTCCGAACCCACGCTGGGCATGATCTTTCCGCCCGCGAACTATCCGGTTCCGCCCGAAGCGAAACGCATGTATCCGTCGGGGATCCGGTTCATCGGGGTCGGCGTTGGCCTGCCCAGCATGACCCCGGAGGGCTACGATTCCGTGATCGACAAAATCGTGCCGTCGGCAGTTCAGCTCGCAAAGGATGGAGCGAACGCCATCTCGATCATGGGCACGTCTTTGACGTTTTACAAGGGCGCGGCGTTCAACAAGCAATTACAGGATGCGGTTTCCAAAGCGACCGGGTTGCCCGCCACAACCATGAGCAACGGAATTGTCGAAGGCCTGCGGGCTGCGGGCGCCCGGCGCATCGCGGTCGCCACGGCCTACAACGAAGACGTGACCGATCGCCTGAGGGTTTTCCTGCATGAATCGGGCCTCGAGGTTGTATTTGCGAAGGGCCTCGGGATCATGTTGAACATACCGCAAGCGGCGCAGGACGGTTTGTTCGACTTCAGCGCGGGAGTAAGGGATAGCGCCCCGACTGCCGATTCGCTGCTGATTTCCTGCGGTGGGCTGAAGACGCTCGATCTGCTTGTGCCGCTGGAGAAACGGTGTAAAGTGCCGGTGGTTTCGAGCCAGCCGCACGGGCTCTGGAACGGCGTCAAGCTGCTGGGATTGAGCGGACGCGTCGAAGGATACGGCTCGGTCCTCGCTAAAGGCTAGCCGGCCGGGTTGGTACACGCGGATTCAGCGCGTTGCCCTCCAACCACTTTTTCCCGCGCGCGTAAAGAGCCTCCACTTCCGGGCCTTTAAGACCCGGCATGTCTTTCTTCACGTTGTAGCCGATCCTCGTCTGCAAATACGCCAGATGACGATAACCCTCGGGAAACTGCCGCAGGATCTTCTCATCCGGCTTAAGCGGCCTGGCCGGGTCCGGATCGATCGCATCCATCCGGTCCTTTTCGTAAATCGGCTGCCGCAGCGCGATCGCCCAGCGTCCATTCCGCTTCTCAAAGAAATCGTAAAACCGGCCCGTGCAGACAACATCCACCAGATGGTCTTCCACCGTGGCGCGCTGCGAGATGGTCATCTTTGTCTGGGCAATGGCGCGTTCGCCCGACACATCGATTGAAGTTCCGCCCAGAAAATGCAGAATGCTGACGCCCTTGTTCCAGCCTTCGACGCTGACTTTGATGAAGTCCGCTGCCGAACCCTGAAACCAGGTCGCCATCATGCGGCCATCGTCGGTCCAGACGCCGCGGAATCGCTCCCAGTCGCCGGCATCGCGCCACAGCACCCAATTCTCGATCACTTCCCGGATGGCCAGTTTTTCCGTCATAACGGGTACACGCGGCTTCAGCCGCGTTTCGCTGGTCATTACGGCGCCGGAGAGGTAATTTCGATCTCAGCCGTAGTGTTCTGCCAGTCCGGAAGTTCGTAAATCTTGAACTTGGTCTTAAGCGGCTCCGTCAGGTCCTTCGATTCATTCGGACCGATCTCGGCAACCTTGAAGCTGAACGATCCGACGGAATCTTCTTCCGAGCGCGAGGTGCTGGCCCAGAGCGTCACATTGGCCGCAAGGCCATCGATCTCGGTGCTCGAATGATTCACCACGACAAACTTCGCGACCGGCTTTTTGTCTTCATTGAACATCCGCAAACCGACGACCTCAACATACTTCTGAAGCGGATTCGTCACCTTCTGGCGTGAAGCGTTGGACGGATTCTCAAGCCCGGCCTTTTCCGCCGGACTCCCGCCCGTGGGGCGCAGCACGAAATAGTAGATGCTGCCGCCCAACAGCAGCAATACCCCGGCGAACCCGATGGCCACCAGCCACGTGGGCGGCGTGGATCGCACGGTTTGCCGCGGTGGCCAGGCTGCCGAAAGCGGCGCTGACGGAGGCGGCGCAACAGGCGGCGCCGGCGGGCGCTGCTGCGGCGCGTATTGTTGCGGAGCATATTGTGGCTGCGGCGGATATTGCTGCGGCGGTGGCGGATATTGCTGCGCCTGTGGCGGATATTGCGGGACCGCATACTGCGGGGGCGCCGGAGCCACGTACTGCGGTTGAGGCGATGGTGGAGGCGGTGTCTGCGGTGGTGGCCAGGCCGCCGGCGCCTGCGGCGGTGCGCCGTATCCCGGCGGAGGTTGCTGCCATGGAGCCGCCTGGGTTTCGGGAGCATATTGCGCGGGCTGCGGGGGCGCCGCGGCCGCAAAAGCTGCCGCTTCCTGTGCCCGTTCGGCGCAAAAAGGACAATCTGTCTTGGAGGGAGGAACATCGCGTCCGCATTGCGGACATATCCAGCTGAACATTGGCTATTTCCACTGTATACGAATACACACAGGAGTGTGGTTACGTGTCATTTTCAGAGGGATGTATTACAACGGTAATGTTGGCACTCGAGTTTCTTCATCGCACGGCGGAGAATCCCGCAAGGGTGGTCCTGTTTCCCGGCGCCTGGAATCCGCCCACGGTTGCCCACGTCGACATAGCCCGCATGGCTCGCCGCCAGGCCGATGAAGTGATCTGGGTTTTACCGCGCGCGTTTCCCCACAAAGAGTTCGAAGGGGCCGGATTTGACGCACGCCGCGCGATGTTGGAGACCGTCGCTCGAAACGCGGGATTTTCGGCCGCGGTTTCCGACGGTGGACTCTACGCCGAAATAGCCGCGGAGGCGCGCGAATACTTCGGCCCCGAAGCCGATATCGCGCTTGTTCTGGGCCGCGATGCGGCGGAGCGAATCGCAGCCTGGGATTACGGCGCGCCCGGCTTCTTCGACGATTTCATCCGGCGTCACAGGCTTCTGGTCGCTGCCCGCGCCGGGGAGTATGAACCCGTGGCGCATCACAAAGAGCGAATTTCCAGGCTGCCCATGGAATCGACGTGGGACGAGGTCTCCTCGTCGGAGGTCCGCCGGCGGATAGCGGACGGTGCGGACTGGCGCGCTCTGGTGCCTCCGGCGATCGCGGGAATCGTCGCGGATTTGTATTAGTGGTAGTTTTGACGAAGGAGAGCCCGATGCAACACCAGGAAAGGCAGCTGGTACTGGATCAATTGGCAGCCAGCGAGGCGCGCCTGCTGGAACTGGTCGAGGGGCTGACGCCCGACCAGTGGACATTTCGTCCCGCCGAAGGCCGCTGGTCGATCGCCGAGTGCGTGGAACACGTCGTGCGTGTCGAAAACCGGGTTCTCGGCATCATGGGGAAGAAGCTTGCAGAGGGTAACCCCGAACCCGGAAAACAGGCCCCTGCCAGGGATGCTGTGGTAGCCCAGGGTGTTACGGACCGTACCACCCGCCGTGAAGCGCCGGAGCCGGTGCGTCCCACAGGCCAGTGGCCGGGCGCGGACGAATTACTTGCGGAATTCCGCGGGACCCGCCAACGCACCACGGAATTCACCGCAACCACACAAGGCGACCTGCGCAGTTACTTCCAGCCGCACGGCGCTTTCGGGGAACTCGACTTCTACCAGTGGCTGCTCGTCCTCAGTCTTCACGGCTCCCGGCACGCACAACAGATTGAGGAAATTAAGGCGGCGTCCGGTTTCCCGCGCCCTACGGCCTCTCCTGCATCCGCTTGAGGACATCCGCATAGCTCTCGATTTTTCCGTGTATCGGGACGTCCTTTTCGACCCTTAGTCTCCTCAGCTCCACATTCTTTTTCAGGTTATCCGCCCACGGGTACCTGAGCCAGCCGGAGTCGTAGAGGTCGGCCTGTACGAGGATATGGTCGCGCGGCACCCACCCCATCAGCAGCGTGTCGCAGTGGGAATTGTCCCGCACGTGGTAAAGGTCCAACTCCATCGCATCGTCCTTCAGCACAAGCTCGTCGTCGACCGGCTCGATTTTGATCGGCAGTGCGGAAATATTGCGCGCCAGATCGTCCGGTGACATCGTGTGTTTGCGCGCCGCGAGGTCCCTGAAAAACGCCACGTTTCCACGTTGAGTGATGATGGTCAGTCCTTCGGAAACCGCTTTGCGCAGGCCGGCGGAGTGATCGAAATGATGATGGGAAATAATGACTTCGGTCAAAGGCTTGCCAAACGCCAGCGAGTGGGTTTTTTCGAGGACCGCTTTCGCCCGCGCCTCACTTTCGGGGAGTTCGAACAGCGTCAGATGATCCGCGAATTCAAAAACCACGCTGCGGTGGTTTCCCGAACCGGCAAGCCACCAGATACCCGGCGCGACTTGTTCGGCGGTCACCTCGACAGGAGGATTCGCCGGGGCGGAAGTTTCCGCCGCCGTGGCCGACGGCGCCGCCAGAGCGCCGGCATCTCCGTTCACCGTATTTTTTGAAACCCGTATATCCGATTGCACCCACTTGTCGATGCGGGTTGTCAGGTGTCTCGGCAACTTGAGGCCGTTTACATCGTCATAGTCCGCGAAGGATGTTTCGATCGTGACATCGCCCAGGTTCGGTTGATCGGTTTCCGATCTTACGCTCGCCGGCAACATGGTCGCGTCATCCAGAGCAAGTGTCAGCATCTCGCCGCGCGCGGTTGTGATGTCGACCAATTGCTGGGTTCCGCTCTTGCTGAAATCGCTCAATTTTGCGCCCGGATCGAGCGCGGCGCGCAGGATCGTGACCGGATGATGCAACAGCTCCAGCCGGCGGTCGAGAGCGATTTCATCGGTGAGCCGGCTCGATGTTCCACCGTCGCTCACGTTCCACGCAACATCCCCGTCGACCGCCTGGTTCTGGCGAACCACGTTGGCAAGCGCAAACGGGAACTGAGCTGTGCGCACCTGCTCCACCCGCATCCGGCCCTTTTCAAGATCTATGGTCCGCTTGAACCCGGTCACCTTCCAGACTGTCAGCGGAGCATCCGGCGTGATGTTCTGGCCCAGGTTGGGATTCTCCCCTTCGCCTTCGATGGTCAACGTTTTGACTGCCAGTATCCGATTGCGCCCGCCCATCGCCTCCGCCGCGGCCCGCACTGCTTTCAGTTCGGGATGCCTGTTGCAGCCGCAGAGAAGCGCGGCCGCCAGCACGGTCCATAGGGCTTTTTTCATTCGGATGAAGTATAACAACGCCAATCTATATATCGGGTGTCGGGTGAAATGTAATGCTTGTGTCTGCGCTAAATGTTTTTGTAATTGCGGAAATCGATTACGTCGCGGCTGCAGGTGCTCGTGCCTTGATCGCAGCTCAATGCCTCGGAATGCACGGGAAGCAGGAACCTGCCGTCTGGGATCGGAACGAAATCGTAATCGGCCGCCGATTCGACCTCCAAGGGAAAGGTGCTCGGCAGATTCCGCGCGGATAACTGAATGCGCAGCGCGCGTGACCTTTCTTTGTTCTTTGTCGATCCGGATAGCCCCCGTCTATCCGAGACCGGGGCCATTTGATCCAGATTCGGGTGTATAATGATGCTGATGCTGGAGCCGCGCCACGTTGGAAAAGTCCTGGGCAGACCGGTGACATCTCTCCTCGACTTAAGCGATGCAGTCGAGCTTGGCTTGCCTAAAACGAGCCTTCGACATGTGGTTCGGCGCGTCTTCTCGGATGCCGCGGAACAGCGCGCGCTGATGAACCGCGTTATCCCGGAAGCGACGTACAAAAGGCGGCGGGACCGCCTCAGCCCGGCCGAAAGCGGGAGGACGGAGCGGCTGGCGAGGGTGATCGCGATGGCGGAAGACGTCTGGCAGGACCCCGCGCAGACACGCCGATTTCTTACCGCTCCGCACGCCGAGCTCGGGGGCAAGGCGCCCATCGATGCGGCTTTGACGGAGTTAGGCGCAAGGCAGGCCGAGGAGATTATGGCGCGCATCCTGTATGGCCTCCCGGCGTAGCGGCCCGCTGCGGGCGTTTCGCATCGCCGACATGCGGCATAAAATCTTCGATGGAACCGGAGCGATGCGGTACGGCGCCCGCTGGAACTCTCCCGGCCGCCGCGTCATCTATGCCGCTGAAACTTACGCGGGCGCGTTATTGGAGATCCTGGTTCATGCCTCGGGCGGCATCCCGCGCAGTCAGGGTTATATCGAGATCGCGATTCCGGCGGCCTTGTCGATTGAGGTGTTAACGGTCAAGGACGTGCCTCGGTGGGATTCATCGGCGTCCGAGAGCGCGCGCCGGTTCGGCGACCGATGGTATGACGAACGGCGTACGCCCGTGCTGATCGTACCTTCCGTTGTGACCTCGGTGGAACGGAATGTTCTGATCAACGAAGAACACCCGGATTTTCCGCGAATCCGGGCGAGCCGAGCGATCCCGGTGCGCTGGGATACGCGGCTCTTCGCCAATTCGTAGCCAAGCGGAGTTAAATCGTCCCTGGTACCTTCAATACGGTCGTACCATTGGGATCAAAGTTTGACTCGGTACCGGTACCTGTTACCAGCAGCCGGGTGGGGTGGCGGTTAACAGCACGAACAGCCCGAGCGTGAGCAACGTGAAGCTTGGAGCCGGATCGTGGCAGATCTATGTGCAGACTTCGGCCGGGCAGTCGGCGCGCTCTTCTCCGTTCACGATATAGTCGTGGCATGTAAAGTTCGGGAGGCACGGGCTGTGTTCTGCCCGATTACACCCGGCCTCAATAGGCAAGCAGGTTTCCTTGCGCGTACTGGCCCGACGATGATTATCGACCGCGCTCACGGGCTGTGCCCATCTCGATCCGAGCCCCTGGGATTACCGCAGATTAGTGCTTACCAGCTACCGCCCGCCGACGCCGATGCAGATGATTCCGGCCAGGATCATGGAAAGTGCGCCCAATTTTGCCTTGGTAATCGGCTCGGCGAAGAACAATCTCGACCAGAAAAGTGTCCAGACGTAGCCCAGCGAAACCATCGGGTAAAGCACGGACAACTCCCCATTTCGGAGTCCAATCAGGAAAGGGACGCTTGATCCCAGGAACAAGGCGACGCCAAAGCCCAGCTGCCAGTTCACGATATACCGGAACCCGCGATTCAGATGGGCCGCACCCAGCTTGAGAAAGACAGCCCCGAACGACCCGATCAGGGACGCCAGAAGCACGAGCAGAATGGAGCTGAGCGGCGTCTTGCTCATGCGCGTGTGCTCGCTCGTCCCAGAAGGCCCACGCCGCCGATCACAAGCGCGATCCCGAGCGCCTTCCAGACATTCATATGCTCGTTGAAGAAATACATGGATAGCAGATTGACCCAGACATAGGTCAAGGCAATGATCGGATAAAGCATCGAAAGCTCTCCGTCGCGCAGCGCGAGGATCAACAGGAGCGCGTTGCCCGAATGTGCGCAGTAGCCCAGCACCAACTGGTAGTTCCCGAGCAGCGCGACCGCGAAAGGCATCCAGGTCGACGAATCGGCCGGATTCAGCGGCGGCATCGCGTGAGTGGCCCCGAATTTCAAGAGAACCTGCGCCGCGGCCGCAAATACCGTGCAACCGAGCACCATGTATATCGATTTGCGGGAGTGCCTGGCTGCCTGTTGAGGAATCGCGGTAACGGAACTGGCCATGCGGATGGGTCTTTTCAGGATAGCAGTGTTTGCCGCTGCAACGGCCGGCGGTTGCAGTTACAATGAAAGAGGTGGATCGATCAAAAGCAATTCTAGCCGACAAAGTTGCCGAGCCCGGCGCCCAGTCCGAAGCCGGTTCAGCCGGTGCGCGGAGTGCCGAACCGCCTCGCGGCTTTATCGCCGAGTGGACGGTAACCATCATTCTCCTGCTGTTCGGTACCACGACCCTCGTGCAGGCGTTCGTCATTCCGACCGGCTCCATGGAGGACACTCTTCTGGTGGGAGACCACCTTCTGGTTGACAAACTGGCGTTCGCGCCCGGTGGTTCGGTCACGGCAAGTATCCTGCCCTACAGCGAACCTCATCGTGGCGACATTATTGTTTTCCGTTACCCGATCGACATCAAGCAGACGTTTGTAAAACGCGTGATGGGTGTGGCGGGCGATCATCTTCGCCTCGAAAACAAAAAGGTGTTCCTCTGTCCCGCGCCATGCACAAATGGCGCCACGGCGCACTTGTTGAACGAGCCTTATGTCGTTCACAAACTCGACTACATCGACTCCTACCGGGATAACTTCCCGGCCGACCCGAATACACCTCTTTACCCACCCGCCCAAGCCATGCTCGAACACAATGTGAAGAATGGCGAAGTGGTTGTGCCGCCGGGGTATTTTTTCGCCATGGGCGATAATCGCGATCAATCGCTCGACAGCCGCTACTGGGGATTCGTGCCGCGCGAGAACATCATCGGCAAGCCGCTGATCATTTACTGGTCGTACGACGCGACTACCGAAGAGCTTTCGAATCCGGCGGTCAGCATCAGCCACCTCTTCGATATCGCCACGCACCTTTTCACGAAAACGCGCTGGAATCGCGAGCTGCGCCTGGTTCGTTCCTATCCCGTCCAGTAGGCCGGAAAATCAAAATGGCGAAGGCGAACCATTACGGCCTCATTCTGGCCGGCGGCCGGGGCACGCGATTCTGGCCGCGCAGCCGGAAACGCCACGCCAAGCAGGTGCTCAATGTCACCGCCGGCGAGCGCACACTGATCCAGGCCACGGTCGATCGCCTCGCTCCCGTCATTCCTCCGGAACGGATCTGGATACTCACCAACGATTTTGTGCGCGATGAAATCGTCCGCCAGTTGCCGGAAGTGCCGCAATCGCAGATCATCGCCGAGCCGGCACAACGAAATACCGCCCCGGCGATTGCGCTGGCGGCTCACATCCTGCAGGCGATCGATCCCAAAGCGGTGTTCGGCGTATTTCCGTCCGACCACGTCATCGGACTTCCCAGGCGGTATCTGCAATTTGTGCGGGCCGCATTCAGAGCTGCCGAAAAGGGCAGGATCGGCGTACTCGGTATCCAGCCCCGCTGGCCGGAGACGGGTTATGGCTACATCGAATTTCCCAAGGGGGCGGCGGCGGGCTCTACGAATGCTCTCGACGTGGTGAGTTTCCACGAAAAGCCGGATTTGAAGACCGCGAAGAAATTCTTCCGCGCCGGGCGGTATTTTTGGAACGCGGGGATGTTCTTCTGGACGGCTGATACGGCGCTTGGTGCGATGCGCCGGTACCAGCCGAAGACGGCGACACTGATTTCGAGCCTTCCCGAATACGCGCACCCGGATTTCGCCGCGAAGCTCGCGGAGGTTTTCCCGCTCTGTGAGAGCGTCTCGGTGGATTACGGTGTCATTGAGCATGCCGACAATGTCGTCGGTCTCGCCTGCGATGAATTCGGCTGGAACGACGTCGGCAGTTGGGACGCCGTTTACGAACTCATGCCGCGCGATTCCAACTCAAACGCCGCACGCTCGGAGCTGCTTTGCGCCGATTCGACCGGGAACTATATCGATTGCGGGCGCAAGCTGGTGGCGCTGTTGGGCGTGCGCGATCTGATCATCGTCGATACGCCGGATGCACTGCTGGTGGCAGATCGTGCGCGCGCGCAGCAGGTAAGCGACATTGTGAAGCTGCTTGAACGGAACAAGCGCCAGGACCTGCTGTAAAAGGTGCTGTAAAAGGCGTCCGACCCCTTTTTAAGCCGATTGTTTACTTGGCTTTGCCGTCCAGTACGAACGTCATTAACCTGGGTAGTACGGCCGGGGTCGTGGCGGCCGGCGGTCCAGCCAGATCCGGTGCAGCGTTCGGGGCGGGAGTCGGCGCGCCCGCACCCGGAGCGTCCGGATACCGCGGCACCACTTTTCCCGTTCCTCCAGCGAACGTCACATACTGCCTGCCATCGATCTGATATGTAATCGGCGGCCCCATGCCTCCGCCGAGATCGGTCTTGACTTCGAGCAGCTTCTCGCCCTTGTCGGCGCTGTATGCCAGCAGGCGTCCATCGTTCGTCACCTGGAAAACCAGGTTCCCCGCGGTCGTGACGGTGCCTCCGCCAATGCTTCCTCCTTCGGGCGCGCGCCAGCGTTCCTGCTGCGTCGCCGGATCCCACGCGACGAGTGCTCGCCGCTCCCCATCCGCGGGCACCGGCCCAATGGCGGGTGGGGCAGGCAGACGTTTCGGCGCATCGGCTTGTGGCGCACCCGTATTGCCACCCCCGCGGCCACCACGCAGCAGGCCCGTGTTCGACTTGCCGGGATCGACCTTGAAGTTCGGATCCACCGCGTAGTTCGAAGTGCTGTTGGTGGAAGTGGGAATGTAAACCAGTCCAGTCGTCGGGTTGTACGACATCGGCGCCCAATTATGAGCGCCGCCCGGTCCGGGCGCAATCGTGATGCTTTCATTGCCGTAGTGCGCCTCCGGGTTCACGAACGGGCGCCCCGTGACTTCGTCCAGACCCTTGGCCCACGTCACCTGCGCGAACGGCTTGCCCGAAATAAACTGTCCCGTGACGCGATCGATCACGTAATAGAAGCCATCCTTGTTAGCCTGCATGAGCACCTTGCGCGGCTTGCCCTTAATCGTGACGTCGGCAAGAAGCAACTGCTGCACGCTGTCGTAGTCCCACGAATCGCCTGGCACGGGCTGGAAGTACCACTTCAACTCACCCGTCTCAGGCTTCACCGCGAGGATGGAGGCCACATACAGATTGTCCTTCCCCTTGGACTGCCGAAGCTGCTCCGGCCACGGCCCGCCATTGCCCGTGCCGACATAAAACAAGTCGGCCTCCGGGTCGTAAGCCATGCCATCCCAAACCGAGCCGCCGCCGCCAAGCTTCCACCATTCGCCGCTCCACGTTTCGACCGCTTTCTTCAAGGCCGGGTTCTCGAAGGGCTTCGAAGGATCGCCCGGGACTGTATAAAATCGCCACGCCAACTTGCCGGTTTCGGCGTCGAAGGCGGCGAATTGTCCGCGCACGAGTAACTCCGAGCCAGCCAGGCCGATAATCACCTTGCCCTTTGCAATGCGCGGCGCCATCGTGAGCGTGTAATTGTCCTGCGAATACCCGACCCGCGCTTCCCACACGGGCCGGCCGGTTTCCGCTTCGAGCGCCACGAGCCTCCCGTCGATGATGGGAGCGATGATCTTGCCCTGATAAATCGCCACCCCACGGTTCACCACGCCGCAGCAGATCTTCCCCCGAACCGCCGTCTGGTTCACCTGCGGGTCCCAACGCCAGCGTTCTTTTCCGGTGCGCGCGTCGACCGCGAAGACCACGCTCCAGTTCGTGATGCCGTAGATGGTTCCATTCCAAACCAGCGGCGTGCCTTCCTGATTGCCGCCGCCCTCGCCGAGATCGTACGACCATGCCGGCCCCAACCGGCTCACATTGGAGGTGTTGATCTGATTCAGCGGGCTGTACCGCGTTTCACCCTGATCGAGCCCGTAAGTAAGCCAGTCGTCTCCCGACTTGCCCGCACTCTTCAGCGCGGCATCGTCAATGCGGTGAGCCTGCCCGAAGGCAATAGAGGCGGATATCAACAGGGCCGGCAGAAACTTCATGCTGGACATTTTATTACTTCACCATCGACTTCGGGCTCGGTTGCCCATGCCCAAGAATCCCATGAGGCTTGTACGGTTTCTCCACCGCCGCCACTTCCTCGGCCCTGAGCTTGATATCGACAGCAGCAATCAACTCCGTAAGCTGGCCTGTCTTTGTGGCGCCGACGATAGGCGCAGTCACCCCCGGAGCCTGCAGTACCCAGGCCAGCGCAACCTGCGCGGCAGTGCAGCCCCGTTGCTTCGCGACCGCCCCAACCGCGTCCGCAACGGCGAAATCATCCGGACTGTAATACATGTCCTTCGCAAATGTATCGACTTCGGAGCGTTTGGTATCGCCGCCGCCAGGCTTCCGCGTGCCCGTCAGAAAGCCGCGCGCCAGAGGACTCCAGGGGATCAACGCCAATCCCTGATCCATGCACAGCGGGATTACTTCGCGTTCTTCCTCGCGGTAGATCAGGTTGTAGTGGTTCTGCATCGAGGAGAACCGGTGCCATCGATTTTCCCTGGCCGTATAGAGCGCCTTCGAGAGCTGCCAGGCCGCCATGCTGCTCGCTCCCAGGTAGCGCACTTTCCCCGCCCGCACCAGCGAATCCAGCGCTTCGAGCGTTTCCTCGATGGGCGTCTTCGGGTCCCAGCGGTGGATCTGATACAGATCGATAAAATCCATGCCCAGCCGCCGCAGCGAGTTCTCGCATCCTTCAACGATGTGTTTCCGGCTGAGGCCGCGCTTGTTCGGGCTGCTGCCCATGACGCCGTGGACCTTGGTGGCCAGGATGATGTCGTCGCGCGACGCCATCTCGCGCAGATAGTGCCCTGTGATCTCCTCGCTGAGTCCGGCCGAGTAGACATCCGCGGTATCGAAAAAATTGATCCCCGCGTCGAGCGCGATTTTGAAGTGCTCGCGCGCGCTCTCCATATCGACGTGCCAGCCTTTTGTGCCCAGTGCCCAGTCGGGCAGATCGCCGCCGCCGTAGCTCATGGTCCCGAGACAGATCCGGGATACGGTGATTCCTGTTTTGCCGAGAGTTGTATATTGCATAGTCTTACTATGAAAGATTGCCTGAAGCCGCAAACAAATTCATCCGATTCTACAACTTTCTGGCCAAGATGGGCCTCGTGCTTCGCGACGATCCCCCGAAGGTCATCGACCTGACCGGGCGCGAATGGGGCGAGCCTTCCGCCGGGCTGGCGCTCTCCATTCGCGAACTCAAGCGGGAAGAACCCGGGCACGTGGCGGGAATTTCCGTCGTGATGAAGAACCTGGGGACTGACCCGCGAACCCTCACCGTTCCGCCCTGGATCTTCTTTTACAAGATTGAAGGCATGGAACTCACTCCCTACGGCCGGCAGTTGATGGACCCCAGCCAAAAACGGAAGACCGCGGATGTTACGCTGGGCCCCGGCGAAGCGATTGAAACCGATCTTCCAATAGCAAAAATCTACAGCCTGAAGGAGAAAATCCGCGTCGCCTGCCAACTGCCGGACGGCACGGCCCTGCGCTCGAATCAAATCACGATTCAAACCTGAACTCTTGTGGGGCGGGGCTTCGGCCCTGTCCCGATGGACCTGCGGTCCGCGGACAGGGATGAAAACGCGCTCGGATGGCGGAAAATGGTAAGGCCCGGCGAGAGAGATCGAGGCGGCAGTGAGTC
>Ga0070733_10001329_pt1 | contig 18571 bp, 9 predicted proteins | sample Coa_R1_9_FD_66450 | JGI IMG/M metagenome (GOLD analysis project Ga0070733, IMG submission 66450) | Surface soil microbial communities from Centralia Pennsylvania, which are recovering from an underground coalmine fire - Coalmine... | ecosystem: Environmental > Terrestrial > Soil > Unclassified ... | reverse complement strand
TGCGCCGGCGGGGCAGCGGAGCCAGGGGATGGAGTGGATGGGGAAGATGTTGCTGCCGGTGGGCCGGCATTCCCCTGCGCCGGCGACTGATCTCCGGAAGACGACTGGTCCACGTGTTTCGACAAGCCATCGCGAGTTTGATCCCAACCCATTGCGCTTCTCGCTAGTTGTGTTGCCCCGGTTTGATCGTCATGAGCTGTGCGTCGATCTGCCGCAATTGAGCTACCTGATTGCTGTTCGCGTAATGTTCTCGCAATCGCATCAGCAAACTCTTCTGTAGTTCTGGTTGCTCCAGCTTTCCGGCGATCGTCGCACCATGCTCCCAGTTCGCTGCGGCGTCGGCGCACTTTCCCTGCATGTACTGGCAATAACCGAGATTCTCAATCGATTGAAGCTTGGCGGAAGGATTGCGTTGGACTGTGGCGAGCTTTTCGCTGGCATCATAGTAAGCCTCAGCCTCGGCGAATCGTCCCTGACCCATGCGGAGATTTGCCAGATTCAGCAGAGTGTTGAATAAAACTGGCAGTGGCGGGTTCTCCCCCGCGCATGCCGGTTCGAGCGCAGCCTCGAAACAGTGGCCCGCTTGCTCGGTCCTGCCTAGTCTCTGGTGGATTTCTCCCACGCTGTTCAACGCCAGGGCGACCATGGTGTTATCGCCGGTCGCGGAGTGGTAGCGCAGAAAGATCTCGTGCTTCTTCAGCGCCTCGTCGAACCGGCTGTAAGAAAAATCGCGCTGCGCGCTGATGAACATCGCCTGAATGCGGTCGCCGAGTGGTAGAGATTCATCCGCGGCTTCTTCCTCGATCGCTTTCTCCATCGCCTCTTCGCTGAGGTCGGGCGAGTACTGCTCGACATGGGCAGCGTTCGCCAGACCCGACAAGAGTCCGGGCTGCGCCACGTCTTCGCGGAGAATGAGCCGGATGTGGTGAAACCACGGGAAGGGATACTGATGCCGCAGCAAATCGCGAATGAGTTGTGAATAGGCAATGGGATCGGCAATGTGGAGCGGAAAGAGTACCCACACCGTCAGACAGCCTTCCGGCTCCGGAAGCAGAGATCGGGAGAATGCCATCAACTCTCGTAAGCGCTCAGAAGGAGGCCGCGAGCTATCGGCAATATCTGCGGGTAGCGGAGACCAGGGTTTCATCTTCTGGTGCTCCATGGTCAGGCGAATGCCTTCGTGCTTCACGAGGAAATCTTTCACGACCGCGTCGACGTAATTCGCAGCATCGATGAAATCGCCGGGATAGCTCCAGAAAAACTCTGAAGAACTGGTTTCATCCAAGCCTTCGAGCAATTTCAAGATGGTGATGCAGTCCACCTCGCTGCAGGTCACGATCATGGCCGCGTTGTCGCGTTGGCCAAGGAATTCCTGAAGCCGTTCGGTAATTGCTTCGAAAACTTTGCGCATGGCTAGTTGATCTTCACAACGGCACCGGTAATCGTGTGCATGCCGACTGCGTTCGAGTTGATGGCAGCGCCTGAGGTGGCCACTTTTTGCACGTCGCAGACTACGTTCTGGTTGCCGACACCGGTCTTAACGGTCTGCCCACCAAGAATCGAAATATTTTGCCCAGAGATGAGGATCGTCCCATCTTTCTTCAGGCTCATCGTGCTCTGGCCACAGTGCAGGAATATCTCTTCGGCGGCATCGACCGTAATCTTCGCGTTCTTCGATTGAATGAGAATGTTGTTGGCCACAACCGTTTGCTGATTGGCGTCGTAGGTCTCCGTCACATCCTTCTTCACGTGATGTGTGTGCGTATTGTTCTGCACGTCCAGGTTGTAGGGGCCCTTTTCGATAGTGATGTTCGTGTCTTTGGTGATGGTCTCGTTGTGTGTGCCGTCGACCTTGATCGTGCGATTGTTATGGATGGTCTGGGTGTCGTCGTGCTCGACGGTGGTTCCCATGTCTTTCTGGGCATGAATCGTGACTTTCTCGGAACCCTTTGTGTCGTCGAAGGAAACTTCGTTGTAACCTCCGCCGCCTTTTGTGCTGTTCGACTTGAATCCACTGATCTTGCCGCTGGCGGGCAAGGGATAGGGCGGCATTTGCTCGGCGTTGTAGACCCGTCCGGTAATAATCGGGCGATCCGGGTCTCCTTCGAGGAAGCTGACGATAACTTCCTGGCCGATGCGCGGGATCCACATGGCCCCCCAGTTTTGTCCAGCCCAGGGTTGCGAGACACGGATCCAGCAGGAACTGTTCTCGTCTTTCTTCCCGAGGCGGTCCCAATAGAACTGCACTTTGACGCGGCCATATTTGTCGACCCAGACTTCTTCTCCAGATTTTCCGACGACCATGGCAGTCTGCGGACCCTGCACAAATGGCTTTGGCGTGACTCGGCGGGGACGCAGTTGCGCCGATGCCAGCGCGCACGTGAAATGGTTGGAGTAACTCTGAGTGCTGGATGAGTCTTCAGACCCGTAGCTGGATGCGATCGAGGCAGAGTGCTGAACGTCCGTTAGCACGTAGGTGTCGTTGATATCGTCGAGATAATGATCCTCGAGATCAAACTTGTAACCCGATGTGAAAGCACGGCAGGTGCTGGAGCCATGGACAGACTTGTGGGCCGACTCTTCTTCCTGCATGCGAATCCGAGCCAGGTCTCCGCCCTGGGATGGGTTCAGATAAACGCCAGGATAGTCGTAGATCTCGTACGCAGAGTTTCCCCCGATTTCAACCACGGTTGGGTCGCTCGACATCAGACTCGTACTGGGAGTCTCGAAGTTATAGTCGGTCAGAGAACATTTGCCGGTGTGCAATTCCTGCTTGACGTCCCAGCCGGTAATGATGTCCTCGGAGTCGAGATCGCCAGTCGCTTGGTTATAGTGGGCGACATCTTGTCCGGGGCACGCCTGGTAGACGGCGGGTGAGTCGGCCAGAACGAGTGTGTGCTTGCCGTCCTCGTGCTCGAAAAAATAGAAGATGCCGTATTGCTCCATCAGGCGCGACACGAAATTGAAATCGGTTTCTCGATACTGCACGCAGTAGTCGAGCGGATCGTAGGTGGCGGTGAGGGAGTTCTTGAAGCTGCTGAAGCTGTAGTGGGAGAAAATGCTTTGGATAATGTCTGGGATGCTGAGGTTCTGAAAGATGCGGCAGTCGGCGTTGCGCGTCAGGAACCACAGCCAGGGTACAACTTCCATCTGGTAGTGGGTGAATAGAGTTGCGGAACCGCTCTGGACAAACTGGCTGACGTAGCCGTTGAAATAGCGCTGGCTGCCGTCGCCCAGAGTTACGCTGACCGTGATCTGCTGGCCGACAATGTCCTCGAACGAAATGGAGTCGTTCTGCGACAGCAGGTCGAGATTAAAACTGAACGGGCGCGAGATTCCCTCCTGTCCGGCGAAGCCTTGCAGAAGCAGGACGTCCTCGCCGAGGGGAGTATCAATCGCGATCAGCCTGTCGGTCTGCGTGTAGGGCATAGGTCCACAGCCTTCCTGCGCTTCCAAACACCGCGGCGATAGTGTGCGGCCGCCGCCAGAGGTCGGGGTTGGGGCGGATTACCTCGACAAGAAATCCCAGCCGAGTGCGGCCAGCGGTCACGTAAGCGCCTGCTTGGCGCAAATTTCGCGCAAATTATACCGGAAATTGGGCCCGACTTCCCCACTCCAGACTTGCTGAATGGTGAGTTTTTGGGGCGGATCGTTTCATTCGAGCAGACTAGGAATAAAAGAAGGCCTCTGGCGAGGGCCTTCGAATTGGCAAGGATGGAGATCACCTCTTAATGCTTAGGTTTTCCGCCGATGCATTGCTGAGCACGGTTGAACGTGGCGGTCACGATCAACGGCATCACGCAGCGACTTGTATGAGACTAAGGGGTTTCTGAAGGACGCCGCCTTATCGTACGATTCCGGCGCGCAGGGCTTTGGCAACGGCTTGCGATTTTGAATGCACGTGAAGCTTCTCATACACGTGCTTCATGTGAAATGCGATTGTGTTTGGGCTGACATTGAGTTCGCGCGCAGCCGACTTGTAGTTGTGGCCTTCCGCCAGCAGCTTGAGCAACCTGGTTTCGTGCGGAGTGAGGTCGTGCGTCGCAGGCTGGGGTGGACGAAAGTCGCGAAATAGACGGATGACACGATGGGCTATTTCCGGCGACATCGGGCCGCCTCCGTCGACCGCCTCTTTAACGCTGTCGAGCAGCCGCGCCGGAGGAGTCTTCTTCAGCAGATACCCGGACGCCCCCTCACAGAGCGCGGAGAAGACCCGGTCATCATCGTCGTAGACGGTCAGAACCAGAATCTTCGCGTAAGCACAACTTTCACGTAGAAGAGGAATACCCTCAATTCCAGACATTCCTGGCAATCCGATGTCAATCAGGATCGCGTCGGGACTCTGAGCGGCAATCTCCTTGAGGGCCTCCTCCATAGTTCGAAACGCGCCTGCTGACGCGAAACCGGCGGTACCGTCAATCAGCAAGCGTAATCCCTCGCGGATCTCCGGTTGATCCTCAATGATGGCTACCTTAATATTTGTAGTCGTCGCAGACACCGGCCTCCCTCAACGGTGGGCTTGAGTATTGTTCCGCTCACTCTCATTTTGAACTTTGCATTCTTACACTCGTGAATACGGCTTGTCTGCTACCTGAACAGGTAGTAATTGCTCTAGTGCTTGCGAGATGCCCTGTAGAGGAGTGTGGTCGAGCGTGGCAAAGGAATGACCAACCTCAAAACCGTTCGCTTGGCGGGCACGGACTCAACCTCGAATCTCCCCCCTAAGCGGTCAGCGCGCTCCATCATACTGGCCAGACCGTGGCCGTGAGTATGGGATGTTGGCAAGTCAAATCCTCGGCCGTTGTCAGTCACTTCCAAAAACAAGTCGTCGCCGCGCACGTCGAGAAGGATCTCGACCTTAGTGCAATCGGCATGGCGGACAATATTGTTTACTGCTTCCTTGAATATGAGGAAAACTTCTCGCCGAAGGTCAGCGGAGAGACGCGTCGACGCCCACTCGACTGGCGCGCGAAAGACCACGGCAATATTTGCTCCCTCCAAAACATCACTGACAAAGCGGCGCATACGTTGCGCCACGTCTCCCAAATGATCGCGTTTGGGATTGATCGCCCAAACAATGTCGCTCATCGAATCTACCAGTTCGCGCGAAAGATCAGCGATGTGCGCGAGCCGTTCGGAAGCTGAATCGTCATACCCTTGTCGACGGACCACTTCGCTCATGATTGCGATCTGGGTGAGGCTGGACCCGATGTCGTCGTGCAAGTCCGTAGCGATGCGGGTCCGTACTCTTTCGAGTTCCAGCAAGCGGCGCACTCGATTGCGATAAGCCAGGAAGATGACATAGCAAGCGATAACACCGCTAATCGAGAGGAACCACCAACGCATCCAGATCGGTGGGAGAATCTGCCAGCTTACAGTGGCTGCTGCGGGACTGATTGTCCCGTCGGCGTTTATTGCGCGGACCAGAAATCGATAACGGCCAGGAGGCACGCTGGGGTAATTCACGATGCGAAGATCGCTTGGAGCGCTCCAATCGCTCTCCGCTCCGGTCAGTTTGTATTGGTATTTGATTTGGTCGCCGGGAACGAAGTTCAGACTCGCGAACTCAATCTGAATCTGATTCTCGTTATGCTGGAGCACCAGGCCCGAGAGGCCGGTTTCTCCCAGCTCCGAAACTGGGTATTCTAGCCCGCGAATTCTTACCCGCGTAATGCGAATCGGCGGCGGTGGCGAAAGACGATCAGGCTCCGTGTCCAGGCGGGACAATCCCTCGAAACCAAACCACAGTCGTCCTTGCCGGTCGCAGAATGCCACGTTGTGATCGGCTCCAGTGGAAGCCAAACCGTCGGCCTCCGTGTAGTGCCTGATCCTGTCCGTGTCAGGGTCGAGTCGGTCTACACCTCTTCCGGTCCAGAAGTAAATTCGTCCGAAATGATCTTCCGTGACTGCGCGGACGTCATCGCTCGATAAACCTTGTTTCGTCGTGTAGGCCCTGTAGCTCGGGTGTTCTGCCGCCGGGCTGTCGAATCGCAGCAGTCCAGCGTGCGTCGAACCAGCCCAAATCCTTCCCGCGTGGTCCAGAAACAGCGAGAGCAGAGAGCCGGTGGGAGCGCCGTCCGGGATGATCCATTCTTCCTGGCCGTTGCGATAGCGCGATAGTCCGCTGCCCCAGTGACCAATCCACAGATTTCCCTCACGATCTTCGCGAAACGAAGTTGGCACACTGTTGAATAATTCTTGAAACCGGCCGGAAGATCGCTCCCAGCGTCCGGAACCGGACCAGGCCGAAATCCAAACATCGCCCTTTGAGTCCTCGTAAAGCCGGAAGACATTCTTAGCCGCATGGATCAACTCCGGCGTAGTGTCGGCCAGGTCTTCGAACTTGACTGCTGGGTATCGCAGAACGCCATATCCCGTTGCTACCCACCATTGTCCGAGATGGTCCTGAAAGTGAGTCTGTCCCCAACCCCAGCCTCCCCAATCCCAATCTCCAATGTGTCCTGGCATTTTGGGCGCCACGGCTGTGAAGTGGTTGCCATCGAGGCGATGAATGTAGCGACCGTGGATCCCGCTCACGACATAGAGTGCGCCATCTATGCCTTCAAAGATGGAGCGGATGTCTTGCGTTCTCAGTCCATCCTCATGTCCGAAGCTGACGAAGCCGCCGCGCTCGGTCTTCTTACTGCCAATCCAAAGATTGCCGGCGTCGTCTTCCAGGTCGAATCCGAAGCCCTTTGGATCGAACATGCGGAGTTGAATCTGGCCTTTTGCGTCGGTGACAATTTCCTGTGTTCCTCCAATGTCAACCCACAAGCGCCCGTCGGAAGCTCGGAACACCTGGCCCACTTCGGTGGTCTGCCCGTGCCGACCCGCGTAGACGCGATCGACGATCCGTTTGCCGGGCTGTGGATCGCGAACCATGAGCGCCAGTCCATGGTAGGTGCTTAGCCAAATCCTGCCATAGCTATCCTCGGTCATGGCCGTGATGCGGCTGCCGTTTGAGAGGAATGGATCCCTCAGCACGTCTAGCTTGCCCTCCGGGCGACGGCGCCACAATTCCGCTTGACCGTCCGTGCGATATTGGGTGATCCAGAGATTTCCCTCGTGGTCGGCAAGAAAGCCTTCGGCCCGGCTTGGCTGCCGAACCGGCACGTCGGAACGTCGCAAGGACCAGCCTTCACCGGCTCGGATCAAGTTGAACACGCCGACGTCGCCGGCAACCCAAATGGTCCCATGCGCGTCCTCCAGCAGATCGGTAACCTTCCCGATTTCGCTGGCACCGAAAGCGGTAAACATCGGGGCGCCCTGGGTGGGCTTGGGATTGAATAGAGCCACTCCGCGAGTTGTGCCTGCCCAATATTCGCCGTTTCTGGTTTCTATAAAGTCGGTGACCACGCGATCAGGCAAGCCCTGCTCGACCCCATAGTTCGTAAAGGCATAGCCATCGAATCGGGACAGCCCCTCAGCGGTGCAGAACCAGAGAAATCCGTGCGAGTCGCTGAAGTTGCAGGTGATCTGGTTGCTGGGAAGTCCATCGGCGGTAGTGTAGATGCGGATCGGCCGCTTCTGAGCAACAGCGAAAGCCGAAAAAAGCGAGATGCTGACCAAAATTGCAATAGCGCGCCGACCCTTGGCGGACAAATGGACGCTGTTAGGGTCGCGCCAAGCATGCAGCACGACCGCACACGTAGGACAATTTGTTCGCGCCCACAGCGTCAGGTTGCCTCCAATCTCTGGGACAGGGCCACACCGACGGCCGGATCCTGGTAAAGAATCTTTCGCGATATTCTAGTACGGTTATCCGATTCGGGCGACGCTTTGCATAAGAGCAAAGCAAATTGCTCCCGCGTCGGTCAACCATCTTTGTCGCCCTCCCGTCGATTCCTACCTGAGTTGGTGGTGACCGCTTTTCCAGATCATGTTTCAATTCCGCCAACCTGCACGGGTTCACGCCGGGCGGGTACGCGGCCTTTTGTTTGATTCTGGGGAGGTTCTATGCCTACGAAGCAATGATCCACATCCCTGTAACTGCCCCGAAGTCAATTGTTACAGCGGAGGCAGGTAGAGCGGATTTGACCGATCAAAGCGGGGCTGCCCCCGGATGAGTGTCCCAGCAAGGAGAATCCCGATGAAAACCGCCATTCTGGCGATCGCGATCGCAGCGCTGAGTGTGAAACCATGGGCCCAGACGCAGACGCCGAGGGTCAAACCTGCCAATCCGGCCTCGGCCGGACCTCAGGCCGATCCGCGAAAAGCAATTTCAGCGCCCAGCAGGATGATTCTGAACGACCTGTCCAAGGCTGCGGCTACCTACGGTTGTTACAGCCCGGCTTCCTCATGGCTTGGCCAATATTCGCTCAGCGCCACGGCTTCCGGCGCGGCCTGCGGTGGCGAATATACGTGTAATGTCAACCAGTCCGCTGCGGCTACCACGTTTGCCGCGAACGCCCTGGTCGCAAGCTGCAGCCTCGTCGGCTGGGTGACCAATGACCAGCTCACTTCTATCTCGATGGACGATACCGCAACCGAGCCGTGCCCGAACGGAGGGCAATACACGGACGACGTCGTGGGATCCTCTGGCCTTAGCGGAGCTGGTCTCCTTTACGTGAGTGTTGGCGCCGGCACTTATTACTACCAACCCCAACCAGCGGTCAACGGCACCGAGACTACCACGAACTGCATTGGCGATGTATCGACGCAGACCCAGTATTATTCGCCCGCACCGTGGTCCAGTCCCTGGCCCGAGACTCTCACCCTCCCGCCCGCCATCCAACCACTGACAGCCGATGTTTCTTTTGGCGCCCTGTCGCAGGCTTCGTTCCAGGTACCGGCCAACTGGAGCTACTCTTACTCCCTCACGCCCATCTACCACTGCAAAGACTGCAAGAAGGATGGCGGGCAGGGAAGCCCGGTCAGTTCCAGCGTCAGTCCTGAAAACCTAAGCCTGGGCGAAGACGTGCCCATCGTGGGCACGGGATTTGTTCTCCACTACGAGAGCAGCCGCGCTCCGGGCGCTTTCGGAGATCCCGTAGCCAGTACTGATGCGGCCATGATCGGAGGCTGGACGTTGAACGTTCACCACGCTTATGACTCGAGCAGCAACATTCTCTTTCTCGGCGATGGCAGCCAGCGCAGCGACTACGAATTAGGAAGTCCCGTCGTCTTCAATCAAACCTACCTTGTGACCTCCGCCGACGGCAGCGAGGTGTATGCATTCAGTGGGAGCGGACTGCACCTGCAAACCCTGCGGCCGATGACTGGCGCCATCGAGTATCAGTTCGGCTACGACTCTGCCGGTGAACTGGTGACCGTTACTGACGCAACGGGCAACGTCACGACCATCAAGCGCAACGCGTCCGAACAGCCCATCGCCATTGTGTCGCCTTACGGGCAGACTACCAGCCTGAGCGTGGACGCCAGCGGTTTTCTGAATAAGGTGACTGATCCGCTGGGCAAGTCGTCGACGTTTGTTAAAACGACCACGGGCCTGCTGTCTTCTCGCACCGACCCGAATGGGAATATGTTCACTTATCAATACGACGGCGCGGGACGGTTGGCGCTGGACTCCGACCCGCTCGGCGGCTTCGTCCAGTTCGGCCGCGCCGATGCGGCCAATGCATTCAGCTGGACGATTGCCGAAACTACGTCGATGGGCCGCACCAGCAGTTATCAGAGCACGGCCATCCTGCCCTGGACGCAGGACGGCACCCAGGCGGAATCCGAGGAGCACCTCAACACCTGGCCCGATGGACTGCAGGCCACATCAAGTAACAGTCTGGCGAGCGGGCAACTCACGAACTCAGTTGCTTTGCCGGATGGAACGAGTGTGAGCCAGACGCAAGGTCCAGACCCGGTCTGGGGTATTCAGGTGCCGGTCACGACCAGCGAAACTATTAAGGAGGGCAATCTGACAATGAACATCACCGGCAGCCGCTCCGTGACTCTGGGCACGGCCGGCAATCCCTTCACGATTACAACCGAGACTGATGCGCAGACCACCAATGGCCGCGCTTACGGCCTGATCTTTACCGGTTCAAGTCGCACTTTCGTCGACACGACTCCTGCCGGAAGAACCCTCACCGTTGGTCTCGACTCGCTGGAACGTTTGTCGAATGAAACGGTGGGAGGACTGAATCCTACAGATTTCGCGTACGACTCTCGCGGCCGACTTGCCTCTATAACCGAAGGAGTGCGAAAAACGACTTTGAGCTATAACGCCCACGGATTCCTCGCCGATGTAGTCGATCCTCTGAAACTCAAAACCAGTTTCATCTATGACGCCGATGGGCGTGTGACTTCCACCACGCTTCCGGATGGACGGATCATCGGCTACAGCTACGATTCCAACGGAAACGTCACGTCGATCACGCCGCCGGGAGGAACGCCGCATGAGTTCACTTATTCCGCGGTTGACTTGCTTTCGTCTTACACGCCACCCACGGTCTCAGGAGGCGGCGCAACAACTTACACCTATAGTCTGGATCGCGATCTGACCAAGATCACGCGCCCGGACGGCAAAGTAGTCTCGTATGGATACGACACAGCAGGACGCTTGATCTCCGTGACTGAGCCCACCGGAAAGACCACATATGCCTACAATGCGACCACCGGAAGTCTTGCCAGCGAGACGAGAGGGGCCGAGCGCATCGTCTTCAGCTTCAACGGTTCTTTGCCTACGAAGTTCACCTGGTCGGGCCCAGTGGCCGGCAGCGTGAGCCGCACTTATAACGACAATTTCTGGATTGCCTCGGAGGAAGTTAACGGGGCCAACACCATCGTGGCTCAGCATGACAACGATGGCCTGCTGACCAAGGTTGGCGCGTTGGCGATCCGGCGAAACGCCAAGAATGGACTGATTACAGGCACCACCCTGGGAGTAACCACCGATGCGCGCACCTACAATGCTTTCGGCGAACTGACCGGTTACACGGCCGCAGTGAACGGCAGTACGCTTTACAGCGTAACCTACACCCGCGATGACGACGCCCGAGTTTCTTCGAAGACTGAGACCATCGCGGGCGCCACGAACGACTACACATACACCTACGATCTCGCCGGACGCCTGGCGGACGTCAAGAAAAACGGGGTCACCGATACTTACACTTACGACAGCAACTCCAACCGGCTGACTGGATCACTTTCCTCCGGCACATCGACCGGCACCTACGACGCACAGGATCGCCTGCTGACCTACGGCAACGCCTCGTACACTTACACGGCGAATGGCGAGGTAACGAGTCAGACCGTAGCCAGCCAGAAAACGCTGTACTCTTACGACGCCATGGGAAACCTGATTGCAGCCACGCTCCCGAACGGCACACAACTCACGTACGTCATCGACCCTGAAAACCGGCGCGTGGGGAAGGAAGTGAATGGCGTCTTGCAAAGCGGTTTTCTCTACTACGGTGATGCGATTGTGGCGGAGTTGAACGGCAGCAACCAACTGCTCAGTCGATTCGTGTATGCCACGAACCTCTCGCCCGATTACATGGTGGCTGGTGGTGTGACCTATCGCATTTTTTCCGATCAGCTCGGCAGCCCGGTGCTGGTCGTGAACACAACCACGGGAGCGATTGTTGAACAAATCACCTACGACGAATTCGGTAACGTCATCGGGGATACAAATCCGGGACTCCAGCCTTTCGGATTTGCCGGCGGTCTCTATGACCAGGATACGAAGCTGGTGCGCTTCGGGGAGCGCGACTTCAACTCAGCCACCGGCCGCTGGACGGCCAAAGATCTCACCCTCTTCGGCGGCGGCGATACCAACTTGTACGGCTATGTTCTAGCCGATCCCGTCAATCTGGTGGATCCCGCGGGGGGCGAAGGCGTTGATGCTGGTACGCCCCAGGGAGGCTCGTCTACGGGAACGAAGGTCATGGAATGGGTGGTTGATTCGGCTAAGGATCTTCAGCAAGCTCAGAAGCGTCTTAAACAGTGCCGGACCCTCAAGAAGGGCGTGAACGCCGCCAGAAATGGTGTCGAGGGAGTAGAGCAGTTGGCGGTGGATGAGGCGAAAGGCACAGTGAAGAGCAAGACGGGCACGCAGAACGAGGAGGTTAAGCAGGTGTTGGATCAGACTCAACAGACTGCTTCCTCGATCGACACCAATCCGCTAACCGACGGGATCCGGACTTCAGCCAACGCCTTGGCTGGCCAGAGCAAACCGTGCCCAAAGTGCAAGGATCAGGCAAGGCCCCCGAATCCGATTCCTCATCATCCACGGCCGCCGTCCGAGGTTGACGACCCGGATCTGACGGTGCCGGTGAACAACCCCAGTTCGGATGACTACTAGAAGAAGGGACCAAGGGCTCTGAGGCAGAGCGCTCGGAGAGATAGCGATAAAGTTTGGGTCAGCCAAAAGAGCGCCAAAGACACGGCCAAGCATGTCATTAAAGCTGTCTTGGGTCTCGTGACGACCCCTTTAATGAGGGTGCGCCGAGAGACGGCTTTCGGCACTCCTTCGATCACATTGGAATCGTCCTTCTCTGCCGTGCTAGTCACCCCTTAACCCAACCGAATCACTTGATCTTTCCGACCTAGCTGAGGCAGGAAATCTTCTTCGACTGTTTTCGTCGAAACCGGTAACTTTACCGCCGATCGTCGGATAGCAACATTGTATAAATGTATTAAAGTGTTCCAGCTGTTTCCCGAAGCAGACTTCCTGAGTGTCTTTCACCGTCACAGCGGAACACAAACAGCAAATTTCACATTTGGTGATATTCGGCGTTACTATTACTTCCTTGCGACGCCCAAAATCACCTAAATCAAAGCGCATTGCTAGATCGGAGAGTGTGCGGTTTCTGACTGTGGGGCAGACTGCGCGAATTCTGGGAATCAGTTCCTCTACATTGCGTCTCTGGGAAGGCGTGGGTCTTGTGACTCCGGCGCGAAGCGCCGGTAGCTATCGCCTATATACTCCAGAGCTGCTCGACGTTCTGAAACGCATCAAGTACCTTCGCGACGTTAAGAAATTAAATGTCCCAGGGATAAAGGAAGCCCTAGGAACAGATCCACGTGCTAACCACTCAACACATCCTGCTAAGCCCACTCCGGATTTGGGTGACAAACTCCGTCGGCTGCGAAAGAAAAGAGGTCTGACCGTAACGGAGGCGGCTCGGCAGGCCCACATTTCCGTGGGCTTTCTCAGTGCCATCGAACTCTCTCGCGCCAATCCTTCCGTCGCCACAATTTACCGATTGGCGGCAGCATATGGCACTACAGTATTGGAACTCTATGACTTATCTGCGCAATCCAATCGTGTGATCCGGCCACGCAATCGCAAAAGTCTGGAAACGAAGTCGGGTGTCCGCATGGAACTGCTTTCGACGGGCACGAAGATGCTCGAATCCATGCTGATTCGAGTTCCGCCAGGAACCGGAAGCGACGGCGCATACATGCACCAAGGCGAGGACTTCCTTTACATGCTAGAAGGCACGTTGGAGGTCTGGCTTGATGAAGTTGAATGTCACCTGCTGGAGCAAGGAGACAGCTTTTGGTTCGAGAGCAACCGTGGTCACCGCTGGTTTAACCCGACCAATAAGCAAGCTGCCGTGCTCTGGGTAAATACTCCGCCAACATTCTGAGCCTGTCTCCACTCTGCAACTCAAAAACCCAACCTCAACGAGAACTGTTGAACCCGCTCGACACTCAGGGTCAAGCGGTACAGACCAAACGAGCCGTCGTCGGAACCGTTGTCAAGCGAAGTGTTCGTATTCGTATCGAAGCGCACAGCGTTGGTTAAGTTGAAAACCTCCCAGGCGAACTTCAAGTCCATGCGGTCGCGGACTTTCCAGCTCTTCGCCAAACCCATGTCAATCCCGAAGTAGCCTGGGCCGCGGAAGTTGTTGCGGCTTCCGGCTTCCCCTGCATAGGCGAAGCGCATCGGGGTCAGGGTAGCTGGCACGTCCGGTGTTATTTGTACTCCGGCCACCACCGCACTCGGATTGGGAAAAGCATACGGGACTCCGCCGATCTTGAATACACCAGAACTGATCGGACCGGTTTGCACCATGTTGCTCTCGAAAAGGAAGTTTTGAGTAAAGCCGCGTGAATCGATAGCGCTGAACGGAAACCCGCTGGTCCAGCGAGTCAAGCCGGAGAGCTGCCAGCCTCCAATAATGGCATCGAGCCAGGTTCCTGAGCCGCCAGCAAAGCTTTTCCCTTTTCCGAAGGTCAATTCGTAAACCCCGTCCGCGGCGATCACATGGCGTAAATCGAAATCCGACGGCGCGCGATTCAAACCCGGTTTCCAAGGATTCGCAATGTAGCTGAGGACTGTGCTGCCGGCCACCGGGGTGGTGGTCGAAGTTGTGCCCTGCGAATTCGTGCGTTCAGTGTCCGAACCCAAATCGAGCGACTTTGAATAGGGCATAGCTGAAGTCGACCTGCAGGCCATGACTCATAGGATGACGAAACATAAGTTGGCCCGCGTTATAACTGCTGGTGCCGAGAGAGGACCAAGCGACGAGGGAGGAGAACTGAGGGTCCCAGTAGGGGACCGGCGGCAACCCTGCACAAACAGGGGACTCGCCTCCATTGGCAAGTGCAGTCGCAATCAATCCCAAGCGGAATGGCGCGCCAACTTCTCGTCCCGGCCGGTTCGCCCAGCTGAAACCGGAAGGACAAGCGTTGCTGCCGCCGGAGCCTGTGTAGATGTTCTGGGTGGCGCTAAACCCGCCTGCCGCTGCAGTCGGAAACAGGTTCTCAAAGTAAGGAATCGCCGGGATAGCTGCCCCTGGATCTTCGCCGTTCGCCAGCGCAAATTTCGATATCAAAGTCGCCGCGGTGTAGTAATCCATGCCCGACTTTGAATCCACAAGATCGGTGGCAGCGGCCAGATCGCGCTGCTGCAGAAGGTGGCGGCCGAACCGGCCGACGTATGCAGCTTCGACCGTCCATCCCTTGCCCACCTGCCGCTGGACGGAGAAATCCGCAGCCATGGAGTAGGGTGTCTTGATTTGACCATCGATTCCATTCGAATTGAAGGTAAATCCAGTCGTGTTGGGATTGTCCGGAGGGAACGCGGGATAGGTGACCGTTTGTTGTGGAGCGCCACCGGGCAATGGCGGCACGATGTTTCTTCCGGTATAGCGTGGCGCATCGTCCGGAGTGAAGATATTCGACGGGGCGGCCTGCGTGCTGGTCAAGCCGAACGAGCCGAACTGGCTGAAACCGTCAACAATCCCCTCGCCAAAATGGTCGTAGTACATGCCCAAGCCGGCACGAATCGAGGTTTTGGAATCGGGAGAGTAGGCGACGGCGAGGCGGGGAGCAAAATTCAGTTTGTTCACGTTCCAGTACGCATTGCCTCCGCGGCTCTGGCCGGAAGGAGCAAAGGCGAATTCCGGTTGATTCCCCAGTCCCTGAGCCGCCGCAATCGCGCGATTGGTGAACCATTGGTGCAAGTCTATAGTGGGCGCAACCTGTTGCCCATGCACTTCATACGGAGTCTGCAAAAGGGTATAGCGCAGACCTGCCGTGACCGTCAGATTGGGCTTCACACGCCAGGAATCCTGTACGTACCACTCGAATTCGTTGGCTTTGAAATCACGAGGGATCGTCGAGCCGGTCGGCAATAGTGTGGCGGTGGTTGAGTTCGTCACTTGATAATTGTTATGCACGTTAATCGTGCTTAACAAACCCGCGATGGAGGTAATTGCATTGTCGTAGCTGGTGGAAAAGGTCCCAGACACCGCTGGGAAACCAAACGCCCCGGGATCGAAGCTCTGGCCGGTTCCAGCAATGGCAGCCTAGCTGATGTTGGCCGCTCCAGTCGAAGCCGAGGCGAATGAGACATTATTGGAGGCGGTGTTGTTGTGGATCAAACGGTAGTTCACCCCGAACTGCAGCGTGTGTTTGCCCTTGACCCAGGTAAAGTCATCGATAAGGTTGTGCACCGGGACGTCGAGGATGGTGGTATTGTCTTCGGCGGTTAGAGGGCTGAGACCGGCAAAATCCGAAAAGGAATCGTTCCCCGCCCCGACGTTGTTCAACGCCTGGCGGACATAGCCATAGCGGAAGTTATTAATAAGGGTGCTGCTGATGGTCCAAGTGTGCCCTATGGCGATTCCCTTGGCGGTGTCCACGTCTGACGCACTGGGAGGATTGCCGGGAAACTCCGGTACCGAAGAACTTCTGTCGCCCTGCAGGTTGCCGCGCGCAAACAAACGCTGGCGATCACTAAGTTGATAGTCGAACTTAGCGATGTACGTGTTGAGCCGGGCGGGGTCGGGAGCGGACCAGGTGAAACCGCCTGTATTCAGCCCGTCTCCTCCGGGACTATTGGGGCCAGGGTAGGCGCTAAACGTTGCCAGTGCGTTTGGGTCGTCACCGGCGCCCCAAGGACAAGTAGTCGTGCAATTCGGGTCCATAGTGGCGATCTGCGCCGGTGTCAGCGTCTGAATCCCACTTGCTGGGCACCCTGTGCTGCCGGAGCAGTTATAGCTAACATTACCAGCCACGAATGAAGCGGTTGGGACAGTCAAGCTCGGTTGCTTGTTTTCCTGTGTCTTCTGGCCCTCGTAGTTTATGAAAAAGAAGAGCTTGTCTTTCCTGATGGGACCGCCGAACGTCCCCCCAAATGTGTTGCGAATCAATTGGCCTGGCTTATTCGGCAGTCCCGCGTCAATCTCAGCCGCCTTGTTGAACCAGTCGTTGGCATGCCCAACATTATTCCGGTTGTATTCATAGAGGCTGCCGTGAAGAGTATTGGTCCCGCTCTTGGTGACAAGCGTGACCTGTGCGCCCGAAGATCGCCCGCTGTCTGCGTTGGAGTTGGTTGTGCTGACACGAAACTCCTCCACTGAATCCAGCGTCGATCGCAGCGCGCCAGTGAACGCGTAACCCTGCCTCTGGTCGTTGTTGTCAATTCCGTCGAGAGTGATGTTGCCCTGATCGGAACGAGCGCCATTTACCGCGCCGCTTCTGCTGTCTACGTCAGGATTGGTCACGCGGGAATTCAGGTACACGACGCCGGGTTGCAGGCTCAGCAAATCCGGCGCATTACGCCCTTCGATGGGAAGGGACTCGATCGTGGAATTGCTCACCGCATTGCCGATGGTCGCATCGGTCGTATTGAGAGTCTGTGCGACATCACTCACTTCGATAGTCTGAGTTATGGCCTGAACCGAGAGTGCAAAATTTATCGTCGCAGGCTGGCTGACCAGCAGTTCGGCGGCTTTCACCTGTCTGCCGAACCCTGCTTTAGTCAGTGTAATTGTGTATTTGCCGGGCGGGATTTGAGGGAACTCGTAGGCACCGCTCTGGTCGGTGGTGTGGGCAACGTGAAACCCAGTCGATGGGTTCTCAAGGCTGACCTCTGCACCTGCAAGTACGGCTCCCGAGGAATCGGTCACCGTGCCGCGCAATGAGGTGAGACCCGTCTGTGACCATACCAGAAGCGGATACGCCAACCAGCACAACAAGAACGCAAAACGCTTCCACGGGACCATGAGCGGTCTCCTAAGCAATCACGAAGAATGCCTAAGAACCTGTTGCCATCTTGACGCACTGCGCGGCAGGCAGCAGACAAGATCTCTGGGCTAGAAGGGGTTCACAAACCCTACTATAGATTGGGAAGGTTAGAGAAAATACATCTCAACTGTCAAGCCCAAAATTGCGATGCCCTCGATCTGAAAAGCCATTGAGATTTTCTGCGTTCAAGACAGAACGCGGAACCTACGATGATCCGAGCAATAATTCGCTCACGGCCCGGTGTGCCTGATCTATCGCGGCATCGGTATAGGCCGTCGCCGCGGAATCGGTGTTCGCAATGGTGATCCTTCCGAAAGGTTTGCGTCCGATCACATTGGGTCGCTTATCTTCCGGCCAGTCGGGATCGAATAGCGGGTTGTACTCGTAACCATAGCCATGCGGCCATCGATTCACGGTGATTGCCTCGATGTCGCGCGCCGGATCAAAGCCCCCGGAGCTTAGCGTGCGGGCAAGCTGGTCGCGGATTTTCCGCTCGAACGTCTCAAAAGTTGTGTTCAGCAGTTCGTATCTGCCGATTTTGTGCTGCTCCCGGGCTGGCAAGCCGGGCTTGCAGGGAGCCCGACTGAGGTGCAATAAGATGGGCTCTTCGGGGCTCGTTGGACTTCGATATTCACCCATGCTAACCGCGGAATTGAGGCTGACGTCGGACCAGTAGGAACCCGGTGAAGAGACGCGCTGAATGCCTAGCTTTTGGAATGATGTCCAGTTCCGAATGCCAACGCTGGTGTAAACCAACGGCACTTTGACCAGATAATGCAGGGCCTCCTTTTGTGCTTCGGGAAGCTCGGGGCACAAATAAGGAATCATCATGTTCCAGCACGCCAGCACACATCCCTTGGCCCGCACTTTAAACACTTGCTTGCCACTCGCATAGAGAACTTCGACTTCTTGAGCAGCGGAAGGCGTTTCGACATTGCGTGCGCCGACCACCGTGCTGTTCAGGCGAAGTCGTAATGGAGCATCTTCTCGGTCCAGGCGGCTGTAGTCGATTTGTGAGGTGACCACATCTTCCGCCGTATGGCCAGGAACAGCCTCTGGAATGAGTGCCCTTACCAGTAATCGAGCAATCGAAGCGTTCCCGTCAGGAAAGTGAAAACGATACGAACCGCCAGTG
>Ga0070733_10001328_pt1 | contig 18580 bp, 17 predicted proteins | sample Coa_R1_9_FD_66450 | JGI IMG/M metagenome (GOLD analysis project Ga0070733, IMG submission 66450) | Surface soil microbial communities from Centralia Pennsylvania, which are recovering from an underground coalmine fire - Coalmine... | ecosystem: Environmental > Terrestrial > Soil > Unclassified ... | reverse complement strand
GCGTCGCAGTTCTCGTCCCCGCAGTGCGCGGGCTCCAGTTCGACGTGGGACAGCACGTTCCAGCCGATGGTGAGCAGGACCTCGGTGGGCATGGTGACCCCGGGCAGGTAGGAGGCGGGGTCCGGCACCACCCTGGTCAGCGCCACCGACGAGATCCTGGCGAGCTTGACCGCCTCGGTGCTCGTCTCGGCCTGGGGCCGGCCCTCCGGCTCGGCGGGCGGGTGCTCGTCGGTGTGCGAGTAGATCAGCCGGGTGCCGGTGAGCACGAGCACGGTGATGTGCCTGCGCACCTCCATTCCCGGGTCGAACATCGCATCATGCACAACGACGTAGGAAACGATGGGTTCGGAGCCGAGGACGGAGCAGACCGCGTCCGAGACGAGGCCCGGGTAGTACCCGCTGCGCTCGATCGCCGTGCGCAGGCTGTCCACCGTGGCTTGAGATTCCCTCATTCGTCCATCCTGCACCGCCGGGCGGAATGGTTCACCCTGTGCGGCCATCACGATCTGGCCTGAGTGCCGCCGATCAGCACCTCCCGCATCCGGGTCGCGTACCCGGCCGCTTCCTCGTCGCTCGCGTAGCGGCCGCGCGGCCAGAAGAACCCGCGCAGCCCGTCGCCCTTGGTCCGCGGCACCACGTGCACGTGCAGGTGCGGGACGCTCTGGCTGACGATGTTGTTCATCGCGACGAAGCTGCCCTGGGCCGCGTAGGCGGCCGGCATCGCGGCGCTGATCTGCTGCACCCGGGCGAACAGCGGGGTCAGCAGATCGGCGGGCAGGTCCGCCAGGGTCACGTAGTGCCGTCGCGGCAGTACCAGCACGTGTCCCTTGAACAGCGGCCTGACGTCGAGGAAGGCGGCCACCTGGCCATCTTCCCAGACGAACTCGGCGGGCATGTCCCCGGCGAGGATGTCGCAGAACAGGCAGTCCGACACCGGGCGTTACCCCCAGCTCCGCAGCAGCCGCTCGGCCCCGGCCGCCAGATCGGCGACGAGCTCGGCAGCCGGGCGTTCCTCGGTGACCAGCCCGGCTCCCTGGCCGGCGTAGATACAGGCGATGTCGTAGTCGGCCCGCTTCCGGGCGGCGGCCAGCTCGGCTCCGGCCTGCTCGTAGCCGGCCAGCTCGGCCTCGCGGCCGGTCCAGCGTTCGCTGAAGTCATTGGCCAGGGCGCGGCCACCGAACTGTGGCGGCCACGGAATCCGCTGGGCGATGTCGAAGACCCTGCCGTAGAACGTGCCGGTTTCCTTGGCGGCGCGCACCCGGGCCCGGGCCGCCGGGTCGTTCATCGCCTCGGGGCAGCTCAGCAGCGCGGTGCCCAGCCACGCTCCGGCCGCGCCCGCGGCCAGGACGGCGGCCAGCCCACGGGAGGTGCCGATCCCGCCGGCGGCCAGAACCGGCAGGCTGACCGCGTCCAGCACGCCCTGCAGCAGCGGCAGGGTGGCGACCGCGTCCAGGCCGTGACCGCCGCCCTCGGCCCCCCGGGCGACGATCAGGTCAACGCCCTGATCGGCCGCTGCCCTCGCGCCGTCGACGTCGCCGACCTGGGTGGCGGCGACCACCCCGGCGTCCCGCAGCCGCCCGGCCCACCGGCCGAGGTCGCCGCCGAAGCTGACCGACACCAGTGCCGGGCCGGCTTCGAGCGCCGCCTCGAACTGGCCTGGATTGTGCTCCAGTGCCCACCCCATCAGGCCGATGCCGAACCGCTGGCCAGCCTGGCGGGCCTTCTGCGCCTCGGCGAGGATCGCCTCCGGGGCGGCCGAGTTCCCGACGCCGATCATGCCGAGCCCGCCGCCGGCGGAGACGGCCGCGGCGAGCCGGCCGCCGGCCACCCCGGCCATCGGCGCTCCGGCGATCGGCAGGTCAACCCCGAGCAGATCGGTGAATGCGGTTCGCAGCATGCACGGCATTCTCGCAGCCGGGCTGGCTGGTTGAGACAATGGCCGGGTGAGCGATGAGCAGGCTGACGGCGAGAACTGGCTGCTGCTCGTCTACCGGGTGCCACCGGAACCGACCAGGCTGCGCGCGGCCGTATGGCGCAGGATCAAGAGCCTGGGCGCCATATACCTGCAGAACTCGGCCGCGGCGCTGCCCGCCAGCGGCGGCGCCGAACGGGCCCTGCGCAAGCTCCGCCGGGAGATCATCGAGATGTCCGGCACGGCGGTGCTGCTCTCCTGCCGGGTGCTGGCCGGCGAGCCGGAGGTGCGCGCCGCGTTCCAGGCGGCCAGGGACGACGAGTACGAGGAAATCGTCGACAAGTGCGAGGACTTCCAGGCCCAGGTGCGCAAGGAATACACCGCCAGCCATTTCACCTACGCCGAACTCGAAGAAAACGAGGTCGACCTGGTGAAGCTGCGAAACTGGTTCGCCCGGGTGCGCGAACGCGACGTCTTCGGGGCGGCCCGGCGCGACCAGGCGGAGCAGGCGCTGGCCGGCTGTGAGAAGACCCTGGAGGAATACGCCGCCCGGGTGTACGCCGAGGAAGTCGGGAACGGCTGACCTCTGCGCCTACCGGCGGCGGGCGGCCAGCCAGAGGCTGACCGGCAGCATCACCACCAGCAGTACGGGCAGCAGCCACCAGGCGGGCACGCTGGTCTTGCTGACCGCGTAGGTCAGCGCCAGCCCGGCCACCACGCTGACGGCGATCCGCCAGTCGTCGCCGACCACAAAGTCATAGAGGAAGGCCAGGAAGTCCCGCAGCCGCTTGCCCATCTCAGCCCACCTCGGCAGCCGGCCCGCGGCCGCTGGCAGCGGCCTGGGCGGCCTTGGCCCGGCGCAGCGCGGCAACGAGCCCGAGGGCGAACAGTGCGATGGCAGGCACCAGGGCCAGCAGCGCCGCGTCCGACCCCGGCCAGTTCGCACCGGCCCCCTCGGCCCCCCAGAACGTGCCGAACGCGGTCAGCATGATCCCGACGATGAACTTCAGCGTGTTCTCCGGAACCCGCGACAGCGGCGCCCGCACAGCGGCGCCCGTGGCTGCGACCACGGCCACCGCGCAGATGGCCGCCAGCGCCGCCAGCGGCAGGTTGTGGGCGTTGCCGCCGAAGGTGAGCGCGATGAACACCACTTCGAGGCCTTCGAGCAGGACTCCCTTGAAGGAGAGGGTGAAGGCGTACCAGTCGCGTACTCTGCCGCGCCGCTGCCCCGGCTCGGTGGCCGCGGCGGCCAGTTGCTTGCGGTAGATCTCGTTCTCGTCATGCAGGGCCTTGTAGCCGCTGGCCCGCAGGATCGCCTTGCGCAGCCACTGCAGGCCAAAGATCAGCAGCAGGGCACCCACCACGAGCCGCAGCTCCCGCAACGGCAGCGCGGAGACAGCCGGGCCGAGCGCGGCGACCAGGATGGCCAGCACGGCGAGCGCCGAGAGCGTCCCCGTGATGGCCGAGCGCCAGTCCCGCGCTGTCCCGGCGGCGAGCACGATCGTGGTCGCCTCGACCGCCTCCACGGCGCAGGCGAGAAAGACCGCGATGAACAGGGCTCCTGCCCCCATGTGTGCTCCTCTTCGTTGTCCTGGGTCATCCCGATTCTAACATCGGTTAGAAATGAGTCATGACGGCAGTTAGCTCTATTGCACTTCCTTACGGCGCAGCCATCCGGCCAGGTCACAGAACCGGGCAAGATTCACGTCCGGGACGTCGCGGATTCACGCCCACGGCGTAGCGTATGAGGCCGCGAGTGAAAGGAGCAGGCTGATGAGACGCAAACTGTTCACCCCGGCCGGTGGGCTCGGCATCGTGGCGCTGACCGCGTCGGTGGTCACCGGCGTAACCGCCCTGACCTCGGGAGGCGCGGCGGCATCGCAGCGGGACAGCGCACCTGCCACGCGGACACCGATCAAGCACGTCATCGTGATCATCGGCGAGAACCACAGCTTCGACAATGTCTTCGCGACATATCAGCCGCCTCGCGGGCAGCACGTCGACAACCTGCTGTCCGAGGGGATCGTCACCAAGAACGGCGGCCTCGGGCCCAACTGGCGGAAGGCGGAGCAGTTCACCGCGTCGGACACCAAGACCTACAGCATCCGGCCCAAGCTCACCGGTCCCTACAAGACCCTGCCACGGCCCAATACCACCTACGTCAGCAGCGGCTGCGACGGGCAGAAGGCCGACGTCCCGGACAAGCGGTTCCCGGCCAGCCTGGCCAGCGCGCCGTACCAGATCACCAAGTACGTGCCCTACTTCGACAGCCACCTTGAGTACACGGGCGGCTGTGAGTTCTACGGCGCCTTCGTCGGCGACCCACTGCACCGCTTCTACCAGATGTACCAGCAGACCGACGGGTACCACAGCAGGCTGAACGTCTGGACGGCCAACACCGCCGGCGACGACAACGGCGCGATGCCGCCCGCGCCGATCTACCAGGGCGGGCTGCAGATGGGCTACTACAACATGGCCGCGGGCGACGCCCCGATCCTGCGCGACCTGGCCCAGAACTACGCGATCAGCGACAACTACCACCAGGCGGTGCAGGGTGGCACGGGTGCCAACCACATCATGCTGGGCACCGGGTTCGCCGCCTCCTACCAGGACAAGTCCGGGAAGGCAGCCACGCCACCGGCCAACGAGATCGAGAACCCCAACCCCAAGCCGGGCACGAACAACAACTACACCCAGGACGGCTACTCGGGTGGTTCCTACTCCGAGTGCGCCGACCACAGCCAGCCAGGGGTTGGGCCGGTCTTCAGCTACCTGGACTCGCTGCCCTACAAGGTGCAGAACAACTGCCAGCCTGGCCGCTACTACATTCTCAACAACTACAACGCCGGCTACAACGTGGACGGCACGGTCAACACATCACCGTTCACCGTGCCACCGCAGAAGACGGACTACGTCACGATCGGCAACGAGCTGTCGGCCCACCACATCTCGTGGGGCTACTACGGCGAGGGTTACAACAGAGGGAAGCCAAACTTCTCCTACTGCGGAATCTGCGACCCGATGCAGTACTCGACGTCGATCATGACGAACCCGGCCCTGCGCAAGAACGTGCAGCACGGCCTCGGCAACTTCATCTACCAGGCGGCACACGGCACGCTGCCGGCCGTGACGTTCCTCAAGCCCGGCGACGACGACGGCCACCCCGGCTACTCCGCGCTGGCCGCGTTCGAGACCTTCACCGCCCGGGCGGTCGCCGCCGTCCAGGACAACCCGAAGCTGTGGAAGTCCACCGCCATCTTCGTCACCTTCGACGAGACCGGTGGCTACTACGACTCCGGCTACATCCAGCCGGTGAGCTTCTTCGGTGACGGCCCGCGCGTCCCGATGCTGGTGATCTCGCCCTATGCCAGGCAGGACTACGTCGACCACACCTACACCGACCATGTGTCGATCCTGAAGTTCATCGAGGCGAACTGGGGGCTCAGCCCACTCACCTCGTTCAGCGAGGACAACCTGCCGAACCCGGCGCCGAACGTCTACGTGCCGAAGAACCGGCCGGCCATCGGCAACCTGATGACCATGTTCAGCTTCTCCGATCCGCACTTCGCGACGGTCAAGCTCGGCGGCTGACCTTCGGGTACCGTACGGTCCGGGCATGTTGCCCGGACCGTACGGTCATTTCCTGGTACGCACAGGCACTAGCATCTGACGGGTGACCACGAGACTGCTGACCAGCGAAGCATCCGGCAACACCCGGCCCGACGCGATCGTCGTCGGGATCATCGAGGGTGCGGAAGGACCCCGGCTCGCCCCCGGTGCCGAACCGATCGACGACGCCCTCGGCGGCACGCTGATCTCCGCACTCACCGCTCTCGGCGCGACCGGCAAAGCCGAGGAAACCACGAAGGTCGCGTCGGGGCCGCTGTCCGGCGGGTCATCCCCCGCCGCTGTCGCCCCCCTCATCGTGGCCGCCGGGCTCGGCAAGCCCGGCGGGCAGGCCATGGCTGAGCAGGTTCCTGCCTTCGACCCGGAACTGCTGCGCCGGGCCGCGGGAGCAGCCCTTCGTGAGATCGTCGAGCCGCTGGCAAAGGCCGTCCCCGGTCACGGCATGGCCGGCGTCTACCGCGTCGCGCTCGCCCTGCCGGCCCGCGACGACACCGAGGCCGAAGCGGCCGCGCTCGGTGGCCTGCTCGGCGGCTACGTGTTCTCCCGCTACCGCACGACCGTGGCCGCGCCGCCGGATCTGGAGCTGACGGTCTGCGGCGACGGCGTGCCCACACCGGCCGCGGCGCACCGGGCGCAGGCACTGGCCGACGCGGTGGCGCTGGTGCGTGACATGGTCAACACCGGTCCCTCGCACCTGGTGCCGGCCACCCTGGCCGACGAGGCGGAGAAGGTCGCGGCCGCCCGCGGGCTGGACGTCGAGGTGCTCGACGAAGAAGCGCTGGCCGAGGATGGCTACGGCGGCATCCTCGCGGTAGGCCAGGGCTCGGTGCATCCGCCCCGCCTGGTGCGGCTCGGCTACCGCCATCCCGGCGCGGTCAAGACCGTGGTGTTCGCCGGCAAAGGCATCACGTTCGACTCCGGCGGCCTGTCGCTCAAGCCGCCCAAGTCGATGGAGCACATGAAGTCGGACATGGCCGGCGCCGCCGCCGTGCTCGGCGCCATGCAGGCGATCGCCGACCTGCGCCCCGTGGTCAACGTCGTCGGGTACCTGGCCAGCGCGGAAAACATGCCGGGCGGCCGAGCCCAGCGCCCGGCCGACATCATCACCATCCACGGCGGCAAGACGGTCGAGGTGCTGAACACCGACGCCGAAGGCAGGCTGGTGCTGGCCGACGCCCTGGACCGGGCGCTCGGCGACTCGCCCGACCTGCTGGTGGACGTGGCCACGCTCACCGGCGCGCAGACGGTCGCACTCGGCCGGCGCACGGCCGGTGTCATGGCCAACCACGACGAGGTGCGCGACGGGATCGTCGCGTCGGCCCGCCGGGCCGGCGAGGCGTTCTGGCCGATGCCGCTGCCGGACGAGCTGCGCGACGGGCTGGACTCCGAGGTGGCCGACCTGGCCAACGTCTCGCCGGATCGCAGCGGTGGGATGCTGGTCGGTGGGCTTTTCCTGCGCGAGTTCGTGACCGGGCAGACCCGGTGGGCGCACCTGGACATCGCCGGTCCTGCCTTCAACGAAGATGATGCCCATGGGTACACACCCAAGGGCGGGACGGGGGCGGCCGTGCGCACCCTCACCCAGATCGCCCTCGACGTCGCGGACGGGCTCTTGTAGGCCCGGCCGCTGACAGAGGGCGTTGACACCAGACAAGGAGCGTTCAGTGGCGGAAGCGAGCGGGCTTTACGACATCGTCGTGCTCGGCGGCGGGAGCGGAGGGTATGCCTGCGCGCTGCGAGCGGCCGAGCTCGGCAAGCGTGTGGCGCTCATCGAGCGGGACAAGGTCGGCGGCACCTGCCTGCACCGGGGCTGCATCCCGACCAAGGCCCTGCTGCACGCGGCCGAGGTGGCGGATCTGTCCAAGGAGAGCGGGTCCTTCGGGATCAAGACCACCTTCGACGGCGTGGACATCGACGGGGTGAACGCGTACAAGGACAAGGTGGTGGACCGGCTCTGGAAGGGGCTGCAGTCCACCATCGCCAGCCGCAAGGTGGAGACGGTCATCGGCGACGGCCGGCTGATTTCCTCCACCCAGGTCCAGGTCGGCAACACCGTCTACGAGGGCGAGCACATCGTGCTGGCCACCGGGTCCCAGCCGCGCAGCCTGCCCGGCCTTGAGATCGACGGCAACCGGGTGATCACCAGCGACCATGCGCTCACCCTGGACCGGGTGCCCGGCTCGGTGATCATTCTCGGCGGCGGTGTCATCGGCGTGGAGTTCGCCAGCGTCTGGCGGTCCTTCGGCGCCGAGGTGACCATCGTGGAAATGCTGCCGCACCTGCTGCCGCTCGAGGAGGAGGCAAGCTCGCGGCAGCTCGAGCGGGCCTTCCGGCGCCGCGGCATCTCCTTCGAGCTCGGCGCCAGGTTCGAGGGCGTCAAGGACACCGGCAACGGCGTGACCGTCACCCTGGAGGGCGGCAAGACGCTCGACGCCGAACTGCTCCTGGTCGCGGTCGGCCGCGGGCCGGTGTCGGCCGGCTTCGGCTACGAGGACGTCGGCCTGATCATGGAGCGCGGCTTCGTCCGGGTGGACCCCTACTGCGCCACCAACGTGCCGACGATCTCCGCCGTCGGTGACCTGACCCCAGGCCCGCAACTGGCGCACGCCGGCTTCGCCGAGGGCATCCTGGTCGCGGAGCGGCTGAGCGGGCTGCCGGTCACGCCGATCGACTACGACGGAGTGCCGCGGATCACCTACTCCGACCCCGAGGTCGCCTCGGTGGGGATCACCTCGGCCACCGCGGCCGAGCGCGGGATCAAGACCGTGGAGTTCAACTACCCGCTCGGCGGCAACGGCAAGAGCGTGATCCTGCAGACGCAGGGCTCGGCCAAGGTCATCGCCACCGCACCGGACACCGAAGGTGGCCAGCCAGGGCCCGTGCTCGGCATCCACCTGGTCGGCGCCCGGGTGGGCGAGCTGATCGCCGAGGGCCAGCTCATCTACAACTGGGAAGCCGTGCCGGCCGACGTGGCACAGCTCATCCATCCACACCCCACCCAGTCGGAGATCCTTGGCGAGGCGCACCTCGCGCTCGCGGGCAAGCCACTGCACGTGCACGCGTAAGCGCTGGCTCATAGCGGACAATGACCAAGTAGCACGGCAACAGAGGGAGTCGGGAAGACCATGGCGGTCTCGGTATCCATGCCCCAGCTCGGCGAGAGCGTCAGCGAGGGCACCGTCACACGCTGGCTCAAGAAGGAAGGCGAGCGGGTAGAGAGGGACGAGCCGCTGCTCGAGATCTCCACCGACAAGGTCGACACGGAGATCCCCTCCCCCGCGGCCGGCATCCTGCGCAGCATCGCGGTGGCCGAGGACGAGACCGTCGCGGTCGGTGCCGAGCTGGCGACGATCGACGAGGGCGACGACGCCAGCCAGGCGGCTCCCGCGCCCGCCGCCCCGGCGCCGGCCCAGGCGGCCGCGCCGGCTCAGGCACCGGCCCCACCCGCGGCACCGGCACCCGCCCAGCAGGAGACGCCCCAGGCCCAGGCTCCGGCACCGCCCGCACCGCCCGCGCAGGCCGGGCCGCCGCAGCCACCAGCCGCGCCCGCCGCACAGCAGCAGCCCCAGCCGCAGACGGCGCCCTACCAGCCCCCGGTCCGGCAGGCTCCGCAAGCGCCGGCCCCGCCCGCGCCCCCGGCGGCACCCGTCCAGGCCCAGCCGCCGGCCCAGGTACAGCAGCCCCCGGCTCAGCAGCCCCCGGCTCAGCAGCCCACGCCCAGCGCCACGTCCCAGGCGCTGCCCTCCGGGCCGGACGGGCCGTACGTGACCCCGCTGGTCCGCAAGCTCGCCTCCGAGCACGAGGTCGATCTGGCCGAGGTGTCCGGCACCGGCGTCGGTGGCCGGATCCGCAAGCAGGACGTGCTGGACGCGGCCCGGGCCCGCCGCGAGGCGGCCTCCACCGCTCAGCAGCAGCCCGCGCCCGGCCCCGGCTTCGCGACCGGTGGCGCCGCCCCGGCGCCTGCCCCCAGGCTGGACGTGGTGCCGTCCAGCCTGCGCGGCACCACCGAGCGGATTTCCCGGCTGCGCCAGGTCATCGCCCAGCGGATGGTCGAATCGCTGCAGACCTCGGCGCAGCTCACCACCGTGGCCGAGGCGGACGTCACCGGGATCGCCAGGCTCAGGGAGCGGGCGAAGGCGGACTTCGAGGCGCGGGAGGGCGTCCGGCTGTCCTTCCTGCCGTTCTTCGCGCTGGCCACGGTCGAGGCGCTCAAGATCCACCCGAAGCTCAACGCCGTGCTCGACACGCAGGCCGGTCAGGTCACCTACCACGACGCCGAGCACCTCGGTGTGGCGGTGGACACCGACCGCGGGCTGCTCGTCCCGGTGATCCGCAACGCCGGCGACCTGAACATCGGCGGGCTCGCCCGCAAGATCGCCGACCTCGCCCAGCGCACCCGCAACGGCCAGGTGAGCCCGGACGAGCTGGCCGGCGGCACGTTCACGCTGACCAACACCGGCAGCCGGGGCGCCCTGTTCGACACGCCGATCATCAACCAGCCCCAGGTCGCCATCCTGGGCACCGGCACGGTCGTCAAGCGGCCGGTCGTGGTGGAGGATCCGACGCTCGGCGAGGTGATCGCCGTGCGCTCGATGGTCTACCTCGCGCTGACCTATGACCACCGGCTGATCGACGGGGCGGACGCGGCCCGGTTCCTCGCCACGGTGCGCAACCGCCTGGAAGAGGGAGCGTTCGAGGCCGAGCTGGGCCTGTAACGAGGAGCCAGGCAGGAGGGCGGCCCTGACCAGAATCGCGGTCACCGGGGCGAGCGGGCTGATCGGCAGCGCGCTGTCGGCCAGCCTGCGCGCCAACGGGCATGAGGTCCTCCGCCTGGTCCGGCGTGGGCCGGGAGCCCCGGCGCCGGGTGAGGCCGTGTCGGTCTGGGATCCGGATGCGGCCGACGGCGGGCTCGATCCGCAGGCGCTCGCGGCCGTCGACGCCGTGGTGCACCTGGCCGGTGCGGGCATCGCGGACAAGCGCTGGACGGCCGCGCGCAAGGCGGAGATCCGCGGCAGCCGGATCCGCGGCACCAGGGCGCTCGCCACCGGGCTCGCGCGGCTCGGTGAGCAGGGCCAGCGGCCAGCCGTGCTGCTGTGCGCCTCGGCCATCGGCTGGTACGGCGACACCGGCGGGCGCGACGTGGACGAGACCACCCCGGCCGGATCGGGCTTCCTGGCCGAGCTGGTCCGCGACTGGGAGGCGGCCGCGCAGCCGGCCAGGGACGCCGGAATCAGGACCGTGCACGTGCGGTCCGGCCTGGTGCTCGCGCCCAGCGGTGGGACGCTCGGCAAGCTGGTGCCGGTCTTCAAGGCCGGGCTTGGCGCCCGGCTCGGCCCGGGCACCCAGTACATGAGCTGGATCTCGCTCGCCGACGAGGTCGGGGCGATCCGCTTCCTGCTCGCCCGGACCGGCATCTCCGGCCCGGTGAACCTGACCTCTCCGGCGCCGGTGACCAACGCCGCCTTCACCGCGGCGCTGAACGACGCGCTCGGCCAGCCGGCCCTGCTCCGCCTGCCGGGGGTGCGCATCCCCTCCTGGGCACCCGGCGTGCCGGAACCCGTGTTGCGGCTGGTCCTCGGTGAGGTGGCCAGCGAGCTGCTGTCCAGCGCCCGGGTGCTGCCGCGGCGGCTGCTCGATTCCGGCTACGCGTTCCAGCACACCGGCATCGCCGCCGCCCTGTCCTGGGCACTGGCCTAACCGGATGATCCCGGGCCGCCGGGCGTTGACGCCTGGCCGGAGCCGGCCCCGGCCAGCCTGCCACGGTGGCGCGCGGCCCGCCATTTGGCACCGGCCATCTCATCGGGACCACTGCCGAGCAGCGGTACCTTCCACAGCGGCGGCACCGGGCCGGTGTCACCGCGCAGCGCCATGGCCATCGCCACGGTCAGCCGCAGCAGCCGCCTGGCTCCGATGATCATCATGGTGGCCAGCGGCAGCTCGGCGAACAGCGCCGACAGCAGGCTGAACGAGAACCCCTTGGTCCCCCAGTCCAGCGTCAGGTCGAACCACGCGTCGCAGCACAGCAACGTGGCGCTGACGATCAGGCAGACGATCAGCAGCTGCTTGCCGCGCCAGGCCGTCCAGGCGACCGAGGCCAGGGCCAGCAGCTCGACGACGTCGAACCCGACCCAGGCGCCCCGCCACCCGTCGGAGTTGTACCTGTCGGGCAGGGTGAGGGCCAGCACGACGATCCAGGCGGCGAGGAAGACACAGGAGCCCACGACGATGGCGATGGCGATATTGCGGCGCATCCTGACCTTTGGGTCGCGCCGCGGATGCGGCAGGTCAAGTGCCGCGAGCGTGCGCGCCAGCCGGGCGCGCTGCTCCGGGCTCATCAGCCGCAGCTCGGTTTCGTCGAGCACTACCGCTGCCTCCCTCGCCTCCGCATCACACGTCAACGCTGCCTCCCCGGTGCTTAGAACACCACAACCGAATCTTGTTCTTCCCTCCGGTGGGGTCAGGAAAAGCTGTGATTCGGCACGGATATCTCTGGGAGCCGCACTCTCCCAGAGACCTCCGCGATCGCGGATATGCTGGCGGGCATGACCGGCGAGCTTGTCTTCCTGCACACGGGGTTCGGCGCGTCGGCGGTCCCCTATCACGAGGGCTGGGAGCTGCAGCGTCAGCTACACGAACGCCGGGTGGCTGACGAGATCCCGGACACCTGCCTGCTGCTCGAGCACGAGCCGGTCTACACGGCCGGCAAGCGGACCGGGCCGGCCGACCGCCCGCTCGGTGACCCCGGCGCACCAGTGGTCGACGTGGACAGGGGCGGCAAGATCACCTGGCACGGTCCCGGCCAGCTCGTCGGGTACCCGATCATCAAGCTCGCCGAACCGCTCGACGTGGTCGCCTACGTGCGCGCCATCGAGCAGGCCCTGATCCGGATCTGCGCCGAGTTCGGCGTCCTGGCCCGGCCGGTGGAAGGCCGCAGCGGCGCCTGGGTGCCCGGGCCGCCCCCGGCGCCCGACCGCAAGGTAGCCGCCATCGGCGCCCGGGTGTCCCGCGGCGTCACCATGCACGGCTTCGCCATCAACTGCGACTGCGACCTGACCTGGTTCGGCAAGATCATCCCGTGTGGCATCAGGGACGCCGGGGTCACCTCGCTGTCGGCCGAGGCCGGGCGGCACATAACCGTGGCCGGCATCCTTCCCGCCGCCGAGCGCGCCGTCGCCGCCGCCCTCGGTGCCAGCCACTGGCGCCGCACCGGCGACCGGGGAGACCTGGTTCCTGCCGCTGCCATGGCAAGCTGACCAATCCGTTTCTTTGCCAGGAGAAGCCGTGACCAGCCTGATCACCCGCTGCTTCGCCATGCTGTCCGGCGGTGCCACCGTGCTTGCCCTGGGCTCCGCTGTCACCGGGCCGGCCAGCGCGGCCACCCGCCCGCGCACCGCCCAGATTCCGGTCTACTCGCACATCGTGGTGCTGATCGAGGAGAACCATTCTTACTCGCAGATCATCCGGAATCCGGCGGCACCCTACATCAATTCTCTGGCCGGCAGGGGGGCACTGTTCACGGACTCGTTCGGGATCACCTACCCGAGCGAGCCGAACTACCTGGCGCTGTTCGCAGGCTCCACCTTCGGCCTCACCACCGACAGTTGCCCGCACTCGTTCGCCGCGGCCAACCTGGGCTCCGAGCTGACCGCCGCCGGCCTCAGCTACAGCGGCTACTCCGAGGCGATGCCGTCCCAGGGGTATGAGGGCTGCTTCAAGGGCGAGTACGCGCGCAAGCACAACCCGGCGCCGGACTTCAGCAACCTGCCGCATTCGGACAACAAGACATTCGCCGAGTTCCCGTCCTGCTATGGCAGCCTGCCCACCGTCTCGTTCGTCGATCCCGACCTGATCGACGACATGCACAGCGCGTCGGTCGCCATGGGCGACACCTGGCTGAAGGACAACATCGGCGGCTACGTCACCTGGGCGACGGCGCACAACAGCCTGCTGATCCTGACCTGGGACACCGACAACAAGGCAGCAGGCAACCACATCGCCACGATCTTCGCCGGTGCGCACATCAAGCCCGGCCGGTACAGCGAGAAAATCAACCACTACAACGTGCTGCGCACGATCGAGCAGGCTTACCGCCTGCCCTACGCGGGCGCCAGCGCGACCGCCACCCCGATCACAGACGTGTTCGGCGGCTGAGCCCACCCCGGCCTGATCACCCTGGGTGGGGCCGTAATCTGGAGGCGTGGTACTCGCGCCTGAAGGACGACGGATGCTCCGGCTGGAGGCCCGCAACAGCCAGACGCCGATCGAGCGCAAGCCTGCCTGGATCAAGACGCGGCTGCGCACCGGCCCGCAGTACAACGAGCTGAAGGACCTGGTCCGCCGGGAGAACCTGCACACGGTCTGCGAGCAGGCCGGCTGCCCCAACATCTTCGAGTGCTGGGAAGACCGGGAGGCCACCTTCCTGATCGGCGGCGACCAGTGCACCAGACGGTGCGACTTCTGCCAGATCGACACCGGCAAGCCCGCGCCCCTGGACGCCGGCGAGCCGCGCCGGGTGGCCGAATCGGTGGCCGCCATGGGCCTCGCCTACGCCACGGTGACCGGGGTGGCCAGGGATGACCTGGACGACGGCGGAGCCTGGCTGTACGCGCAGACCTGCCGGGAGATCCACCAGGCCGTGCCCGGTTGCGGGGTCGAGCTCCTGATCCCGGACTTCAATGCGATCCCGGAGCGGCTGGCGGAGGTGTTCGGCGCACGGCCGGAGGTACTCGCGCACAACATCGAGACCGTGCCGAGGATCTTCAAGCGGATCCGGCCGGGCTTCCGCTATCAGCGCTCGCTGGACGTACTCAGCCAGGCCCGCGAGGCCGGGCTGATCACCAAGTCCAACCTCATCCTCGGGCTCGGCGAGGAGCGCGCCGAGGTTGTGGCGGCCATGGCCGACCTGCGCGGCGTGGGCTGCGGCCTGCTCACCATCACCCAATACCTGCGGCCCTCGCCCCGGCATCACCCGGTCGAGCGCTGGGTGCACCCCGAAGAATTCACCGAGCTGCGCGAAACCGCCCTCGGCATGGGGTTCGCCGGGGTGATGTCCGGCCCGCTGGTGAGGTCGTCCTACCGGGCCGGCCGCCTCTACCGCGAGGCCACCGCCCTCCACCGCTAGCTCTCCCACCGATAAGCTCTCCTACCGACAAGTTCCGCCACCGATAGGCTGCACACCATGGCCAAGAAGTCCCCTGAAACGACGCCTGCCGCCGGCGGCGCACCCGACCCTGCCTCGATGGGGCGGATCAAGCAACTCCGCATGGCGGCGGGGATGATCCGCCAGGCCAACCCGAAGGCGATGCCCATCGTGCTGGGGGCCGGCCTGGGGACTCTCGCGGTCCTGGTCGTGGTCGGCGTGCTGACCGGGCTGTACTTCCTGATCGCGCTCGGCGTGTTGCTCGGCCTGCTCGTCGCCATGATCCTGTTCGGCCGGTTCGCCCAGTCCGCCCAGTACTCGGCCATCGAGGGACAGCCGGGCGCGGCGGCGGCGGTGCTGCAGACGATGCGCGGGAACTGGACGGTCACCCCGGCCATCGCGGCCAACCGGAACATGGACGTGGTGCACCGGGCGGTGGGCAGGCCTGGTGTGATCCTGGTCGGCGAGGGCTCGGTGACCAGGCTGCCGAGCCTGCTCGCGGCGGAGAAGAAGCGCGTCGCCCGGGTGGCCTACGACATCCCGATCTACGACATCGTGGTCGGCGACGGCGAGGGCCAGGTCCCGATCCGGCGGCTGCAGCGGCACATCATGCGGCTGCCCAGGAACCTGCGGGGCAGCGCGGTGTCAGACCTGAACTACCGGCTCAAGGCGCTCCCGCAGACGCTGCAGGCGCCGAAGGGCCCGATGCCCGCCCGCGGCAGGCAGCCCAAGATGCCACGCCCCAAGATCCGCTGACCCCGCCGGCCCTCGGACCGGGAACGGTCAAATCCTGATCACGACCGTGTTGGCCGCCCGGTCGTGCAGGCCACGCAGGTCGCTGTCGTTCACCAGCGGCGGCACCACGGCCAGCAGCAAAATGGTGCGCACCAGCGCCCAACGGTCAGATCCTGATCACGACCGTGTTGGCCGCCCGGTCGTGCAGGCCACGCAGGTCGCTGTCGTTCACCAGCGGCGGCACCACGGCCAGCAGCAAAATGGTGCGCACCAGCGCCCAGCCGAAGCCGACCGGCTTGCCGTCCAGTCGGGCCACCCGGATGCCCAGCAGCCGCTTGCCCACGGTGAACCCGGTGAGCGCGGTGAGCAGCCAGATCTCCACCCCGAAGACCCCGATCGTCACGAACTGCGGGTGCCGGGTGATGGCCGTCGCGATGAGCAGGCTGAGCAGCCAGTCCACGGCCAGCGCGCCCAGCCGCCGTCCCATCCGGGCGACCGAACGCGGCCCCTCCTCGGGGAGCCCAAGTTCCTCGCCCGGATACCGCGACTCGGTGCGCGGCATCATGATGCCGCTCAGCCAGTCGCTGCGCCTTTGTTCAGCCACACCTCTACGGTATCGGGTGCGCGGCCGGCCTGGGCTAGCTGGGCACCTCCCGGACCCGCCGGTTGCCGTAGCCTCCGGAGTATGGGTTCACGGCCGGCCTCACCGGGCGGTGTAACACGGGTGAAACACACGGGACATGGTTGGGAAACTGTCGGCGCCTAGCGTCCAAGGCGCGTCCCTGCGAAGGGCAGAGGTGTGATGGCAGCGTTCAGGAGGGTCCATGTTCGGCAGCCCCGATGAGGTTCTGAAGTTCATCGCGGACGAAAAGGTTCAGTTCGTCGACGTCAGGTTCTGTGACCTGCCCGGAACGATGCAGCACTTCACCGTGCCCGCCGAGGCGTTCGACGCGAAGTCCCTCGGTGAGGGCCTGATGTTCGACGGCTCGTCCATCCGTGGTTTCCAGCAGATCCACGAGTCGGACATGCTGCTGCTGCCCGACGTCAGCACCGCCGTGCTCGATCCCTTCCGCACGCACCCGACGCTCAACCTGACGTTCTTCGTGCATGACCCGCTGACCGGAGAGCCCTACACCAGGGATCCACGCAACGTGGCCCGCAAGGCCCAGGAGTACCTGCGCGGCACCGGGATCGCCGACACCGTGTACTTCGGCCCGGAGGCGGAGTTCTACATCTTCGGCTCGGCGCGGTTCGAAACCGGGCCGAACGCCGGCTTCTACTACATCGACTCCGAGGAAGGCGCCTGGAACACCGGCCGCGAGGAAGCCGGCGGCAACCTGGCATACAAGCCGCGCTACAAGGGCGGGTACTTCCCGGTGCCGCCGATGGACCACTACGCGGACCTGCGATCGGCCATGGTCCGGGCGCTGATCGACTGCGGCATCGGCGTGGAGATGCAGCACCACGAGGTCGGCACGGCCGGCCAGGCGGAGATCAACATGCGGTTCGCCCCGCTGCTGCGGATGGCCGACAACCTCATGCTGTACAAGTACGTGATCAAGAACGTGGCCCGGGCGCATGGCAAGACCGTCACGTTCATGCCCAAGCCGATCTTCGGCGACAACGGCAGCGGCATGCACTGCCACCAGAGCCTGTGGAAGGACGACGCGCCGCTGTTCTACGACGAGGTCGGCTATGCCGGCCTGTCCGACATCGGCCGTTACTACATCGGCGGCCTGCTCAAGCACGCGCCGTCGCTGCTGGCCTTCACCAACCCCACGGTGAACTCCTACCACCGCCTGGTGCCGGGCTTCGAGGCGCCGGTCAACCTGGTGTACTCGCAGCGCAACAGGTCGGCCTGCGTCCGCATCCCGATCACCGGGTCCAGCCCCAAGGCCAAGCGGATCGAGTTCCGCGTGCCCGACCCGTCGTGCAACCCCTACCTCGCCTTCGCGGCCATGCTGATGGCCGGCATCGACGGGGTGAAGAACAAGATCGAGCCGCCGGAGCCGGTGGACAAGGACCTGTACGAGCTTCCCCCGGACGAGGCCACCGCCATTCCCCAGGTCCCAGGGTCACTGGAGAAGGTGCTCGACACCCTCGAGGCGGACCACGACTACCTGCTGGACGGCGGGGTGTTCACCCCCGACCTGATCGAGACCTGGCTCGACTACAAGCGCAGCAGCGAACTCGACCCGATCAGGCTCCGCCCGCATCCGCACGAATTCGAGCTGTACTTCGACGTCTAACCCGCGACGAAGACGACCCAGACACGACCGGGAGCGAAGGTCATCGGCCGGCCTGAATCGGTGGTGAAGGTCGTTCCGCCGTTGGCGGTCGGCCGGGACCAGTGGGTCTGGTAGGCGCGGCCGTCGCGCAGCACGACGGCCGTGCCTGAGCCCATGGTCACCGCGTACGGCGGCCGCTGCCGGCCCCATTCGAGGTAGCCGGACGTGCGCACCCTGGTGTGCTGGATGACCACTGTGGTGGCCGACATCTGGCCGGCGTCGGTAGTCTGCGCCGGCGCGCCGTCCATCCAGACCAGCCAGCGCCTCGTCGCCTTGGACCAGCGGAAGGTGAAGCTGGCGGCGGGCTCGAAGGCCGATTCCGATGAGACCGGCCGCCCGCCGGGCGGCGCCGGGCCGAACCTGAAGCCGATGTCGTGCGCCTTGCTCGCCCCCTTCGCCTCCGCGAGCAGCTCGCGGGTACGGGCGAACAGGTTGTAGGGCGCGATCCGGTTGTAGTCGCGGTAGTAGCCGCCCACCCGATTGGCGTAGAGGTCCACGGTCCTGGCGTGCTCGACGAGCCTGAGCAGGTTGGGCTGGGCACCGGAGTAAGCGAAGGCCGGGCGGCCGAACTGCCGCAGCAGCATCAGGTCATCCTCCCGGCTGCTGCGCACCGGCCCGATCACTCGGGGGAAGTGCGACGAGAAGATCGCCATGAACCGGCTCAGGCCGCCTTCGACGGGCAGCACGTAGACGATGTCTGCGCTGTTGAGTCCCGTCTGTGGCCGGGCCAGCACGATGTTGTCGATCTTGACAGCCAGCACCGGGCCGAGGCTGTGGATCCGCTCACCGGTGAACGGCGAGAGCAGCGGGCCGGTGTAGGTGGGGGTGGGCGCAATAACGGTGGGCTTGGGCTCGAGCCGCACCGGCGGACCGGGCCTG
>Ga0070733_10001326_pt1 | contig 18595 bp, 18 predicted proteins | sample Coa_R1_9_FD_66450 | JGI IMG/M metagenome (GOLD analysis project Ga0070733, IMG submission 66450) | Surface soil microbial communities from Centralia Pennsylvania, which are recovering from an underground coalmine fire - Coalmine... | ecosystem: Environmental > Terrestrial > Soil > Unclassified ... | reverse complement strand
GCCGGCCGCGGCGGCAGCTCGCCACGGCATCGTTGACACGTCCTATCAGGGCCGTGAAACCGGCCCTTCACTCATGGCGGCCGATCAGTGGTGGCGTTGTTCCTCGTCGTGGTGGATGCGGTCCAGGCACACCGCGATGGCGATCATCAGCACGCCGTCCTCGCCCGGCGCGACCTCGACGCCGTAGGTGTCCCGGACCCGGAACCAGGCGCGGGAGATGCGGCCCGCGACCCGGTGGCCGTCGCGGATCTCGAAGTCCTTGCCGGTAATGTTGCCCACGGCTTCCAGGCGCCCGCCGCCGGGCAGGTCGATGACCGCCCGGTGATGCAGCGGTGAGAACACGGCCTTGTGCACGGTCGCGGCCACCGAGCCGTCCCGTTCGATCTCCATGGCTTCGGTGAACGTCAGCAGCTTGTGCTTGACCTGGGCGAGCGTGCGCCCCGCGGCGTCCTGGAGATCCAGCGTGTGCCGCAGGGACAGCACCCGGGCGTCGATGAAGAACACCCGGTTACCGTCCTGGTCGGTCACCCAGAAGTCATCCTTGAGGGAGAACAGCCGCTCGCGAACTTGATATCGCATAGCAGGCGAATCTACCCGCCCCCGAAGCCACCTGGCCCGATCCGGCCAGCAGGGACGTCACCATCGCGCATAGCCTGCCATATAGATGGCATTGAAGGTGCCGAGGATGCTGTACGGTCAACGAGCTGCTCGCCGACGCGCTGATTGTCCACAGAACGACCCAATCTGGGCGGCTAGGCATTTGACCAGCGTCTTCCCATACCCGCACGTAACGGCGGAACCGTGCGCACCGGTCGCTGACCAGTGCCAGTCACCGAACGTAATCTGATTCCGGACACGGCATGCTGCTTGATCGCCGATTTTGCGCGACCGTTTGTTGCCCCAGGTCGCGTGGGTGGCTGCACGCAGACTTGTCAGTTCTGGGCGTCCTCGACCCGTCACGCGACTGGCTGCGCTGGCTTGGCGGTTTCGCTGATTCTCCTGTGAGCGCTTCGTCGCCGATGGCCGGCCATACCGGCAACGGCCAGCCTTTCGGCGCTCGTGGCGGCGTATAACAGATGGTCAGGTGTGCGGCGTGGCCGGCTTGGCGGCCTGGATGATCGCGGAGTGCAGGCCGGGCTCGGCTTGGTGGGTCGGTGTGATACTGATGCCGGCGAACCCGGCGGCTTGGAGCTGTTCAGAGTATTGGCACTGGGTGAGGGCGCCGTTGAGGCAGCCGACGCGCTGCTCGGCGTCGGCGAGCCGGGCGGGGTCGGTGTCTTCGTCGGCGATGACGTCGCTGACACCCAGCCGCCCGCCGGGCCGCAGCACCCGGAACGCCTCGGCAAGGACACGTGGTTTGTCGGTGGACAGGTTGATGACGCAGTTGGAGATGACCACGTCCACATGCCCGTCGGGCAGGGGGATGTGCTCGATGTGGCCGTGCAGGAAGCGGGCGTTGGTGACGCCAGTGGCCGCGGCGTTGGCACGGGCCAGGGTGAGCATGTCCGGGCTGGCGTCCAGGCCATAGGCCATGCCGCCGGGGGCTACCCGGCGGGCCGACAGCAGCACGTCCAGGCCGCCGCCGGATCCCAGGTCCAAGACGGTCTCGCCGGGGCGAAGGCCGGCGACCGCGAGGGGATTGCCGCAGCCGAGGCTGGCACGCAGCGCTTCTTCTGGGGCGTCGCCGGTCCCGGTGTAGGCGGCGGCGCCGAAGCCCCCGTCGGCGAATGCGCCGGGGTCGCAGTCGGTAATGGTCTCCCGGGCCAGGGCGGCGCGAGCCAGGCCGGAGTAACGGCTGATGACAGCATCCCGGCGGCTGGCGGAATCGGGTTCGGTCACTGATGGGCTCCTCATGACGGTGATGCGGAGACTGGCTGGGCAGGCACAGGGCTGCCCATGACGACATCGGCGGCGGTGGGGAAACACTTCACGCACGCCTCGTTGACCCGGTAATAGGTGGCCGTGCCCCTGGGCTCGGCCAGCACGAACTGCACGTCCGCCAGGACCTTGAGGTGAGCGGACACGGTGGATTGGACCACGTCGACAGCGGCAACGATCTCGCCCACGTTCATCGGCGCGCCCCGGCGGGCCAGCAACGAGACGATCTGGATCCGGGTAGGGTCGGCGAGCGCCTTGAACCAGGTGGCGTACTCGGTCGCGGTGGCCCGGTCAAGAGGCTGGACAGCAGGTTCCTTCATCGTTCATCGACGATAGCCGATTAAAGCAGAGGATGGGAAGGCAATTCCGGGGCCGGGTTTGTCAGCAGGGCAGGCCAGGCTGGGATGCAGCCGCATGATCGCCCGGCCCACGCCCGCCGTCCTTCGACTATGGCCCAGCCTGCGATTCCCAGCGCTACCACGCCGTCGAGCCACCAGGCGCCCCACAGGGTGTTGGCGGCCAGCCCGGCGAACACCGCCAGCGCCAGGTAGGCGCATAGCAGGTTCTAGGTTTCCCCCCCGGCGGTGGCCGCAGAGCCCAGCCGGGCACCTATCCGCCGCTTGGCGACGGTGAATTCCTCTTCAGCCGGGGCCTGCCCCGTGTCCGGAAGCGGATCACCATAGTGCGGCCCAAGGAGCAGCAAGTACACATCCGCAGCCTCCACGCCGGCCAGACAGGCATTCCGGCTGGGGACAGGAAGGGCGGAGAAATCTTCAAAGCGGCGCGGCTCATGGCCGCTCGCAATCAGCAGTCCCGGGAGGTAGTCATGCTCTTCTTCCAGCCCATGCCGCACCGAGGAGATAAAGACGATCACATGGCCAGGTTACCCGGCTCCCGCCTGCGGCGCGTGATCGATCCTGGGACGGTCCGGGGGGATGACCAGTCACGAAACCGAAAGGCGGCAGGCTCCTGACCTGGCAGAAAGAGTTCAATGCCCAGGTCTCATCCTATCGCGCGGCGGTCGAGCGGCTCGTTGCTCACTTCAAGGGATGGCGGATATTTCATACCGACTACCGTCGTCCCTTCCGAACCTACCGCGACGCATTCGACGCTGCACGCGGGCTTTTCTTCTTCTCAATCACATGGGGTTTTGAATAATCTTCCAGTTCGACGACATTTTGATGAAACTCCGGTCTATGTCAAGACATCACAGAGGCGCCGGTAGCCGGCCCGCCTTACAAGCGAGAGGCCGGTGGTTCGAAACCACCTGCGCCCACGAGCCGGCCATGCCTGGTCGGTGCCCTTCGGGTGCCTTCCCCGAAGGCCGCAGTATTTACCTGGGGACTGAGCCCCGGACTCCCACAGCACTGGTTGCGGTAGGTGGGTTCAACTTCATCTCGGAGTGGGCCACCCAGGTCAGAGGCTCGCGGGCCGATCTTGGAGGCTCGTTTCCGGCTCGTTGGGAGCGTATTTGAGAGTGTCTGGAGCGCCCCCTGAGCCGTTCCGAGACGGTCACTGCGCAGCACCCTGAGAACGCGGTGGCGTCGCATGGCGGTCTGATGGCCGTGCCGCAGACCATGTGCCCGGTCGCCCGGTGACAACCACCCGGCTCATCCCCATCGATCCCTTCCAGTACCGGACGGCACGTCATTCCATCCTCGTATGGGAGGTTTCCGCCCGAGACAATACCGTGCCCGCCGAGATCGGCGCCGGGTTCTGGAGCCCCGCCGGTAAGGTTCACAAGAACTGGCTAGCGCACGGCCAGCAGCACGCGGTCGGAGAGTACCTGCCAGATGGTTCCCACCTCGCGGAAGCCGGCGTCGTGCAGCGCCGCCACGTGGAAGTCGAATCCGGGCGGTGACTCTTGCCGCCGCTTGCCGGCGAAACGCCGCGTCCGTTCGGCGAGCAGCGACGCGAACCCAGGCTCCAAGGCCAGCGCATCCCACCACTGCTCCGCCGTCTCGATGCCGCGCGCGGCGAACGATGCGTCGCTCCACAGCTTGTCGAGAACACGCTGGCTCAGCCGCGCAAAGGCTGGCGACGCTGGACCGAAAGCCATGTTGTCGCCGTTGAGGAAAAGGCCGCCGGGCCGCAGCAGGCGGCCGAGGTCGTGGTAGAGGCGGGTCAGCGGTTCGGGCTCCACCCAGTGCAGCGCGGTGGTGCTGAGCGCCGCGTCTACCTGCGTCTCGCCCAGTTCCTCCAGCCAGCCGGGCGATGCGAGATCGGCCTCGACCCAGCGCAGGCGGCCGCCAACCGTGCCGAGCGTACTGCGTCCGATGGCCAGCATCACCGGGTCGATGTCCACCGCGATCGCGCGGGCACGTGGGAAGCGGGCAAGCAGCCGCTGACTGATCGATCCCGGACCGCAGGCGAGGTCCAGTGCCACGAAGCCCGCGGGCAGCAACTCGGCGAGCGCGTCCAGCATAGCCGTGAAGCGTGCTTCGCGCTGGGGGACGTAACCCTCCTGCTGCGCGTCCCAGCGCCGCAGCCAGCCGGCCCAGTCAATCTCCTGCTGCACGTCCGGGTTCATACGGCCCCGCTCAGATCCGTCTGATCGTCGCGAGCCAGGCCGGTACGCCGTTGTCGTTGAATCTGACCTCCAGCCGGTCCGGTTCGATGGCGGCGACATTCCATCCGCTGCCGGGGCTGAACGCCGCTTCCAGCTCCTCCCGGCTGACCGGGTGCGGACCAGTACCGGGACCCTCGTCGCTGAAGCACAGCACATAAAGGGTTCCGTCGTGCTCGGTCACCGATGCCAGGCTCCCCACGTACCGGACCCACTCATCAGCCTCGAAGCTGTGGAACAGCCCGCAGTCCAGCACCGTATCGAACCTGCGCTCCAGGCGCTCCAGCTGGAGCGCGTCAGCCATGGCGAACTCCGCCTCGATCCCGCGGTCCGCGGCCTTCTCCCGGGCGATTGCCAGCGCCGTCTCAGCCACGTCAACGCCCAGCACCGGCAATCCTAGCGAGGCGATGACAAGCGTGTTCTCGCCACTCCCGCAGCCCGCATCGAGCACCGCTCCGGCGAATCCGCCGCCGGATGCCAACCGCACTACCGCTGGCTGCGGCCGGCCAGTTTCCCACGGCGCGGGGCCGTCCCGGTACGACGCATCCCAGGGTTTTCCCGAGCGCCGCTCATGACTGGTCGGGTGCCGGCCACCGAATGGATCATCAGCGGGGGTCCCTGATTGCTCCGGCAACGTCGTCCCCCTTCCTGTAACTAAACGGGCCACCTCATCGTGGCACGTCAATCCACAGGTCTCGACTATTCCTCAGTGACCACACTGGCCAGTCGGCCGATGTGCCGATCAATGTGATGCTGGCGGGACCATACCCAACGAGGCGCCTGCTCCGTGTCTTCCGGGGAGTGATCGTGACCGGTGAGCTGTTGACCTTGGCGGTGATGCGGCAGGCTGTGGCGGATGCCATTGGCACCGAGCCAGCCGCGATCGGCGACGACGACGACCTGATCGGCCACGGCATCGACTCAATCACGGTCATGCGCCTGGCGTCCCGGTGGCGGCGTAACGGGCTGGCGCTCGCGTTCGCTGACTTGATCGAGAAACCGAGCCTGCGCGCCTGGTGGGCGCTGGCCGCGGAACGCAGGGCCGCCCGGGCTCCGGTTGCCGAGCAGGTCACCGTGGACGACACCGCACCGTTCGAGCTGGCCGCCATGCAGCAGGCGTATTGGGTCGGGCGGAACGAGAGCCAGATCCTCGGCGGGGTCAGCGCACACTTCTACGCGGAGTTCGACGGCTCAGGCGTGGACCCGGGGCGGCTGGAGCGGGCGTTCCGTGCGCTCACATGGCGTCATGGCATGCTGCGCGTGCGGATTGGCCAGGACGGTCGTCAGCAGATCCTCCCGGAGAGCGCGTGGCCGGGGGTGACCGTACACGACCTGCGCGACGCGCCACCCGCGGCCGCTGAAGAACTGCGCAGCCGCCTGTCTCACCTGCGCCTCGCAGTGGAGCAGGGTCAGGTGTTCGACGTCCAGGTCTCCCTGCTGCCCGGCGGGGTCACCCGCACCCACCTCAACATCGACATGCTGGTATCAGACGCGCTGAGCTACCAGCTCATCCTGGCCGAGCTCGCCCGGCTCTACCTCCATCCCGGCGATGACCTGCCGCCTATCTCCTACAGCTTCCCGCGTTATCTCGCCGAGGCCGCAGTGCGCCGGTCGGCCACGCTCGGCCGGGCGCGGTCGTATTGGCACGAGCGGCTGGCCGGGCTGCCGGGCGCGCCGCAACTGCCGCTGGCGGAGGACCCAGCGCGGCTGGTCCGGGCCGGGATCAGCCGGCGGCACCACTGGATGTCCCTGCCGGACCGGCAGCGGCTCGCCGAGCGGGCCGCCGGGTTCGGGCTCACCCTGCCGGTCACCCTCGTGACGGCATTCGCCGAGGTGCTGGCCAGGTGGAGCGCAGAGCCCCGGTTCTTGCTCAACCTGCCAGTGTTCGACCGGGAGGAACTGCATCCGGACACCGCCATGCTGGTCGGAGATTTCACCAACCTGCTGCTAGTGGAGCTGGACCTGTCCGAAGATCTGCCGTTCGCCGAGCAAGCCAGACGCGTCCAGCGCCGCCTCCAGTCGGACATGGCCAATGCCGAGTACCCGGGCGTAGCCGTGCTGCGCGACCTGGCACGCGAGCGGCCCGGTGACTGGATGATGGCACCGGTCGTGTTCACCAGTGCCATCGGCTTCGGTGAGCTGTTCGGCCCGGACGTGCGGCAGTGCCTCGGTGACCCGGTCTGGACCACGTCAGAGACTCCGCAGGTCTGGATCGACCAGCAGGTGACCGAGCAGGACGGCGGCCTGCTGCTGAACTGGGACGTCATCGAGGAGCTCTTCCCGCCAGGTGTGATCGACGCGATGTTCGCCGCATACCTGGACCTGCTCGGCTGGCTGCGGGAGGCGGACTGGGCAGCGGCACCGCCCGCGCTGCTGCCCGCAGGCCAGGCGGAGGTGCGTGCCGCGGTCAACGACACCGGCCCTGCTCACCCGGGACGGCTGCTACACGAGGACTTCTTTGCGCTGGCGGCACGTGATCCCTGCCGCACCGCGCTGCTGTGGGGAGATGACGGCCGCCTGTCCTATGGCGAGCTGGCCACGCAGGCGCTTGCTGTGGCGGCCCGGCTGACGGCCGACGGGGTGCGGCCCGGCGACACCGTTGCCGTCACGATGGCGAAGGGGCCGGACCAGATCGCGGCCGTGCTCGGGGTGCTCGCTGCCGGGGCAGCCTATGTGCCGGCCGGCATGGACCAGCCGGACCTGCGCCGCAATGAGATCTACTCCAGCGCTGGCGTGACCAAGGTCCTCACCGCCGTACCAGGAGGCAGCCGCGCGCTGCCCGGCCCCGTGCCCGCCTCCCCGGACGACCTCGCCTATGTGATCTATACGTCCGGGTCAACCGGCAAGCCCAAGGGCGTAGAGATCACCCACGGGGCGGCGAGGAACACCATCGACGAGGTGAACACCCGGTACGGCATCGGGCCGGACGACCGGGTGCTCGCGGTTTCACAGCTCGACTTCGACCTGTCTGTGTACGACGTTTTCGGCCTGCTCTCCGTCGGTGGCGCGGTGGTCCTGGTCGAGGAGCAGGCAACGAGGGAAGCTCGCCGGTGGGCGGAACTTGTGCGGCGCTGCGATGTCACGGTGTGGAACACGGTGCCGGCGCTGCTCGACATGCTGCTGGTCGTCGGCGGCGTGCAGCGGCTGCGGCTGGCGCTGGTCTCCGGTGACTGGGTCGGACTCGACCTGCCCGGGCGCCTGCGGCAGGCAGCGCCAGAATGCCACCTGGTCGCCCTCGGCGGCGCGACCGAGGGATCGATATGGTCCAATGCTTTCGACATCACCGAGATCCCGGGGCACTGGCGCTCGATCCCGTACGGACATCCGTTGCGGGGCCAGCGATACCGGGTTGTGGACGGAAGAGGCGGGGACCGCCCGGATTTCGTGCCGGGGGAGCTGTGGATCGGCGGCGCGGGCGTGGCGCGCGGCTACCGGGGAGACCCCGAGCGGACCGCGCGGCAATTCGTGCACCAGGCCGGCGAGCGCTGGTACCGCACTGGTGACCTCGGCAGATACTGGCCGGACGGGACCCTGGAGTTCCTCGGCAGGGCCGATGACCAGGTGAAGATCCGCGGGCACCGGATCGAGCTTGGCGAGATCGAGGCGGCGCTCACCGCTCACCGCAGGGTCCGGCGGGCCGCGGCCACGCGGCTGGGCACCACCCGGATCGGGGCAGCGGTCGTGGCCGGGGACCTGGGCGTCGCCCCGGCGGACCTGCGGGCATTCCTTGGCAGCCGGCTGCCGGCCTACATGCTGCCCGACGATCTGGTGGTTCTGCCTGAACTCCCACTCAGTGCCAACGGGAAGGTGGACCGCAAGGCGCTGCCCGCCCTCATCGCAGCCTCGGCCGCCCAGGCCCGCGGACAGCCGCCGCACGGGCCACTCGAGACGGAGCTCGCCCGGCAGTGGACGGAACTGCTCGCAGTCGTTGAGGTCGGCCGCAGCGACAGCTTCTTCGAGCTGGGCGGGGACAGCTTGCTGGCCACCCGGCTGCTTGAGGACGTGCGGCTGCGATTCGGCGTGGAGGTGACGTTGCGGCAGCTCTTCACCGGGCCGGCCATCGCCGACCTGGCCGCGGTCATCGAGGCAGCCACCAAGGACATGGAAGAGGGTGTTATATGACCGTCGCGGCGCCGGACCCAAGGTAGCCGAGGAGCCGCTGGATCCCCTCCAGGGTGGCGGGCCGGTCCCAGCACAGCGTCAGGCGCACGAGATGCTGCCCCAGTGGATTGCCGGGCGGCACGAAGCCCCACCCGGGGGCGAGGGCGACACCCGTCTCGTCAAGCAGCCGGCGGCAGAACAGGTCGGTGTCGGAAGTGTAGGCGGACAGGTCGAGCAATGCGTACCAGCCGCCCGCCGGAACCTGCCACACCAACGGTCCCGCCAGCCGGATGACCTCGTCGCGGGTGGCCCTGACGTAGGCGTGGTGGGCGGCCAGATGCCGCTCATCGGCGAGCGCGGCAAGACCGGCGTACTGCACGGGAGTGCAGGGGGCGACCAGGGTCGCCTCCTGCACCCGCCGCAGCAGTTCCGCCCGCTCGCTGGTGGGCGCCGCCACATAGCCGAGCCGGCAGCCGGTCATCGAGAAGCCCTTCGAGAAGGTGTGCACGGAGAAGACCACCCGGTCAGCCGCTGACAGGCCCGCGTCCAGAGCTGCCATCCGGGGTGCGGAGCCGTCGAAGACGAAGTCCTCGTAGGCCTCGTCGCTAACCACCCAGACCCGGTTCCGCACGGCCCAATCATGGACGCCCGCGAGCGTCTCGTCATCGAGTACCCGGCCGGAGGGGTTCGCCGGTGAGTTGACGATGACCACGCACACTTCCGGCGAGCACGCCTTGCCGAGCGCGGTCAGCAGGTCCGGCTCGGCGAGGAACTCCGGGCGGAGCCCAGCAAGCAGCACCTGCTGGAGATGGATCGGCCAGTGGATCTCCGGCAGCAAGGCCACCCCGCCGTCGAACGCGATCGATTGCAGGACCGCGGCGATGGCCTGGCAGGAACCCGGGGTTACGAAGACGTGCTCGGCTGGGGGTGCGCCATTGTGCCGGAGCCGGTCGGCCAGCGCCTGGCAGAAGAGCGGCAGGCCGGGCGCGTCAGTATACGAGGTGCGACCGTCCCGGATCGCGCGAGTGAACGCCTCACTCGCCGATTCCGGCATACGCAGGAATGGCTCCCCGACGTGCAGGGCGATCGTGTCTGGTCCGCGCTGGGCCACCAATCGGTGGATTTCATGGAGAGATGAGACTGGGATGGATCTGCTTCGCTCCTGTGCGAACTCTGCAAACCCGCTCACGCGGCTAACCGGCAAATGTAGATCACGAAGCTCTGCAATGCAGGCTTTCGATCACCGATGACGATCCGTTCCGCGATGCTGAAGCCGTTCAGCTCCAGCTCGCGTTCCAACAGGTATGGCGATGTCTTGTGTTCTTCGTCGAAGTCGGTGATGAAGTCGTCGCGGGCGATCCCCAGTTCGGCGATGAGCACCGGCCAGGCGTCGTTCGCGACGGCGTAGTCGCCGACGAATTTGTACCACGTCCACAGCGCCTCGCGGCGCGCTTGCTCCAAGCGCAGGTTCCATTCGGTGAGGCGGCCGGTTGCCTGGTAAGTCGAGATATCTTCGGCGTTATCGAAGATGTAGCCGTCAACGAGGATGATCTGCCTCGCAGTAGCCAGCCGCTCCTTGTCGGCAGGGCTAAGGTATTCCGGGCAGAATTCATCACCGATGATGAAAAGCCCGCCGCTGGACAGGAGCTGGCGCACATGCCGCAGATAATCATGCGCGAGGTGGTGGTGGGAGCCCCAGGAGATCACCACGTCGACTGTCTCCCACCACTCCTCGAAGGGCTTGTCAAAGACCGACGAGTGCGGGAACGGTGCCAGCTTTTCCGTGGCCTGGGCGACCGGGTTCGGGGCAATATCGTTGGCGATCACCTCGCAATCAGGCAGCGCGTGAGCCAGCAGCAGGCTCAGGTCGCCAGACCCCGATCCGACGTCGAGGATGCGCAGCCGGCTACCACGGTCGGCGTGCAGCTTGCGCACTGTCGCGACGATGCGCTCGTCGCCCTCGGCGATATCGGGGTGCCCGGTTCGCATGATCGCGCCAACGTCGATATCGCGGTACTTCGGGTTGGCGTAAACCGTGTCGCTCATGGACCCTCCTTTGTGCTTAGCAGGAACGACCACCATCAACGACAAACAGGCTGCCCGTGACCCACCGGCCAGCCGGGCCGATAAGCTGCTCTATCCAGGGCACCACATCTTCCGGTGTGCCCATGCGGCCCAGCGGCGTGGTATCGATGAGGTTGCGCCGGAGCCTGGCCACCTCGTCCGCAGTGCAGCCGAGGCTGTCGTACATCAGGGTGTCGATGGCTCCCGGCAGAACGGCGTTCACCCGCACGTCCGGGGCCAGTTCGCGGGCGAGAGAGCGGGTCAGGTGGTGCAGCGCCGCCTTGCTCGCGCCGTACAGCGCACGCGAGGGCACGGCCAGCAGGCCGCCGATCGACCCCACGTTCACCACGGTGCCTTTTGTCTCGCGCAGCGCCGCAATCGCTTCGCGAATGAGAAGGGCTGGCCCGATGAGGTTGGTGCGCAATATTGCTTCGGCCTCGGCGAACGCTAGTTGCTCGATTCTGGCCAGCCGCGCGATAGCCGCGTTGTTGACTATCGCGTCGATACGCTGAAAAGCACCCAGTGTCTGGCTGACGATATAGTCGCCCGCTCCCTCCTCGGTGATGTCCACGGGGAGGATCAGGCAATCCGCGTCGGCTATGCCTGCCTGGGTGTCCAGCAGCCGTTCCTTGCTGCGGCCAGCCAGCGCGAGCCGATGCCCCTTCGCTGCCAGGGACAAGGCGAGAGAACGGCCTAGCCCGGAACCCGCGCCGGTGATCACAACGACGGGATTTACTGGCATTCCTGCCCTCCCTGCTCCCGGCCGGTCCGGCCTACTCTGAGCCAGCCGGGGCGGCGCCCGTTGCCGGTGCGGCTCATCGGTCTTTTACTCGGGCCGCCGCCAGCTCACGTAGCTCTGCCTTATTCACCTTGCCGACCTTTGTGCGCGGGAAGCTGTCGGTCAGCTCCAGCCGGTCGGGCAGCTTGTAGTCGGCAAGGCCCTGCGACCGCAGGAACGACCTGAGCTCCTCAAGGCCGGGCGCCGCACCGCGCGGAACGACCCAGGCGCAGGCCCGCTCGCCGAGCATCTTGTCCGGCATGGCCACGACGGCGACCTCGCGGACCGAGGGGTGGATGATCAGCAGGTCCTCCACCTCTGCGGCCGGCACTTTCTCTCCACCCCGGTTGATGACGTCCTTAATACGTCCTTCCACGACCATGTTGCCGTCCTGGGTCAGCCGGACCAGGTCGCCGGTGCGCAGGAAACCCTCAGGGGTGAATGCCTTCGCGTTGTACCCGGGAACCCGGTAGTAACCGCGAAGGGTGTATGGCCCTCGGGTGATGAGCTCACCGATCTCGCCCGGCGGTACGTCCCTGTCCCGCTCGTCAACCACCCGGATCTCGTCGTCCGGGGACAGCGGGCGGCCCTGGGTATGGATGATCACGTCCGGTGGATCGTCGAGCCTGGTGAAAGTGAGCAGCCCCTCGGCCATCCCGAACCAGTGCGTCAAGGACGCGCCGAGGTCGGTGTAGATACGGCGGGCGACCTCAGGAGCGAAGTGCGCGCTACCCACCTGGATGAGCAGCCGGGAAAAGTCGACATCGCAGAACTCTGCCGACTCCAGCCACAGCAGCACCAGCGGCGGCATCAGGGTGGTGAGCGTGACCGCCTCGGACTCGATCAGGCCGAAGCAGTCGTCCGGGCTGGCGCTCGCTGGCAGCACGACCTTTCCGCCGGCCCGCAGCGTGCCCAGCAGCCCCGGGCAGCCGAGGGCGGCGTTGTGGGCGACCGGGAGCGCGGCGAGGTAGGTGCTGTCCTTGCCATGGCGCAACCCCTCAGCGGTAGCCCGCAGCTGATAAGCGTAGTCGTCGTGGGACCTCGGGATCAGTTTGGGAAGCCCGGTGGTCCCCCCGGACAACAGGAAGAATGCGACGTCCTCCGGCACCGGCCCGGGCAGCGGGCGGGGGTCCGCCTCGATGTCGCGCAGCGCGGTGAAGTCACCCGGGTCCCCCTGCACCAGCACGTGCCCGACCGTCTTGGCGCCGCGCACCACGTCGGCGGCCAGAACACGGTAGTCGAATCCTTGATGGACATCCGGGATGACGTAAGCGACCGCCTCCGCGGCCTCACACAGGTACGTGACCTCATTGCGGCGGTGGTTCGGCAGTGCGAACACCGGCGGAACGCCCAGCCGGAACAGTGCGATGCTGACAGCTGCGAAGGCCGCCGTGTTGGGCAGCTGAACAACGACCGGATTCCCGGGCCTGATGCCGAGTGCCCAGAACCCCGCGGCCAGCCGGTCGGCCTGGCCGTCCAGCTCGGCGTACGTCCACCTCCGCCCGCTCTCGACGATCGCGGTACGCGGCGCGGCCTGCGTGGCCCACTCGCGAAGCAGGCCGCCCAGGGTTTCCCCGCGCCAGTACCCGGCTTCGCGGTAACGACGTGCGAACTCCCCCGGGAAGCCGTCGAAATCAATCATCGCATGGCTCTCGGCATCATGGCCGGGACCCTACTCGCGCACATTCGGATCCTCCAGATAGCCATGTTGGCGGTTCCCGGCCGGCGCAACGGAGAATCTTGAGCGGAGAATGGGGAGGCAGTGATGTACAACCCGGACGACGGCTTCCCGCGCGTTGTTCCCGAGCTCATATACCAGGACGTGGCCGTCGCGCTCGACTGGCTGTCCAAGGTGTTCGGCTTCCGCGAGATACTGCGGCACACCCTCGGCAATGGCCAGGTGGGACATGCCGACATGGACACCGGCGGCGGGGGAGTGGTCATGCTGGCTTGCGCGGGAGGGCCATTGCGGAGCCCAGGGTACGACGGCCACGCGTGCAAGAAAATCATCGTGTTCGTCGATGATCTCGACCGTCACTTCGCAGCGGTCGAGGAGGCCGGCGTCGAAACGCTGCACGGGCCGGCAGACAAGCCATGGGGTTTGCGGCAGTACCTCGTGAAAGACCCTGAGGGCCACATGTGGGAGTTCAGCCAGCACGTGCGAGACGTTCCCGCCCAGGACTGGGGTGCGGAGATGCGGCAGTCCTGAGATACCTTGAAATGCGAGGCGACCAGGCATGATCGTCCGGCCCAAGATCGAGCAGTACGCCAAGGAACACACGAGCCCGCCGTCTCCGCTGCTCGCCGAGGTGGCCGCCGCCACCGCCCTGGCGACGGAGGCGCCGGAAATGATGGTCGGCGCGGTCGAGGGCGCTCTGCTCGCGATGCTGGTCGCGATGCTGCACCCGCGGCGCATCCTCGAGATCGGAACGTTCACCGGCTACTCCGCGCTGAGCATGGCCGAGGCCATGCCCGCGGACTGCCGGATCGTGACCCTCGAAGCCGACCCGTGCCATGCCGCATTCGCCCGCCACCACATCGCCGCCTCGCCGTACGCAGACCAGATCGAGGTGCGCGAAGGGCCCGCCCTCAGCACCCTCCCCGAGCTAACCGGGTGCTTCGATCTGGTCTTCATCGATGCGGACAAACCGTCCTACATCCGGTTTCTCGACGCCGTGCTTCCTCTGCTCGGCGAGCGAGGCATCATCGCCGTCGACAACGTGCTGCATTTCGCCCTCACGCCCGACCCCGGGGACGCTGCAGCCGTGGAAGCCTTCAACTCTTACGTGGCGGGCCGCGCCGACCTCATCCAGGTCATGCTGACGGTCCGCGCGGGCCTGACGCTCATCCGCCGGGCCGGTTACAGAGCCGCCCGGACGGACCACAGCTCGGGATAGAACCTGCGGGTGTTACGGCGCTCCAGGTAGGCCAGGCCGGCCGTGCCTCCGGTACCAGGAGAGTTGCCGATCTGCCGCGCCACACTGAGGGCATGGCGCTGCCGCCAGCTACAGAATGCCTGGTCGTGATCGAGCAGCGCTTCGCAGACAGCGGACGCAGGACCAGCCTGCTGGTAGATGTCCAGCAGAGTGCGCTGCCGCCGGATCCGGGCCTGGCCGGTGTCGTCGGTGGGCATGTCGTAGCCATTGACCTGGATATGCAGGCATAGCGCCGTCCAAAGGTCCTGGGCTGGGCAGGCCGCCGGAGCTCTGTGGCCGGGATGCGGGCAGGAGAGCCGCTCGATGATCGCGAACTGCCGTGACTCTGCGGCAGAGGCTGTGCCCAGGGCCGGACGAAGCGCACCGAAGCCCCCTGGCGGCAGGTGGTCGATTACTACAAACTGGTCGACCAGCAGCCGCTCCGCCTCATGAATGCGGCTCAGCCGGCAAAGGGCAGCGCTGGTGTTGTCATCGACGAGAGCATGGATCGTGCCTTGGATATCATTGATGATCAACTTGAACCACAGCTCGCTGACCTGATGCACCACGATAAAGGCCAGCTCGGTCGCCGTGTGCTCGGTGCGGGGGCGTTGCAGATTGAGCAATTCGTCGAGTTTGAGGTACTCGTGGTACCCGGCCATGATCAGGCGCCTATTATCCGAGGACGGCCCACGGCTCCGACTCAATCATGCTCGTCCCACGGTTGGGTAGTGGATGAAAAGCCCGGCTCTCGACTGGCCAGGTAAGGCCTGACAGGGTGAAGAAGTATGGAGTTCCTTCACCGGGCGGCGGAACTCCCGCCCTCATGTCCCTTCGACCCAGACGATCCGTCGACCGTATCGGACCCTTATCCGGGTTATCAGTGGCTGCGCGAGCAGGCGCCCGTGTGCTATCTCGCGGGCCACGATCTATGGGTTGTGGCCAGGCACACCGATGTAGTCGATGTGCTGAACAATCCGTATCGGTTCTCGTCGCGATTGGGCATGGCGGCGGTGCATCACCTGCACACTCCCCGATCGGTGGACTATCGGATAGGGGCGCCTGGGGTTCGGGTGCTGATTGCGACAGACCCGCCTGAGCACACAAGGTTGCGGCATGCGGTGATTGCTCCGTTCCGGCGCTCGGCGGTCATCAAGCTGGTCCCCAGGATCGAGCAGATCGCAACGGAGCTGGTGGCAAGCCTGCTGGCAAATGCCGAGCACGGTGAAGCCGACATCTACCGTGACCTTGCCGCGCCGCTGCCGGTACTCGTGCTCGCCGAACTGCTCGGCGTACCCACGCAGATGCGCGATGAGTTCAGGGAATGGGCGTCCGTAATCACAGATGATCTCGACAGGACCAGCTCCACCGATACCCATCTGGGCCGTGGTTACGACATGTTCCGTTACTTCTACTCGGAGATTCGCCGTCGCAGGAGAGAGCCGGGTGATGACCTTCTCAGCGTCGTCGCCGCAACTGATGCGGCCGGGCTGGCCGACCACGAGGTCATGGCATTTTGCGCCTTTCTGCTGGTCGCGGGAGTAGAAACCACGACCAGCCTGTTCACTAACATGATCGGCGCGCTGATCCGTCATCCCACGGTACGGCAGCGTCTGTGGAGCGCACCCGAACTTGCTGAGCCGGTTGTGGAGGAGTCATTGCGCTTCGACACCTCGGTGCAGGGACTGTGGCGCGCTACCGTGGCCGAGGATCGGCTGGGCGGGGTTGTCCTGCCCGCCAGGGCGAGACTCCTGATCCTCTTCGGTTCGGCCAACCGGGACGAGCAGGTGTTCGCCGACGCCGGCACCTTCGATCCAGAGCGCTCACCGAACCCGCACCTCGCCTTCGGTAACGGCCACCATCGCTGCCTGGGCGCGGCGCTGGCCAAGGCGGAGCTGGTCGCGGCACTCGGGGCACTGGTGAAGGCAACCGGTGGCATGACGCCCCGAGGGCAGTTCGTGCGCAGAGACAGCCTGGTTCTGCGCGGTTTTTCCGCCCAGCCGGTGACGGTATGGCCGAGATAAGGTGCTTCCCCGCCTCGGTAGCCCAGCGCCTGCTGTGGGTACTCGAGCAGTTCCGCGGCCAGGACGGAGCCGCGAACTGCCCAATCGTCCTCCGGCTGCGTGGGCGGCTCGATGTGGAGCGCCTCAGCGATGGCTTGACGGCGCTGACCGCGCGGCACGACAGCCTGCGTACGACCTTCGAAGGAAGGGGTGCCCGGCTGACCCAGTTGGTGCATGAACCACGGCCGGTGCGGTTGCACCGTCAGGACCTCAGCCCGGAAGATCCCGCCCGCGCCTTGCGCGAGGCGGTCGCGGGCGAAGTGCGCCGGCCGGTCGACGCCGGGCGATGGCCCACGCGGGTCACGCTCTTCAGGCTTGGCGACGACGACCACGGCCTCTGCATCAATGTGCACCATGCGGTGACCGACGGCGCTTCGTGCGGGCTCGTCGTGCGTGACCTGCAGCGGCTCGCTGGTGCCGGTTCACCGCTCCCTCGGGTGCGCTGGCAGTATGCCCAGTTCTGCCAGTGGCAGGACGAATGGCTGGCCAGCCCCGAAGCGAACGAAGACCGGACGTATTGGACCGGCCACCTGGCCGGCGCCCGGGTCCCACGGCTCCCATTGCGGTCGGCGCCGCCCGGGGCACCATGGCTCAGCGACAGCGTCACCGGCACGATCGACGCGGCTACGGTCTCCGCTTTGGAGCGGATCGCCCGCCAGCAGCAGACCACCATGGCGTCGGCCATGCTCGCCATCTACTACCTGATGCTGCGCGAGCACACGGGCGATGACGATCTGGCGGTGGCGTCGTTCCTGGCCAACCGGACCCGGCCGGAGACCCAGAATACCGTCGGGTTGCTGGCGAACATGGTCGTGCTGCGGACCCGGATCGGTTGCCAGGACGACTTCGGCGGGGTGCTGCGCCGCACCCACGCGACGGCGATGGACGCGTTCGTCCACCAGCGACTGCCGTATCAGCTGCTACGGGGCGACACGATCGCCGAGCCGGGCCGCCGGCCAGACGATGTCATGTTCCAGCTTGTGCCGCGGTTGCCCGCGCCGCTGCGCATTGCCGGAGCCGAGGCTGAGATCGTTGTCGCCGACCAGCTCGGCAGCCGGTTCGAGTGCGAGTTGCAGCTCTACCCACAACACGGCGGGCTGCGGGCAATGCTCTGCTACAACCGCGCCCGGCTCGATGACGACCTGGCGACGCGGCTGGTCAGCGACTATGTGGCTACCGCGGAGCGACTGACCAACTGAGTAAGGCACACAGTCGACCCCGGACGTGGGTGAATATCGCACCGCTACCGGCTGCCATCACGCTTATGGTAAGAATCGCCTATGACCAGGCTAGATGAGCAAACTGCAGTTGAGCAGACAGCCGACGGAAAGTACCGGTGCGTAATCTCCGAGGACTGGAAGATGTGGGTGCCGGTCGGCGGGTACTTGACCTCAATCGCGCTGCGCGCGGCCGGAACATCGAGCACGATGCCCCGGCCGGTCAGCGTGTCGTGCCATTATCTGCACGAGGCGGCGTTCGGCCCGGCCGATCTCTATGTTACGAAATTGGCCAGCACCGAGCGGGTCGAGTCGCTGCTGGTTCGGATGAATCAGCAAGACAACGACATCCTGGTCGCATTGGTATCGGCCGCACCGACCGGTCTATTGGGGCCGACAATTAACTGGCAAGAGCCTCCAGACGCGCCCGCACCAGAAGACCTGGCGCAAACCATCCTCGACGCCGACGTAGTCGAGATGATGGGTGACCAGCCGTACTTCAAGAATCTCGAATTCCGGATGATCAAAGGGCTCAAAGGAAGCCACAATTACCCGCATATCGACGCGCTCTCAGACGAGGAGTACACGAAGCTCCGGTTTACGCCGAGGCGGGACGCACATATACGAGGCTGGCAGCGGATGCGCTGCGGGGAAGGGTTCTCGGATCCCTGGATCGATGCCTGCCGTTATCTGATCATCACCGCTGGACTGCAGTTCCCGGTGGTCGCGGACCCGTTCACTCCACCGCTGAAATTCATCGCGCCGACAATAAACCTCACCGCGGAGTTCCACACCTTCCATCCGGAGGAGCAATGGCTGCTCGCGGATGCGGTCGGCAGCTACGCGGGCGACGGTCTCCTCGGTGGCGAGGCAAGGATGTGGACGCGGGACGGCGACCTGCTCGTTACTGCCCACGCCCAGATGACCTACCATGATTTCTCCGAGCCTAAGCTCACGGCGGGCCAGAAGTCGTGGTTCGATCTGCGGGAAAGCGTGACCGCAGGCTGACGAAC
>Ga0070733_10001325_pt1 | contig 18604 bp, 13 predicted proteins | sample Coa_R1_9_FD_66450 | JGI IMG/M metagenome (GOLD analysis project Ga0070733, IMG submission 66450) | Surface soil microbial communities from Centralia Pennsylvania, which are recovering from an underground coalmine fire - Coalmine... | ecosystem: Environmental > Terrestrial > Soil > Unclassified ... | reverse complement strand
TTTCTGAATCTCTTCCAGTAAACCCATGGTTACATATGCGGGTGACATTAGATAAGGCGGCGCGCCGTCCTTTCCCTGCAGCGGAGTTCCCAGTCCGGTGAACAGAAACCACAAAGTCGCATCCGGGTACTGCGCTGCGGCAGCATCGGCCATGCGCGCGCCGAGTTCTCGCAGCAGCTGCTCCGTTTGCTCGGTGGTTTTGCCTAGCTGCCGGGCCAGTTCCGCAGGATTGTATTCCTTGTAATTGTTGTAAAACTCCATGTCGCAGACGATCCCTGGAACATGCGAATCTCGCGCGGCGGCCAGGGAATTGGACCAGACCTGAAGAAACGCGCTACGCGCTCCCGTCTTGTCTTCAAGATCGGCGCCTTGGATCTGGTGGAAGTAAGGGCCCGTGGTGTAAGGATTTTTCTGTGCGTCGTCCACCGTGACGATGCGATTCAGATACACCCAGGGCCAAATATCTTTCTTGGTGATTTTCTTCCAGCTCGCGATTTGTGCGTCTATGTCGGCGACGGCAGGGGCCGGCTTGGTGTCGTAGTTCCATGAAAAAGCCACCGCGAGCGCGTCGTAGGGCGATTGATCGAATTGCGCGAGCATTTCCGGCTTCATTTTTTCGGCGAGGGCTGTGTTCACTAACATCAGGTAGTGCTCGCCCATGGAATTGTTAGCGGAGCGGGCCTCTCCACGCAGCAATTCGGGCCGAGCTGTTGTCACAGTCGCAAATCTGCCGGCAGCCGATGACAGAGCGTTCGCAATAACCAGCGCACCAAAGAATGAAACGATCGCGCGCCAGCCAGTATTGTTCAGCAGATTTCTCCATTTCATAATGATGTGGTTTGCCCTGGTCACTGCGCGCTCAGAATCTCTTCCAAACGCGCACGAATCTTGCCCCGAAGTTGCCTTGGCAGATAGCCGCCTTCCGCAATGGCCGCAACGCCATCGCTATTGAGCTGGAGGAGCTTCTGTTGATCGAGCGCGTAAAGGCGAGCGATCTCGTCGCGCGCATCCGCCGCGGAGCGAACCAGTGTGCAACCCGGGAACGCGTAACTCCACAGCACGTGACGTCCGTGGCCAAGCGCCTCCAGCACCATCCACGAAAGTCCGTCGTGGCGGACCGGCCGCCAGAATACCGTCGCGCGCTCGAAGAACTCTCGTAGATCGAGAACGCGTCCGTGTACGCGCAGATTGGGAGGCGGATTTTCGATCGTGCCTTCCAACAGCCCTACAAGCTCAAATGGAATATGCGGAAGCTCTCTGGCCACTTCGAGAATTCGATCCAGACCATACAGGACGCCTCGGGTGACGGCCGGCATGTACACGAGAACGGAAAATCGGGATGGAAGAGTCGAAGGACGGTCCGGGACGGAAGGCGATGGCAGCGGCACCATGCGGCAAGTGACGCCGAGAGTGGCGACTTCACGAACCAACCAGTCAGATACGGCCCAATGTTCCACGTTTTCCAGAATCCAGGGATCTGCGGCCGAAGGAAGACCCTTCAGTTGTTCGTCCAGCACGTCACTGCCGGTCCAGTGCATCACGATTTTTCTCTTGCGCATCAGTTTGGCGGCCAGAAGAAATTTTCCGGCAGTGACGCGGCCGCCGATTTGGTATGCGATGTCGCAGGCGCGAAGTTCTCGTGCGATCTGGCTCAAGTTTCGAAGTCCTGCGTCCGGGTAATAGCGAAACCTCCATCCGTCGCCATCCATGAGCGGAGCAAACACCGTTCCCGCGTGAACGTCGCCATGCACCAAGACGCGCCGCTTCGGCGGGTGTGCGGAAACGCACTCCATCGGTCTGACATGCTGAGGCGCGGCCAACGGGCGCCAATCTCCACGGACCGGTTGCAAATCGATGTTTTCCTGGCGGAACATTTCCGTGGTTTAAATGGTCGACGGTTTCAGAAAGAGCGAAGGATTCAAACCGCGAGCGCCACCTTGGCTTTCTCAATGATCTTGTTTCCAAGAAATCGAAAGTTCACGGGATTGCCAATGCTGTTGTTCCGCGGCACCTTGAAGATGCGGAAGAAACGGTCTACCTTGCCGCTGGGAGGCGCCTGGAACCTTCCGTTCATCGTCAGCGTCTCGCCGCCCCAATCCGTGATCAAGCAGTTCAGCAGCGATCCGGAAGACAAAATAATATCCGGGTGTTTTCCGAAAACCTCCGACCAACCATGGCGAAAGGACAGCTCGACGTCGACGCCCAAATCGGAGAGCCGCACGACCGCCGGCGTGAGCGCATTCAGAATGGCACGATTGTTGTTCGCCGCGCACTTGGTGAACATGGCGGTGGCCGCGGAGCGGAGTCTGGTGAGGTCGACTGGTTCCGACGTCACGGGGGGTTCGGCCAGCATTCTCTCGTAGTCGAGACGGTAACTGCGAAGCGCGTCGCTGGGATCGTGGGGCGTGCCGACTTGCCAGCGATCTTTCGGGTACAGCACGATGGTGGGCACATTTAATTCGTTCGCCGCATATTCATACGCATCGCGGACGCAGTGCATGCTGGGATTCATGTAGCAATTCTCAGCGTGACAAAAATACACAAAGCTGGCGAAAGGAATGAATTGCGCCGGCGCGAAAAGCCGAATTTGCCGGGCCATTTCCGCTCGTTTGCGCCGCACGTGCTTTTTGTGAGATTCAACGTCGTCCCGATTGCCGATCCAATTGGCAAAGGAAAACTGCGAGAGCAGCAGGTCGATCGTCCCGTTTGCTTTTCGGACCGCCTCCAGTTCGCTGGAGCGGTCGAACGAGCAATCGTTCATGTTCAGCAACGTTTTCCCTTCAGCTCGAATGGACATCCAGGAATCGATCAGGTCCTGCATGCCGGAAAGAATGGTGACGCCTTCGGCGATGTCCACGTTCTGAAGTTCGGGCAGCTCCTGGATCTTGAAACCCAGTGACTTGCAGAAGTTGATCACGCGCTTGTCGCGGGTGTGGTGAAACAGAATTGTGATTTTGCGCCGGTATTCTTCCGGAATTTTTTTCAGATTGGGTGGGTTGAAATGATCGGGATGCTCGTGCGAGAACCAAATATGAGTGATGGTGGAAAACTCGTCGTACCGCATGCGCGTTGGCGAAAGCAGCCGCCAGGCATTGTCACAGATCGTGCCCTCCAGCCAGGGATCGCAGATCAAACGCATCTTCCCGGATTCCAGGATGAACGAAGCGTGATTCACCCACTCGATCCACATAGAGCATCTCCTTCCTTAGAGGTCGCCCGCAAAACGATTCCGAGTGGCGACCCGGGCTTCGCACGCCTCAATCATTCAACTCCGAGGCGTTCAGGTTGGAAGAACTCGGATGAGTTGCCTGCGCGCTGGCTCTGCGAACGCCGAGGCGAGGCGGGTGTATAATCTCTTCCCAACGTCTCCGCAGCTCGGAACGAACCTTTTCCGAAGTATAACTGCGAGCCACGACTTCAATTCCGAGATCGTTTCGTTTCAAGCGCCCGGCATTGTGAAGTGCCAGGAGTTTTTCGATCTCCGCGCGAGCCGCCGCCGCGCCGGTGACATGCGTGGAAGCTGCAAAAGGATAGCTATACAGCACGTGTCGTCCGTGCGCGAGGGCTTCAAGCACCATGAAAGAAATTCCTCCGTCGTGGCGCACCGGTCTCCAAATTACGGTGGCGCGTTCGAGGAAAGGGGACATCGGGACTCGAGGGAAAACTTTCAGGTTGGCCGGAACGTGCGGCACATGACCCTCCTCCACGCCGACGAGGTTGAATTGCACTTGTGGAAGTGAGTGCGCGACTTCCAGCATCTGATCCAAACCGTACAGCTTGCCCTTTGCGATCGATGGTAGGTACGTCAGCACCGAAAAATTTTCGGGCAGCGGCTTCGGCGCTGCAACAGGATCGACGAATGAGGCCTGAACGTATTCGCAACGCAAGCCGAGCGCGCGCACCTCGTCTGCCAAGGTCGGAGACACGGCCCAATGAACTTTCGCGGCGATCCACGGCTCAATTCTCTTGGTCTTGAGTTGCTGTTGTGCGAACAGGACGTCACTGCCGCACCACAGCAGCACGACATTTTTCTTACCCAGGTAGCGCGCCGCCCACAGAAACTTCCCGAACGTCACCCGGCCGCCCCAGGTGTACGCCAGATCACACCTGCGCAAGTCGTTGACCAAGGTCGCTAACCCCACCGGACTGTACGAGCAGTGGCGTACATCCCACTGTTCGTTCCCGAGCAGGCCAGGCAGTTTCTCGCAGAAATTAGAGAGACCGTGAACCACCACCCGATAGGGCCGGGAGGAGCTCGATCCCAAAGTCCGTGACATTTTCCCTCGAAGAGCAGACTTGTATGACGATACAGCGACAACTGATCTGCGTCCCGTCATTCGGGTTGCTGCACGAAAGTGATCAACCCGTCGTATACGCGTACTAAGGCGCGCCGAACTTCGGCGTCGAGGGTCCAGCGCACCTTTTCCAACGCGTCGGTACTCGCCATGGATGTTCTCTCAGCTCTTGCCAATTCGCATTTCGCTTGTTCGAGTCCGGAAAGATAAATGGGCAGCAGCTCCTCTCGGTTCATACGCGTTTTCTCCCTCCGTGCCTTGCTCATCTTGAGATCAGGTATTTGCAACAGGAATCAGCTAATCTTCACCGGCAGTGGCCGCCATTGCATCAGGAAAAGCCGTGCGTGGATTTAGGCTTGTCGGCAGAACCGAACCGAGCACGTCGCCCGTGAGTGAGTAGCAGCTGCCGCATTCCACGCACGAGCCGACGCCATCCGAAAGATCCAGAGGCACGCCGCAGCGGCAGACCCATCCGATTTGTCGCGCCGGAACGCCGACGACGAGCGCATGATCGGGCACATCGTGCGTGACCACCGCTCCCGCGCCTACCAGGGCGTATTGGCCGATCGTGACACCGCAAACGATCGTCGAGTTCGCGCCGAGCGAGGCGCCGCGTTTCACCAACGTCTGCTGGTACGCAGCTTTTCGATTCACGTGGCTGCGGGGCGTCATCACATTGGTGAAGACCATCGATGGGCCGCAAAATACGTCATCTTCGAGCTCGACACCGGTGTACAAGGAAACGTTATTTTGAATCTTCACGTTGTCGCCAATGCGCACGCCGCTGGCGACGTTGACGTTTTGACCGAGCACGCATTTGCGCCCGATGGTGCAATTCGCCATCACGTGCGAAAAATGCCAGATCTTCGTTCCCTCGCCGATGTCGCACGGCTCGTCCACGACCGCGGTGGGATCGGAAAAATACCGTCGCTCGATTTTCTTTTCGAATGACACCGGTTGACCGTGATTGCGAATCGACTGGCCGGCCGCGTGGAGCACCTCCAGCACCTGCAGTCCATTTTGGCCATCGGTGCGGGGCGTTGTCCTGTCGCGCACACATTCCAGAAAATGCAGGCACTCGGTGCGCAGCGGCTCTTCCTTTCCCAGAACAACTACCTCGCCTTCGGCCTTTCGTGCGATCGGCACGCGGTTGACCCAGTCAATGCGGTGAGGATACAGAATCAGTTTTGTTTCATTCTGGGTGTCGTCGAACACGGCCATCTTGCGATCCCCTACGATGACCAACTTCTGTTCTTTGAACGGGTGCAGCCAACTCACGAAGATGTGCGCGCTCACTCCGCTGGCAAACGTCAGGACTGTCAGTGTGACGTCGGCAATCGAATGGTTCAGGTAACTGGCGCCTTGCGCGGACACACGTATGGGCTTTTCGTTCAGGAGATGAAGGATCGCGGAAATGTCGTGCGGAGCAAAGCTCCACAAAATGTCTTCTTCGGTACGAAGTTTTCCAAGGTTCAGCCGGGATGAACTGATGTACTCAATTCTTCCCAGTTCACCCGCTTGCAACAAGCGCCGCAATTCCACGACGGCGGGATGATAGTGGAGAATGTGCCCGACCATCAGAATTCGCGCATGCTTTTGCGCGAGCGCCACGAGCTGCTCGCCTTCATCCGTGCGCAGGGCCAGCGGCTTTTCGACAAATACATCCTTTCCTGCCAGCAGCGCTCGTTTGGCAAGATCGAAATGCTCGACGGCGGGTGCCGCTATTGCGACGGCTTGGATCTGCGGCGTGCTCAGCAAATCGTCGAAACGATCGGTCGCCGTTATCGAATAGGTCTGCCGCATTTCTTCCCGACGTGCCACGTCCACATCGCAAATTGCTTCCAGGCTGCCCAATTCGTGGAAATTGCGGACTAAGTTCCTGCCCCAATAGCCGCAACCCACTACGCCCACGCGCGGAATCTGCCCATTCATGATCGAGTCCCCTTGGTTCTTCAAGTCGTGTACATACACGCCATTCCGGCCGCCATTGCCGACGGTGACGGCGCTAATTCTTCTTCAAATAGAAATCGGCGATTGCACCGACGACCGATTCTTGTTGCGATTGCGTGAGTTCCGGATACACGGGCAGAGCAAGAGCTTCCTGGCTCGCCATCTCCGCCTGCGGAAAATCGCCTGTCCGGTGGCCCAAATAGGCAAACGCCGGCTGTAGATGAAGGGGCAGGGGGTAGTAGATTTCCGTGGGGATGCCCGCCGCAACAAGGAATTCGCGGAGTTCGTTGCGCTTGCTGCAGCGAATTGAAAATTGGTTATACACATGTTCAAAATCAGCGGGCGGAGCGCCGGGGACGCGCACAAATTCGGCCAGCGCGCTTTTTCTAAATAGTTCCCGGTAGTACTCCGCGCGCTGCTGCCTACCGCGCGTCCAATCCTTCAAATGGCGGAGTTTTACGCGAAGAATTGCGGCCTGAAGACTGTCTAACCGGCTGTTGGTTCCCAGGATTTCGTGATGATACTTTTTCCGGCTGCCATGAACCCTAAGGAGACGCAAGCGATCCGCGAGATCCGCCTCCTCGGTGGTAATCAGGCCGCCATCGCCGGCGCCGCCTAGATTCTTGGAGGGGAAGAAACTCAAGCATCCGAAAGTGCCGATCGTGCCGACAAAGCGGTCGTGATAGCGCGCCAGAATCGCTTGTGCGGCATCCTCGACGACCGCCAGACTTCTGGCCTTCGCCAAACTTACTATCGGTTCCAGGTCGGCGGCCAGTCCAAACAGATGAACGGGCATAATCGCCCGTGTACTTGGCGTAATCGCCGCATCAATCTTTTCCGGATCGATATTGAAGGTTTCGGCATCGATGTCCACGAACACCGGCTTTGCCCCGAGTCGCGCAATCGCGCCGCCCGTAGCTACAAACGTAAACGGGGAAGTGATCACTTCGTCGTTGTGGCCGATCCCAAGCGCCATCATGGCCAATAGCAGTGCATCGGACCCGGATGCGCACGCCACCGCATGCTTCGCGCCAAGCATCGCGGCGGTCTCCTCCTCAAACAGGCGAACTTCTTTTCCAAGGATGAACTGCTGGCTTTCCATCACCTCTGTGATGGCTTGCATCACTTCGTCGCGAATACTTGCGAACTGCGCCTTCAAGTCCAAAAAATCAAACGCGTGCGGTGCGGGAGCGTGAGCGACCGGGCGTGCAGCGGCTTGCGCATCGGATTTCGCGGGAATAGACGTTGCAGAAGAAAGCATTCGAAAGTCTCCGTCAGGATGAATTTTAGTGGTGTGAGGCGAACGACAGATCAGGGGCTGACGCCGGCGGCGCGATATCCTAATCCATAGATCGCAACGCCCTGCGCCGCGGCCATGGCGAGCTCGAACATCACCTTCAGGGTCCGTTTCGCGCCGCTTTCCGGAATGTAAAGAATGTCATTCGGAGCAAGCAGCATGTCCGTGCTCTTTCCGGATAACATTTGGGAAATGTCCACGACAAGTGGTTGATGCGCGGTATCGCTGGTTGACTGTCGAATAATCAACGCGCGATTCGTGGCGGCCACGCGCGTGGACCCTTGCGCCATGGCGAGCGCCTGGATCACGGAGATTCCCGCGCTGGGATCAGGCATCGGGAAGCCGCCGGGTTTTACCACGGCGCCTACGACGTAGACGACTTCTGCCGCCGATACGCTGATTACATCGCCGTTTTGTACCTCCGCATTTGCAGATAGATCCTGGCCTTTGACGAGCCGATTCATGTCAATAATCTGCACCGAACCGACGCGAGTGCCGGTAGCTTCGGCACTGGCGGGGCCGCGGATGATCGTCACCGTATTTCCCGCGCCCGGCAACGCGCCACCCGCTGCCGAAAGGGCGTCGAGCACAGTGGTGCGTTTCGCGATGGGATACACGGCCGGCTTTGCTACCGCGCCAAGAACGGTCACGGTGCGCCCGCGATACTCATCAACAAACACGGTCACTTTAGGGTCGCGCAATTGCTTCGCATCAATCAGCGCCTGCCGAATCGTTTGCGACAGTTCGATCGGAGTGAGTCCATCGGCTTGTATGGGCGAAGAAACTCCAACAATTTGAATCACTCCAGAGTCGGTGACACGAAACTTTCCGCCGAATTCCGGCGCATCGGTTACAGTCACAGCCAACACGTCCCCGGGGCCGACTTTATAGTCCTCGGTTGGAATGATGGCCGAGGCCGCCGGCTTCGCAGTCGCTTGTTGGTCCTGCGCGGTTGTTGCCTGATTGCTGGTTTGTGCCGATGCGATTCCGCAAAAGGCCAGACTCGAGGCGAGAATCCACGCGCAAAGGTTCCGAAGGATCGCGGTTCCCGCATTTCTTCTTGTAACGCTCATAGCGCGTAACCTGTTCTACCGAGAGTGAAATGCAAAAATTCTGAAATTCGCGAGCGTGGCACGGCGTAATGGGCCGCTACGCGTGCGCCCCTTTTGACTTTTCGGATTTCGAAGGCCCAGTTGTGGACGCAAGTGCCGTCTGGCCATACCGATGGTATTGATCGTCGTTATTCCGTCTGCTGTAGCCGTAGTTGTAGTAGTGATAGTCGGCGGAACCCAGATCGATATCGTTCAGCACGACACCGGCAATCGGAGCGCGCACTTCATCCAGTATCTGAACGCAGCGCGTAATGGAGCGCCGTGTCGTGAGCCCGTACCGCGCCACGAGAACCACGACGTCCGCAAGAGACGAAAGCACGCGTGCGTCAGAAAAATGAATCACAGGCGGAGAGTCAATCACGACGAAATCGAATTTGTCGCGCAGAGCGATCATTACCGCCTGCATTTGCTCCGAAGCAATCAGATCCGCGGGGTTGGGAGGCAGCGCTCCCACGGGAAGAATCGAAAGATTCGGGAAATCCGGCACGCGCACTAACGCATCGGCAATAGGCAGGGTGCCGGCCAGCACGTGGCTCAATCCTGCCTTGGTGCGCAGATGAATCGCGTCTCCCACCATCGCTTCGCGCATGTCGCCGTCAATCAAACAAGTCGTCGCGGTCCGCGCCATCACCATCGCCAGGTTCATCGCTACCGTTGTCTTACCTTCCCCTGCCAGCGGCGAAGTAACCAGCACAACCCTCGGCGGCGCGCCTGGTCTGGAAAGCATCAGTCCCGTGCGGAGGTCCCTGATGGCTTCGGCCTCGGCCGTGTACGTGCCGGTTGCCAGAATCGGCGGCAGCGGCCCCTTATTTTTTTCGAACGCCTCCAGGCTCAAAGACTTCGGCGCCGCCGCTCCGCGATCATCGCCGCTGATACGCTGCACACGAATGCTTGGAATCATGGCAAGGGAGGCCAAGCCCACGCACTCCCTAATGTCATCCGGAGTGCGGATGGTGTTGATGAAGCTCTCACGGACGAACGCGAGGACCAGGCCCAGCAAGCAGCTCAGCATTGCGCCGATGGCAACGATGAGCTTTCGGTTCGGACTGGTGGCGCGGCGAAGCTCAGGCGCCAAATCCACGATGTGAATGTTGCTGGAGCCCAAGCCCGCGTAAATGCCGGCCTCTTTCAGGCGCGACTGGAGAGTGTTGTAAAGCTCCGCGCTGGAGGCAGCCTCGTTGCGCAACACGCGATACCCGACCAGGTGCGAACTCGCGTCACCCATTCGCTCCTGGAGTTTGTTCGTGGCGTCGAGCGCCATCTGTTCACGAGCGCGGGATGCCGCATAGCCAGTGCGCACACGATTGATGACGCGGGCCCGTTCGGCTTCCACCTGCGCTGCAAGCTCGTTGGACTGGTCTTCCAGTTTCTTGACGTTTGAGTTCTCGTCGCCGTAAATGGCGCGTGCTTGTGCGAGCGCGGCGCGCGAATCGGCATAGTGGGTCATCAAATTCTGATACAGAGCGTCGTCGCGAACTGCCGGAATGGATTCAGACTGACCCAAATCAATCATGCGGACGTATGCTTCCGCTTCGATGCGGTTCGCTTGCGCATCGCTGTAGGCGCGGTTGACGTCGCCCATAAGTTGCGTCAACGGAGCGTCGGGATCTTCCGCTTCCACAAAGCCGTATTTCTTCTGGTATTCGGAAACTGCCTGGTTTGCTTCCTGAACTTTCTCCCGCAGGTCGTTCAATTGTGTCGAAAGCCACTCCGAAGCGCGCATCGTCGTGGTGTAACGGTTCCGATAGTTCTGATCGATGAATTTCGTTACCAGAGTGTTGGTGACCAGCTGTGCGAGTGCCGGGTCGTGGCTCGAGTAGCTGACTTCAACCAGCCGGCTATTACGGACCGGGCTCACCGATAGTTGATTGCGAAAGACGCCGAGCGCGATGGATTCCAGCGGCGTGCGATCAGCCAGATTCAGCTGGTCTTGCAAGTAGGCGCCGTCGTTTGCCGAGCTGTTCGTGGTCTGCGCCGATGAACCTTGTGTGCCGCCGTACTTCGCCAGATCCTTCTTGCTTACGAATTCGGGATTGCGATCGAGATGAAGTGCGCGAATCACGCTAACAGCGAGAGCATCGCTTTGCAGGATTTGCGCCTGCGTTTCCAGGTAGTCGCCATTGTCCGGCTGATTCGACTGCTCGATTTCCGGCAGTGCCTTTATGCCACTGCTCAGAGGATCAATCTCCAGCTGCGCGATGGGCTGATACGAATCGCGAATCGAATATGCGCAGGCGATAATCGCAAGTGTCATCACCGCCGCAAAGATCAATGCGAATCGGCGGTTCTTGCGAAGTACGCGCGCAGCTTGCTCCCAGGTGAACAGGACATCGGCCGGGCTTGGCTGAACGGGGACGAGTGACGACCACTGCGCAAGCTTCGGCGGATCGTCTTGCGGTGGCTCAAAGTTGTGATTTATTTTCATTCCCTATGTTTGCGCGCAGTGGCGGGAAGTGCGGTGGACTGAATGCCAGACCCGCTAAGCGATCTGTTGCACTGCGCTGAAAGAAACTCCGGAGTTGGGGTTGGCGCCTACGCGCTCCAGGACCGAAAGGTCCACTTCGACTGCAACTGCCTTCTGCAATAACTCGACGGAAACGACTACACGATATCGGTTCTTCACCTTGACCAGGACCCCTTCGGCACCTGCTAACGGCCCAACACACACGCGAACCCTGTCCCCGCACTTCAGATATGGATGAGGCGCAACTCGTGTCCGGTCTGCCGTGACCCTGCGCACGATATCGAGATCACTGTCGGGAATCGAGGTGGCGCGACCCGCATTTCCCACCAGCCCAAATACGCCCGGCGTGCGCAAAATCTCCAGTTTTCGTTCAAGATCGGTGCGCAGAAAAATGTAGCAGGGGAAAAGAGGGAGGGTGACCATCTGCGTGCGGTCCTTCCAACGGTGCGCCGAAACGTAAACCGGCAAGAAGACCTCAAAGCCCTTGTTCGCAAACGAATCGGCAACTCTTTGTTCATGTTGATGCTTGGTGTAGGCGGCGTACCAGTCGCCTGGTCCTGACTGTGCACGCGAGACTGCGTCCGAATTATAACCGTACATACAGCTCCGCCCTCTGGCTTACAGGCTCGTGCCCGAAAGTCTCCCAAGAGTTGTCCAGCCAGCACCCCTTGGTTAATGATTTGGTCCCGACCTGAACGCTGCGTGCTTCTAAAGCCTTCCGTCCACAACTCAGCGCATCTCTGCGCTTCCGCCGTTCGCCGCGGACTCCGCAGCTGGCGAAGCCAATTTGACTTCTTCCTGAACTTTGAAGGGTCGGGCTGGCGCGACGATCGGCTCGCAAAGCGATGTGCCGATAAGACGCATCTCGTGGATACGCGTTGGTTGTTAGTGCTAGATGAAAGGACCGTGAAAACTAAGTGTCGCGGACGTAATGGCGTTCACACAGCGACGCGAACCCGCAGAAAATCTGGTTATCATTGGATAAACGCACGTATGACGTGCGAAACACAGCGATGATTAATTAAATATCTTCGCCAAACGTCGCACAGATTTTCCACACCGCGAGTCGAATTTCATCAATTTGTCATAATGCGCTAACAGAAAGGCTGTGATTTTGGCCTTACGCTGTTGGGCCTCACTGATCGCCAAGGAGCATTCCCACTGTCGCACGCCATCACGCTGACTCCAGCCCGCGGTTTCGCTCGCGGTTTGCAGATACCGCGCCGAACCCTCGCGCAAGTGTCCGGCGAAATCGCGATGATCGCGCTGATTTGCGCATGTATATTGGCGCCTCCGATCCGGTTCAGCGATAACTTCCCGTACATTAGGGCGGAACAGCTCCTGCTCGCGACCGTTTGCGTCGGATACGCCTGGTTCTCGCTGGCCGGATACGTGCGCAAAATCCATTTCAACGGAATGTTCATTATTGGAGCGTTGTACGCGTTCTGTGTAACCCTCTCCACTTGGTACGGCGCGGATATGCTTCATCACCAGATAATTTTTCGCGACTTCTACCAGATCCCCAAGGTTCTTTTCCCCGTCCTTTTCTTCACCATGGCATATGAAGCCGAGTTGTCGGAAGAATCCCTGCGCACGCTGCTGAAGTATTTCGCTGTGGCTACTTTTTTGGTGTGCTTTTACGCTTGGAGCCAATTTGCCAATCTCGGGTTCACTTACCGGTTGAATGGCTTCTACTCCGGCGGGGAACATATTGACTTGCTGCTTACCTATGTTGGCCGCGTGTATTCGACCATGGCCAATCCGAATGTGCTCGGCCAACTTATGAGTTGGTGCCTGGTCGCGTTCACGATGGCTGCGCTGTCAGGTGTTGGCAATCGCATCTGGAATATTGCTCTGGCCTTTGCCTGCCTGGTTACGCTGGCCATGACGGCATCACGCTACGGTCTGATCACCGCGTCTTTGGGGATTCTTTTGATCTTCGCGTTTCCTTCCCGGTCTGGACGCCGCCGCACCACTCAGTTGGTTCTGCTCATGGTTCTATTGCCGGTGTTCGCGCTAACGTTCAAAGCCGTAGCCACAGCTAGTCGCAGCGGCATTCAGCGCATCCAGACTCTGGAGGACCCGCTACATACCGATTCCCTCCAAGGGCGTCTCGACGTGCGCTGGGTTGACGCCGCCAAGGACATCGCGCGCTCGCCATGGATCGGAAACGGATCGGCCAAGGAATTTTTCGGCGACATTATTACCGACTCGGAGTACCTGGACACGGTGAAGCAGTTTGGCATCGTCGGCTTATCGGTCTACCTGGCTTATTATTTCTTTCCGTTATACCTGTTATGGAAGGGACTAAAGGCCGGTCAACGAGTTGGTTCCGAACTCGAAGGGCGGATACCCGCGACATTCCTAACGCTCCGATTGAGTTTTGTGATGATCATTTTGGCGCTCGCCATGAGCATTGGCGAAGCAACGTTCACGAATCTGTTGCTTCAGGGTTTTCTTTGGATGTGGATGGGGCTGGGTGCGCGCTGCGCACAAACCGTGCGCGACGCTTCTCGGCGCGTGGTTGCGCCTGCTCTGGCCCACAGGGCAGTTGCGGTGCGAGCGTGATGAATACGTGGCGCAATCGATCGAGCGGGGAATCCAGACGACTGGGGTTACTTCAACTGTATGCCGAATCAATTTAAAAAACTCCTGGCTCGCGTCGGCGGACATCTCTCCGACCGCACCATTCACAATCTCAATGCCACGGTCAATTACCTGGAAGCGGGGCGCTGGATGCGAAAGAACGGTTTTCGTCCCGAACACTTTTTCGACCGCAAAGAACAGTTCTGGGATCTCATCGGAAAACAAGTAGGCGATCGCAAGGTGCTCTATCTGGAATTTGGCGTCTGGCGCGGGAACACCACCCGCTACGTCGCGACGCAGCTGCGCCATCCCGGCGCCATGCTGCACGGCTTCGATAGCTTCCAAGGATTGCCTGAAAAGTGGAATCTTGAGTCGGACACCGGCTGCTTTTCGACGGGAGGAGAGATTCCGCGCATCGACGATGCCCGAGTCGAGTTCCACAAGGGCTGGTTTCAGGAAACGCTGCCGAAGTTCAGGGTTCCCGCTCACGAACGCTTAGTCGTCAACTTGGATGCAGATTTATATTCCTCGACGATCTATGTCCTCAACCAATTGCGCGAGGTGATCGTCCCCGGCGCCTATCTTTTCTTCGATGAGTTCTCCGACCGCCAGCACGAACTCCGCGCTTTCGACGAATTCCTCTCCGCCACCGCGATGAAGTTCCGGCTCCTCGCTGCCACCGGCTCATTCGAAAAAGTTTTGTTCCTTCGCGAAGACGAAAATCTGGTTCCAGTTTCGTAATGAGCTCTGGGAGGAACATCCCGATGCGGTGGGCCGTTGTTACCTCAATGCTTTTGGTGTTGGCGCTCGCCGTCCTCTCCATCAAAATCGCACCGCCGGCCGCGATTCTTTACACCGTGGCCACGTTCCTGCTTTTCATGCTTCCTGGGATTTTCATCGGTCCCATGCTCTTTGGAAAAGGCACTGGTTGGCTGCCCGAACGAATAATCTTCGGCGCCATAATTGGGATTGCAGCCAGCGGCTACGCAGCAATTGTTGTCGGCTTCCTCTATGGATGGTCTCCAAAAGCCATCGTCATTGCGATTCTTGGCGTGTCGAGTGCGTGTGCAGTTATCGCTCGCTTATTTCGTGACCGCCCACTCCTGCCGGTCCCGCGAAAGTGGACCGCAACGGATTTCACGATTCTCTGGGGAATGTGTCTGGCCGTTGTGCTCTTCGTCGCTTTTCCTTATTTGCAAGTGGGCAAACTGACTTCCCGCGGCTACGCCTACACGTGGCTCTTCGGGCTCGACTTTCTATGGCGGTCCGACGCCATCTCCGCAATGACGGTCCATTTGCCGCCCGATCTGCTGTGGATGACTGGAAATCCCGTACGAATGTATCTCGTGGGTTACGCGATGCCGGCGTTCGCATACGCAGCGTGCGGAAAGCTGTTGCCCCTGCACTCGATCTTGCTATTGATGACGCTCGGTCTGGCATTGCTTATGCTTGCGTGTCTTTTTGCCTTCCTGCGAACTCTGTTTTCAGACGCTCGCGTATTGGCCTCCAGCGCGTGTCTCGTATTGTTCGCCTACAGCTACTACTGGGTGTACGCTTTGGCGAAAGGTCTGGTAGCCACGCCGGGTGTACACACGGGCCTGCTGATCGATCCCAGATTTTGGAACTACGATGGCGTATCCCATCTTTTTCAGCGGTCTTTCTTAGTCGAACCGCAAGCCGCTCTCGCATCTTCGCTTCTGCTTGTGATGCTTACGATGCTCGCGCTCATTCGTTACCGTTTGCAGAGCGTCGCGTTGGGAATATTCTTCGGAATCTGCCTGGGGATCACATTTGGAACCGATGCGCTGCAAGCCCTGATTATGGTCGCCTGGTTTGGCCTTCTCTATCTCGTCCGATTCATTCGGGCCAAGGGACGATTCCAGGACGAATACCTCGCCTTTGCTTCGGCTGTGGTGTCTTGCGGAGCGATTGCCGGGAGTTACTTCCTGCTGGGCATGTATCAGCTTTCCACATCCCACATGCTGAAGTTTCATTTCAATTCATGGATCGCCTTGTTCGGCATCGGCTTTTTCCCCGTTGAATTCGGACCGCTGATTTTCTTGGGATTGTGGGGTATGGTTCGCTGGTGGCGTCGAAGTCGCGGCGAATTCGCGTGGCCCTTGCTGCTTTTGGCGGCTATCGTCTTGCTACAGGTCGCATTCGTGGCCGAACCCCCCGTGTCGACCCCACGGATGGCGGACCGCCTGCTTCCGATCGTTCTGCTTGTGTTTGCGGTTAATCTCTTTCGCGATCTATGGTCTGGGCGGCTCGGCGGTTCCAGCCGCGTCTTAGTCGCTGGCATCCTCTTGGCCGCACTGCCCACTCTCTTCACGGACATCTATTTCACTTCAAACATTCAGGACCCCTACACCACTCGCTACGTTAGACCTGAAGACCAGCAAGCCTGCGACTGGATTCGCAAGAATTTGCCCGAAACCGCCGTCATCCAAGGCGAAACCCAGTACTTTGTGGGCGCTGACCACGGTGAATACCTCAATCTTATCGCCAGCTTTTCCGGCAGACCGCAGGTGCTGGGCTGGAACACCGGTGCCGCCGTCCTCGTCGCTGACGGCTGGCAAATCTGCGTGCGGCGCATCCCCGATATCCAAGCGATGCTCGACGCCACAGACAATTCCCAACTGATCAGAATCCTCCGGAAGTATTCCATCGATTACGTGTATGTAGGACCGTTCGAGCAGGAGCGGCACAAGACGCTACTCGGGGTTATACAGAGCTCTCCAGATCTATTCCGCGAAGTGTACTCGCAGAATGGCGTCCATATTTTCCGGTATCTCACCGCGAGTGTTGACTCCGCACACCTCACCGCGGTGCCGGCGGCAGGGAAAATGCCTTGATCCGCGAATCACGGCAGAGCTTCGGGAAATGCAGTTGAGTGGGTGCTTGAGGATGACTACGGCGATAAAAGCGCGCGACGCGCGCAACGTGCGCTCAATTTCACCGCGTCCCTGTTGTAGCGCGCATTGGGTGGCTTGACGAGTCGAGGCGCGCGAGTTACCCGGCGGTGGTGGCAGATTTGACGAACGGCGTGGCAGCGCGACGAATATGCTCGCCGCCGAAGGCGGCCATAATCTCAGCGTCGAATTCACTCTTGTTTGCCGGCGTACCGGACTGACGCAGAAAGCCAAGATTGCTGAATCGAATGTTCTTGTAATTGTCGATCGCGCTGGAGTCAAACGCTGCTTTGATTTCGCGCACGCCGTCCTCCAGATGGTACCGGCAACGAAATCCCAAGCGCTTCTCGATTTTGTCGAAGTTCACGCGATAATTCCGCTTGTCTGCGTTCTCGACCCTTTCGATGCGAGTGCCGGGGAATACACGCCGGATGACCTCACCGACCTCCGTCAGCGTGTGGTTCAAGCTGTTATCGCCCACGTTGAATGTCTGACGGCTGACGGCGCGCAAGGGCGCGTTGAGAAGCAAGATGATGGCCTCCGCCAAATCCTTCACGTGAACGAACGGCCGCCACTGCTCGCCGTTGTAAATCGTGATCACGCCGTCCTGCCATGCTTTTGCCGAGAGCAAATTCACGACCAAGTCGAAGCGCGGACGGTTCGAAAGCCCGAAAACAGTCGCGAATCGCAATAATACAGGGTGAAAATCGTCGCTGGCAGCCTCCAGCAGCGCCTGCTCCGCCGCTACCTTCAATTGTCCGTACAGCGATACCGGCTCGACTTTCGAGCTTTCATCCATGATTTCATCGGTCGCGCCATAGACACTGCAACTGGAAGCGAACAAGAACCTTTCAACCCCGTGCCCTTTCGCAACTTCCACGATCATGCGCGTTGCGGCATAGTTGATCTCGATCGTTGTTTTGTGATCGATTTCGCAGGCAGGGTCTCCGACGATCGCGGCAAGATGCACAATGCTGGAAACTCCGCGCACAGCCTTCACGACATCCTGGATGTTACGGCAGTCGCCATTCAAGTATTCGACGCGAGGATTTTGCAGAAGGTCCCGGATCGGATCCAATCCGTACACGGCGTTGTCCAGCACGCGGACACCTTTGCCTTCCTCGAGCAAACGCCTGATCAGCCAGCATCCAACGTAGCCCGCTCCACCGATCACCAGCACCGGGCCTTGGCTGGCGGCCTTTGACAGGGCCTTCTGGTCTGCTCTTTCGTCGCCGAGAAGCAATTCCTTGCCGACGCGAACGCCAACCAGGCCCAAAAGCGCGAAAAGCCCGAAGGTGAGCGCGACGCTTCGCCCCACGGGGTTCGCCTGCTGCACCACCAGAAAGTTCGCTGTAATAAACACGGCGAGGGACAACATTACGACAAGTGTGAATTTCTTCAACTTTTCTTTGGCCGCCAAGGGCCGAACGTACGTGTAAAACCCATTCATGTAAAAAACGAGCGGGAAGACGGGCGACAAAATCAGAAACCACGAGAGATAGTAGCGGCGAAACGCATCTGCCAGGTCATCGGCGCTTGGCCAGGCCTGTCCATGCGTCTGGTAGCTGACGGAAATTGCAAACGCCACCAGCATCGCGCAATGAATGATCAGGAAATCGGTTACGACTCTGGGAGCAATGCCTTGCCACTTGGCCGTCTTCCGTTGGTCCGTCATGGAATCCTTGTCTAGAATGAAGTACGTCCAACCGAACTCAGAACCAATGCGCGCACGAACACACGACAAGGCCAAGATTGCTATATGCTATGAAAAAACGAAGATACGGATAGTTTGTTAGGTTTAGATGACACCGCGATGAAATCTAATAGAATCCGGCGAGCTTGGCGCCGGCCCATCCGGAGATTCGCGCACCCAGCGCCGAAATTCTCCATACGCGATGGCGGAACTCGCTAACCGGTTAAACTCCCGCAGGCTGGTCCCGTCTTCGGCGCCGTCCAGAGGCCCGCGAACAATCCTTAGATCAACCATC
>Ga0070733_10001324_pt1 | contig 18608 bp, 10 predicted proteins | sample Coa_R1_9_FD_66450 | JGI IMG/M metagenome (GOLD analysis project Ga0070733, IMG submission 66450) | Surface soil microbial communities from Centralia Pennsylvania, which are recovering from an underground coalmine fire - Coalmine... | ecosystem: Environmental > Terrestrial > Soil > Unclassified ... | reverse complement strand
GATCGGCTGAACCCATCGCTCAGCAGGTCGTCAATTCTGCCGGACGCCGCGGCTTGATGCTTTTGTTTCTGAGCGGCTTGACCTGCATGGCGATGGAAGTCGTCTGGGTGCGGCGCTACACGCCTTATCTCGGCACCGTGGTCTACGCCTTTGCGTCGATTCTGGGCGTGTATCTAGTGGGCACGGTGATTGGGTCGGTGCGCTATCGCCGATGGAGTTTGCGGAATACACGGGAGAATCCGGCCGTATGGATCTGGCTGGCGTCGTTTGGGCTGCTGCCTCTGGTGGCGGCCAGTCCCAGCATTGGGATCCCGCCATTTCTGCGGTTGGTGTTAGGAATCGTGCCCTTTACGGGGTTGCTTGGCTTCGTTACTCCCATGCTGGTCGATCGCTTTTCTGGTGGAGATCCCGCCAAGGCTGGGACCGCTTACGCGGTCAACGTTTCGGGATGCATTCTGGGGCCGCTGGTGGCGGGGTTTGGACTGCTGCCATTTGTGAGCGAACGCGCCGCCTTGATCCTACTGGCGGCGCCGTGGTTCGTTGTGGGCCTCGCTCCGTTGCGGCGCGGCGATCCTGATCGGACAGTTCCTCCCATACGCACACGTTTCTTTGTCTACTCGGCATTGGCGCTGGCCGCGATGCTGATCGCCGCCGGCAAAGGCTACGACGAGAATTTTCCCGGACGGCGAGTTCTTCGCGACTCCACCGCAACCGTGATGGCCACCGGCGCGGGGATGGATAAGGCTTTGCTGGTGAACGGTTACGGCATGACTGCTCTGACTCCGATCACGAAAGTGATGGCGCATCTTCCTCTGGCTTTTCTCGACCGCCCGCCGCAGAACGCGCTGGTGATTTGTTTTGGCATGGGCACAACTTTCCGCGCGCTGCATTCCTGGGGCATTCCGGTGACGGCGGTCGAACTTGTGCCCAGCGTTCCTCGACTCTTCACCTACTACCATGACGATGGCGACGCGATCCTGACTTCGCCGCTTTCGCAGGTGGTGATCGACGATGGCCGCCGCTATCTCGAGCGCACCACTCAGCAATATGACGTGATCACGATCGACCCTCCTCCGCCGCTGGAGGCGGCGGCTTCGAGCCTGCTTTACTCCAAGGAATTTTATGAGGTGGCGCGGCGGCGGCTGCGCCCGGGAGGGATTCTGCAACAGTGGCTGCCCACCACCAGCGACTCCGACGCGGTCGACGTGGCAGCGGTAACGCGTTCGCTGCGCGAGTCTTTTCCTTATGTGCGGGCGTTTCTGGATGAGTTCGGCATTCACTACCTGTGCAGCGACCGGCCGCTTTCCCGCCGCACGGCGGAGGATCTGGTGGGCCGCATGCCCGCGGATGCCGTGAGCGATTTCACGGAGTGGGCCGAGGACGAAGGCGCGGCCTCAGCGGCGCTGCAATTCTCTGATTTGCTGAAACAGGAGTTAGTGGTGGATCAATTGATCTCCGCGTCTCCCAGCACTCCGGCGCTGACTGACGACCGGCCCATAAACGAATATTATGCGGTGCGGCAATGGCTACATCCGGACAATCCGTCGGCAGCGAGTCGAGGTTCGCAGTGAGTCATCCAGCACAGGTCTCTTCATGAACGGTCGCCGATTCTCTTGGTTCGTGGTCATTCTGATCTTCTCTTGCGCGATCTCTTGCGCCAGCGCTCAGGCGCAGAACGCCTCGACCACGACGGCCGTTACCGAGTACGTCAAGGCGGAAATGCAGCGCCAGCACATTCCCGGCCTCTCGCTGCTGGTGGTGAGGAATGGAAAGACTGTTCGCGCGCAGGGTTTCGGTCTCGCCAACGTGGAATTGCAGGTACCTGTGAAACCGGAGACCGTGTTCCAGTCCGGTTCCGTGGGCAAGCAGTTCACGGCGACCGCCGTGATGATGCTGGTCGAAGAGGGCAAGATTGGCCTTGACGATCTGCTCACGAAATATTTTGCCGACGCTCCCGCTACCTGGAAAGACGTGACCGTGCGCCAACTGCTCAGCCACACCGCGGGATTCGGCGACTATCCCAAGGACTTCGACTACCGCAAAGACTGGACCGAAGACGAAGAACTGAAACTGATCGAGAGCATTCCCCTGGCGTTTCCGCCCGGAACGAAATGGGAGTACAGCAATCTCGGTTACGTGACGCTCGGTATTCTGATTCATCGCGTGACCGGCGAGTTCTACGGCGATTTTCTGCAGCAACGGATTTTTCAGCCGCTGGGCATGAAGTCCACGCGCATTATTAGTGAGGCGGATATCGTCCCCAATCGCGCGGCGGGCTATCGCTTAGTGAAAGGCGAACTGAAGAATCAGGAGTGGGTCGCGCCCACGGTCAACACCACTGCCGACGGCAGCCTCTACTTCACCATTCTCGATCTGGCCAAGTGGGACGCCGCCCTTTACACGGGGAAGCTGCTGAAGCGGTCGAGCTTCGAAATGATGTGGATTCCCGTGAAGCTGAAGAATGGCGAGACCAACAATGGCAATTACGGATTCGGATGGGTTATCGATCGGAGAAACGGGCACCGCTGCATTCACCACGACGGCTCATGGCAGGGATTCGAGACCTCCATTGCACGTTACGTGGACGATCGGCTGACCGTGGTCGCACTCTCGAATCTGGCTGACGCTGACCCCGGAAAGATCGTCCGGCACGTCGCGGAGATGTACCTGGGGGAAAAATAACGTGGCCCCACGACATTCGCCGAGCCTCGGACGCGCTCGTCCGCGGTTGCCGGCGGCGCAATGATGACACGCGGAGCTATCCGCACAGCGGACGGGGCGTCCGCCGCTCCACGAGCATCTTCATGCCGTACTTCGGACGCAGCGTAATTAGCGGTTCGGGTTCGACCCTGTGCCCCGGAACGAGCCGCAGTCGCCACTCTTGCGCGATCGTAGCCAGCAGCAATACGCCTTCCATCCACGCGAACGACTCGCCGATACATTGCCGGACTCCAGCGCCGAATGGAAAGTACGTCAGCCTCGTTCGCCGCGCTTTGGCCTCGGGCGTAAAGCGTTCCGGAGCGAAACGCAGCGGATCGGGGAAAAAACGTTCATCCCGATGAGTGATGAACTGGCTCATCAACACCGTTGTCTTCGCGGGCAGGAAGTATTCGCCGAGCTGAAAGTCGGCGTTCGCGTACCGGCCCATGGCCCAGGCCGGCGGGTAGAGCCGCATGGACTCCGCCAGAGCCATTTCGACATAGCGCAAGCGGGGAACATCGTCGAACGTGGGCAGGCGGCCTTGCAACTCGCGGTCGATTTCGTCGTGAAGACGGAGTCCGCAGTCCGGATTCTGCGAGAGCAAGTACCAGGTCCAGGAAAGCGCGTTGGCCACGGTTTCATAGCCAGCGAGAAAAATCGTGATGACTTGATCGCGCAGCGACTGCTCCGATGCCGCACTCTTATCCGAAAGGGCGTCCGGCGAAGCGGCGATCATCATGTGGAGCAGGCTGCCGCTGCCGGAATGCCTCCCGCGGTGCGAGGCGATCATGCGGTGGACGACTGCATCAATGCGCTTACGTGCTCTGACGAATGCCGCCAGCCCCGGAGGCCGCGCGTGTACCAGCCACTCCGCTGCAGGCAGCATGACCAGAAAATTGTAGAGGCCCATGATGCGGTTGATGGCGTCGGCCAGTTCGTTCACTTCCTCTCGAAGGTCGGTGGCGAACAGCGTGCCCGCGACCACGTTGAGTGTGAGGTGCATCATGTCGATGGCAATGTCGCGCTGCTCGCCGTCCCGCCAACCCTTGCGCGTGCGGGCCGCTTCGCGAACCATCGTGTCCGCGTAACCCGCAATGCGCTGGCGATGAAATGCCGGCTGCGCCACCTGCCGCTGCGCGCGGTGTTGCGCGCCCTCGGCGGTGATCATGCCCTCGCCGAGCAGCATCTTCGAGCGCCGCACCGTGCGTTCTTTTGTGAAATTGTCGTTCTGCACCACCAGCACTTCGCGCATGTAGTCAGGATGATTCAGGAAAACAATGTGGTGCCAGCCGATCTTGTAATGCGCAATGTCGCCGTAGTCCCGCGCGAGTTGCTGAAACAGCAGAATGGGATTGGCTGGCCGCACCTTGCGCAACGCGAACCACAAGAGATTCCGCTCCAAGCCGGGCGGAAAACGGTAGGCCGCCCGCCGGGCGGATGTTTCGCGGACTTCGTTGCGAGCGACCGTCGCCATCCTGTCAGTGTACGTCGTTTTGATTTTGATCGGCATCCCGGGGCGCGGCCTCGGACAGCTAAAGATACCCGGCGTTGAAACGCCGGGCTATTTTCAGACGTCCCTCCGGGACAAGAAATATGGGAGTACGACGGAGCCATTTTCTCGGCGAACGAAACCTACCGCGCCGTGCCAGATTTCTGCAACAAATCCAGCTCCGCCAGCACTTCCGCACTATGCTTCAGCGGATCCACGCTGGTATACACCTTCGCCACCTTGCCCGCCGGATCGATCAGAAACGTATGCCGCGCCGCCACCTTCACCACTCCGAAGTTCATCAGCGATCCGTACGCGCCCGTCGTCTTCTGTTCGGTATCGGCCAGCAGCTTGAAGTTCAGACCTTCCTTGGCACAAAACTTTTTGTGCGAATCCACGCTGTCGAGACTCACGCCCAGCACGACCGCATTACGCTCGGCGTACTTCGGCTGATCCACCTGAAAGTTGTGGGCCTCGCGGGAACAGCCAGGCGTTTGATCCTTGGGATAGAAGTACAGGACGACCCATTTCCCCCGATAATCTTTCAGGCTTACGGCCGTTCCTTCCTGCGAAGGCAAGGTGAAATCGGGCGCGCTGCTTCCCTCCGGAGGAGCGACCGAATGCGACAAGAGGCGTGGAACCAGCACGACCAGAACCAGCACCACGACCAAGAGCAGCACGATCCGCAGCATGCATCCTCCTACGATCCTTTCGCCGAAGCGGTGATTCTAAATCAGCGGCGTCTCCGGCACACGAACAAAGGCATCCACCACCAAGGACACCCTTCGACTTCGCTCAGGGCAGGCTAAGGTTCACGACGGAAGGCTGCGTTCTCGTCCTCTTCTCGTTCTCCTTCGTGAACCTTAGTGCCCTTCCTGGTTGATGCTCCTAATCCCGGCGCCAGCAAAAATCTGCGCGATTGAATATGATGGAGTATTGCGCATTCCTCGACGGAGAAACCCGACGTGGCTCAGACGGAAACTGACGGCTTAGAGGTTTTGGAAACCAGGGAGTGGGTTGATTCCCTGGACTATGTTCTTGAAAAAGGCGGCCCCAACCGGGCCGGCCGCCTGCTGCAGCAATTAGCGCTGCACGCGCGGCGCGAAGCCGGCATCAACCTGCCCTTTTCGGCGACCACGCCCTACCAGAACACCATTCCGTCGCGGCAACAGGCGCCGTTTCCCGGCAGCCAGGAAATGGAACGCCGCATCAAGAGCCTGGTTCGCTGGAACGCTTTGGCCATGGTGGTTCGCGCCAACAAGATTCAGGAAGGCATTGGCGGACATATTTCGACCTTCGCGTCTGCCGCCACTCTGTATGAAGTCGCCTTCAACCATTTCTTTCGCGCACAAACTGATAGCGGCGACCGTGATGTGGTCTACTTCCAGGGCCACGCCGCGCCCGGAATTTATTCCCGCGCCTATCTCGAAGGCCGGATTTCAAAGGAGAAGCTGCAAAACTTTCGCCGCGAATTGAAACCCGGCGGCGGGTTGAGTTCCTACCCGCATCCCTGGCTCATGCCCGAGTTCTGGGAGTTCCCCACAGTTTCCATGGGATTGGGACCAATCCAGGCGATTTACCACGCGCGCTTCATCAAATATCTGGAGAATCGCGGACTCAAACAATCCACTGGCGGAAAAGTCTGGGCGTTTCTCGGCGACGGTGAAATGGACGAACCGGAATCGCTCGGATCCATCACGCTGGCCTCGCGAGAGAAACTCGACAACCTGATTTTCGTGGTGAACTGCAACCTGCAGCGGCTCGACGGACCGGTGCGCGGCAACGGAAAAATCATTCAGGAACTGGAAGCGATTTTCCGCGGGGCCGGCTGGAACGTCATCAAAGTCATCTGGGGCTCCGATTGGGACAGCCTCATCGCGAACGACCGCGACGGCCTGTTGGTCAAGCGCCTGGGCGAAGTCAGCGACGGACAATACCAGAAATATTTCGTCGAGAGCGGGGCTTACTTCCGGCAAAACCTATTCGGCACTGACCCTCGTCTGTTGAAAATGGTCGAGCATCTTTCCGACGATCAACTGGCGCGCTTACGGCTGGGCGGGCACGACCCCATCAAAGTTCATGCGGCGTACCGCGAGGCGGTCGATCACACCGGCCAGCCCACCATCGTTCTGGCCAAGACCATCAAAGGCTACGGTCTGGGCGAGGCTGGCGAGGGCAAGAACATCACCCACCAGCAGAAAAAGTTGAACGACGACGAGTTGCAGATGTTCCGTTCGCGCTTCGGAATTCCGATCCCCGACGACGAACTGCACAACGCCCCGTTCTACCGCCCTGCCGACGACAGCGCAGAAATTAAGTACATGCAGGGACGCCGCCAGCAACTGGGCGGCTACATGCCGACGCGCAGAGTCCGTGCTGCGGCGCTGAAATCCATCCCCGACCCGCTTTTCGAAGAATTCCACAAAGGCACCGACGGCCGCGAAGTCTCCTCCACGATGGTCTTTGTTCGCCTGTTGGCGAAGTTGTTGCGCGATCCTGAACTCGGAAAGCTGATCGTTCCCATCGTTCCCGACGAAGCCCGCACTTTCGGAATGGAAGCGCTCTTCCGCCAAGTGGGAATTTATTCCAGCGTCGGCCAGAACTACGAGCCCGTCGACATGGACACGCTGCTCTACTACAAAGAAGCGAAGAACGGGCAGATTCTCGAAGAAGGCATCACCGAGTCCGGATCGATGTGTTCCTTCATCGCAGCCGGTTGCGCCTATGCGAATCACGGCATCAACACGATTCCCTTCTTCATTTATTACTCCATGTTCGGATTCCAGCGCATCGGCGACCTGATCTGGGCCGCCGCCGACATGCGCTGCCGCGGATTTCTGGTTGGCGGCACCGCCGGCCGCACCACTCTTGCCGGCGAAGGCCTGCAGCACCAGGACGGTCACAGCCACGTCCTCGCGCTGCCCGTGCCGAATTTGCTCTGCTACGATCCGGCGTTCGCCTACGAAATCGCCATCATTATTCAGGATGGCATCAAGCGGATGTACGTCGACCAGGAGTCGATCTTCTATTATCTGACGGTCGGTAACGAACCCCTCGCGATGCCCGGAATGCCCGCGGATGCCAACGTTCGCGAGGGCGTGCTGAAAGGGTTGTATCGCTTCAAGGCTACTGCGAAAACTGACGCAAAGCTGCGTGCGCAATTGTTGGGCAGCGGCGCCATCATGTTCGAAGTGTTGAAGGCCCAGCAGATTCTCGAAGAGAAATACGGCGTGGGATGCGACGTGTGGAGCGTGACCAGCTACAAAGAACTCTACCGCGACGCCAACGATTGCGAGCGCTGGAACATGCTGCATCCCGGCGACGCATCGAAGATTCCTTACGTCACGCAGACGTTGAAAGATGCGCCGGGACCATTCATCGCGGCGTCCGATTATATGAAGGTGCTGCCGGAGAGTCTGGGCAAATGGGTGCCCGGACAACTCGTCTCGCTCGGCACCGACGGCTTCGGCCGCAGTGAGAGCCGCGTGGCCTTGCGTGACTTTTTCGAGGTCGACGCGAAACACATTGTGCTAGCAACCTTGGGAGCGTTGGCCCGCGAGAAGAAGATCGGCACGGATGTCGTGAAGCGCGCGATCGGTGAGCTGGGTATCAATCCGGAAAAAGCAAACCCGGCCATCAGCTAGCAATGCATTTCGTAGAGACGTAGCTTGCTATGTCTCTGCCGGCGGTGCCGGAGAGCTCTGGGTCTAAAGATGCCTCCGGCAAAGACGTTGCAAGCAATGTCTCTACGACCTAAAGGAAACTTCGCACCTTTTGGTGCGACATCGAGATCTCACAAAGGAACCGACGCGGTGATTGAATTCAAACTTCCCGAGCTGGGAGAGAACATCGAACAGGGCGACCTGGTTCGCCTCATGATCGCGCCCGGCGCAAGCGTGAGCGCGGGCCAGTCGGTCATGGAACTCGAAACCGACAAAGCCGTTGTCGAGGTCCCCTCGTCGGTCACTGGAACCGTCCAGGAAATTCGCGTAAAAGAAGGCGACAAGATCAAAGTCGGCCAGGTCATCTTCACTGTCGAAAATGGCGCTGGTACGAAGCCCGCGCCCGAAGCCGCTGCGACTCTCGCGCCGCCGCAACCGGAAGCCGCGCCAGCACCGGCATCGCAACCAGCCCTGGCTGCATCCCCCACGCCTGAATCCCCGCGTCCCGAGCGCCGTGCCCAGCCAGCCGCCCGCGAATTCACCCTCCCCGAACTGGGCGAAAATATTTCGCAAGGCGACCTCGTTCGCCTGATGATCGCTCCCGGCACAAAAGTTTCCGAAGGCCAGCCCGTGATGGAACTCGAGACCGACAAAGCCGTGGTCGAAGTGCCGTCGTCGGTCAGCGGCGTGGTTAAAGAAGTAAAAGTGAAAGAAGGCGAGAAGATCAAAGTTGGACAAGTGATCTTCACCCTTGAAGGCGGCGCTCCGGTTCAAGTCGAAACCGCCAAAACCCGCAACGCCCCCGTCGAGCACGTTACCGGACAGCACGGAGCGCGACTCGCCTTTCAGGCCGCAATTCGCGCCGAGGGCAAAACCGAAGAACAGGCGCTGCCTCCGGATCAGCCGCAGCCGGCCCCACCGGTCTTCACCATGCCGGTACAACTCGGCAAGGTTGCGGGCACGGAACATCGACAGCCCATTCCCGCCGCGCCTCACGTGCGCCGTTTCGCGCGCGAAGTCGGCGTCGACATCTACGAGGTCAAAGGCTCCGGCCCGGGCGGACGCATCGGCGAAGACGATATCAAGGCCTACGCTAAGGCGCTCCTCTCCGCCGCAGCCACCGCGGTCCAAGCGACGCCGCGTGCTGGACATTTCGCCCAGCCACAGCTTCCCGATTTCGCCAAGTGGGGCAAGGTGGAGCGCGTCTCCATGCGCGGAGTTCGCCGCAAGACCGCCGAACACCTGGCTGAATCCTGGAATACGATTCCGCACGTTACGCAACATGACCGCGCCGACATCACCGAACTCGAGCAACTGCGCGCGCGCTTCGCCCCAAAAGCCGAAGAAGCCGGCGGCAAGATGACGGTCACGGCGATCGCCTTGAAGGTTTGCGCCGCAGCCCTGAAGGTTTTCCCGCAGTTCAACGCCAGCATCGACATCGAGAAAGAAGAGATCGTCTACAAGCAGTACATCAGCATCGGCGTTGCCGCAGACACGGATCGTGGCCTGCTGGTCCCCGTGATTCGTGACGTCGATAAGAAGAACATCGTCGAACTGGCGGTCGAGTTGTCGCAGCTGTCCAAAAAAGCGCGCGACAAAAAAATCACGGCCGAAGAAATGCAAGGCGGCACGTTCACGATCACAAATCTGGGCGGCATCGGCGGCGTCGGCTTTACGCCCATCGTGAATCATCCCGAAGTCGCGATCTTAGGTCTTTCCCGGTCGCGCATCGAGCCGGAATGGATCGAATCCAAGGATGGGGGCAAGTTCGAGCCGCGGCTGATTCTGCCGCTCTCACTCTCCTACGATCATCGCCTGATCGACGGAGCCGACGCCGCCCGCTTCCTGCGCTGGATCGCGGAAGCTTTCGAGCAACCGTTCCTGCTGTCGGTGCAGGGATGAAAATCAAAACCATCAACCACAGGGAACACAGAGGAACACAGGGAGAAACGTTTTAGCGTTCCCTGTGAACCCCCTGTGGTTAAAGCCCTTATGCCTGAATCCATAAACATCGCCGTAGTCGGCGCCGGCCCCGGAGGATACGCCGCCGCATTCCTCGCCGCGGACCTCGGCATGTCCGTCACCCTCATCGACTCTGAAGTCAACCCCGGCGGGGTCTGCCTCTACCGCGGATGCATTCCGTCGAAAGCGCTGCTGCACGTCGCGAAGCTGATCGAAGAATCGGAACAAGCCAAGGCCTGGGGCATCGACTTCGCCGCGCCGAAAATCGACCTCACTCGCCTGCGCTCGTGGAAAGAAGGCGTGGTCAAGAAGCTCACCGGCGGCCTTGGCATTCTTTCGAAGCAGCGCAAAGTCACCTACATCCAGGGCCGCGCTGCGTTTGAAAACTCCACCACGCTGCAAGTCACCAAGCCCGACGGTTCCACGCAATCGCTCACCTTCGACCGCATCATCATCGCGACCGGCTCCCGCCCGGCGATCGTTCCCACGTTGAAGCTCGACACGCCGCGCATGATGGATTCCACCGGCGCGCTCAATCTCGAAGACATTCCCGGCACTCTGCTGGTGGTCGGCGGCGGATACATCGGCCTCGAACTCGGCTCCGTCTACGCCGCACTCGGCACGCGCGTAACGGTTGTCGAAATGCTTCCCGGCCTGCTCCCCGGGGCGGATCGCGACCTCGTCCTCCCGCTGCACAAGCGCCTGGAAAAACTCTTCGAGAGCATTCTGCTCAACACGACGGTCGCTGCCGTTAAAGACGAAGGCACCGGAATCCGCGCCACGCTGAAAGCACAAGACGGGGCTTTTCAAGACCAGGTGTTCGATCGCGTACTAGTTTCCGTCGGCCGCAAGCCGAACTCCGAAATCCCCGGCCTCGAAAAGACCCTGGTCAAAGTCGGCCCCAAAGGTTTCATCGAAGTCAACACGCAGTTGCAAACTGGCGACCCCGCCATCTACGCCATCGGCGACGTTAACGGCGAACCCATGTTAGCGCACAAGGCCATGCACGAGGGCCGCACTGCCGTCGAAGCCATCGCCGGACACAAAGTCGCTTTCGAGCCCAACGCGATTCCGGCGGTTGTGTTCACCGATCCTGAAGTCGCGTGGTGCGGACTGACTGAGACGCAGGCACAGAAAGAAAATATCGAGATCAAAGTTGCAAAGTTTCCCTGGGCCGCCTCCGGCCGCGCTGTGACCATCGACCGACCGGAAGGCATGACCAAGCTCCTCATCGATCCCCAGACCGAACGCGTGCTCGGAGTCGGCATTGTCGGGGCCGGCGCGGGTGAGATGATCGCCGAAGGCGTGCTCGCCATCGAAATGGCGGCGCTCGCCCACGATGTGGCTCACACCATCCACCCGCATCCGACGCTCTCGGAAACGGTTATGGAATCCGCCGAAGTCTTCTTCGGCACCAGCACCGACATCTATCGGCCAAAGCGCGGGTGAAGCGGATCGCGCACCCTCAGCGCCACAGGTTCGTTTCGATACAATGAAACCCGCGCGATCGCGTGCGCCGCCACGACAGCCACCGATGCCTGCCCTGAGCGAAGGCGGAGGGACGGCGGTGCTACGGCGGGAGAAGCCCATGCCCTCTTTCCCTAAACTGATATTCGTTTCTGTCTTAAGTCTCGCCTCATGCCTGCGCTCTGGGGCGCAGTCGCCGCTTACCAATCTTCTACCGTCCTCGACGACCACAAGCACGTCCTCCACCGATCCTCTAGGCCGCACCACGCCGCAAAGCGCAGTGCTGGGATTTCTGCAGGCGGCTCAGTCCGGCAACTTCAGCATCGCCGCGCAATACCTGCAGATAAGCGCCGCCCGCCGCCAGTCCGAAGGTGACGAACTCGCCAACCAACTCAACTTCGTGCTGAACCACGCGTTCACAGGCGCGCAAAGGGGATGGAGCAACCAGCCCGAAGGAACTCCGCAGGAAGGCGTTCCACTCGGCCGCCAGAAGCTAGGCACAATATCGGCGGGCGATGTGGAAACCGATCTCGAAGTGGTCCGCGTATCGGACCCGACCGCAGGAAAAATCTGGCTGATCTCTTCCGACACGCTGACCAAAATCCCGGAGCTCTACGATCAGGTCGAAGCCCGCCAAGTGGAACACAAACTTCCCAACCTGCTGGTGAAACACCAGTTCGCCGGAATGCCGTTGTGGCAGTGGCTCGCGCTGTTGCTCGAACTGCCGCTGGCCGCGGCCGTGGGTTGGCTGGTTCTGGCACTTCTGGGAATTCCCGTGCGCTGGTGGGCCCGGCGGCGCAGTCAAATGGATGTCGCCAACTGGCGCAGGGTTTCCGGCCCCGCGTGGTTGCTCACGGGAACACTCATTCACCGCATTCTCGCCGCCTACCTCGGCATGCCATTGCTGCAACGGCACTATTACTTTCAGGTCACATCCATCGCTCTCATCATTGGCGCGACCTGGATTGTCTGGCGCGGGGTTCGCTGGTCACTGCGCCGCGTGCGCAATCGCGCCCTCACGCTCGGCCACGCCGGCACGGGATCGCTCATGCTGCTGGGCGAGCGGATCGTCAAGGCGGTTATTTTCGCGGGTGGGGTTCTGGCGGTGCTCGGCGCCCTGGGATTCAACATGAGCACGGCGCTCGCGGGCCTCGGCATCGGCGGTCTGGCGATTGGCTTCGGCGCCCAGACCACGATCGCGAATCTCTTCGGCGGTGTTTCCGTTCTGGCCGACGAAGTATTTCGCGTCGGTGACACTTGCCGCTTTGGCGATCGGACCGGTACGGTCGAGGATATTGGCCTGCGCTCCACCCGCATCCGCACCGAAGAGCGGACTCTGGTCGCGATTCCCAACGGCACGGTAGCCACAATCAATCTCGAAAATCTCAGCCGCCGCGAAAAGATTCTTTTCAAAACGAATCTCGCTCTGCGCCCTGAGACCAAGACTGACCATCTCCGCTTCGTGCTCTCGGAAGTTCGCCGCCTGCTCTACAGCCATCCCAAAGTCGAGACTAAGACGGTCCGGGTTCGCCTTACCGACATCTCGGGCAGCTCTCTTATCGTCGAAGTTGTTTCCTATATCCTTACGCAGGACTTCAATGAATTCGCCGCCGTCCGCGAAGACTTGCTGCTGCGCATCATGGACGTGATGGACGACGCCGGCGGCGGCCTCGCGCTTCCGTCGCAGACTCTCTATCTGAGCCGCGACAGCGGATTAGAGAAAGAGAAAGCCGACATCGCGGCCAAGAAAATCGCCGAATTGCGCGACGGAAAGCAATTACCCTTCCCTGACTTCCACCCGGAAGACATTTCGTCCTTCAAGGGATCAATCGAGTATCCGCAGCCCGAGTCGGCGGTCCGCAACCCACCCAGCGAGTCGGGCAAAACGCGTACATAGCACCGCCGGGCCGGCGGCTCTGGCGACTTACTGTGGCGATGCCGCAAATTCATAGCAATTCCAAAAGTTCGTGGTGCTTCGCCTTTGCTATCGATTCCGCACCCCAACCGTCTACCTCTTTGAGTTTTGGGGACCAATCGCAAGAGGGTAGACCCAGATGATTACTCGACGAGAAGCGGTTCGCTTGCTGGGCTCGGCGTCAGCTGGAGCATGGTACGCGGCAACGCAGATGGGCCTCAATTCTGCGCTTTCATCGAAAGCCTTCGCGGCAAAACCAGAGTCCACTCCCGCCCTCGCGCCCGGAGCGCCAAGATCGCCGGAAAGGTTGGCTCTGATTGACGCATTTCTAACGCGATCGGAAGGATTGCAAAATAAGTTCGAGGCCCGCGAACATAAGAGCGACTGGGTCATGCCCTATCGGTTGTTCCACCCAGAGACCACCAGAAAAGTGCCATTGGTGGTGTATCTGCACGGGAGTGGCGGACTGGGCGACGACAACCTGAAACAGCTGAGTTTCGGCAACAGGTTCGGCACGAGGGTGTGGCTGCTTCCAGAAAATCAGAAGCGTTTCCCCTGCTATGTACTGGCGCCGCAGACCGATCGGGGATGGATCCGATACGACTTTTCGCAGCAACCTGCGAAGGAGCTATCAGGTTTCGGAGACGGCGCACGATTAGCTCTTGAAATCGTCGACGGGCTGCGTCGCGAGTTTCCTATCGATGAGCGCAGTATTTATATCGCGGGAAATTCCATGGGAGGCGCAGGAGTGTGGAATGTACTGGCGAATCGACCAAACTTTTTCGCGGCTGCGGTGATCTGCTGTGGAGGCGTATCTCCCGATGATGGCACCGGGTCTGCTGCTACGCCTTTGTGGGATTTTCACGGGGATGCGGACGATGTTGTTCCCGTGTCTTCATCGCGTGACCGCATCGCGGCGAGGCGGAAAGCGGGCGGGCAACCGATCTACACCGAGTACGCTGGCGTGGATCACGATGGCGCAACCAGATTGGCTTTCACGGAACCGGAGTTGCCAAACTGGATGTTCTCTCAACGCCGAGGTAGTTAACGCATGTACTGAGGCCTATTTTTCGAATCTGACGATTCGGTAAGCGCAAGTCGTCGCCAGCCTGATTGACTCAGCACCGATAACAAGAAATGGTCGAATTACCCTCGTAACTTGCTGCCCCTTACGGCTGTACCTACGATTGCTTTGTATGGCTTACCAAGCTCTTCTCTTCTGCCCCGATGAAAAAACCGCTCGCACGGTGACGCAAGTCCTGGGCGAACTCGAGTTTAGCGTCGAGGCCTGCCTCGAGCCTTTCGCTGCAGTCAAGAAGCTGATGAGCCAACATTTCGACGCCGTAGTGGTCGACTGCGATAACGAGCAGAACGCCACACTGCTGTTCAAGAGCGCGCGAAATTCGACGTCCAACCAGGCGTCGCTTGCCGTAGCGGTAGTGGAAGGTCAGGCCGGGGTAGCGAAGGCGTTTCGTATTGGCGCTAACCTCGTCCTGACCAAACCCATCAACATCGAGCAATCCAAAGGCACGCTGCGCGTGGCTCGCGGGCTGTTGCGCAAAGGCGATCCCGCGAAGCCGGGAGTGCCGGCCGCAACGACTCCTACGCCTACGGCAGCCCCGGCGAAGCCCGCCGCGGCGAGACCAGCAGCGCCCGCCCAGCCGGCGACACCCGCGGCAGCTTCGACCCCGCGTCCGGCTGCGCCTCCGGCGAGACCAGCAGCGAACCCCGTTCCCGCTAAGGCGGCAGTGGCGAGTTCCGCTCCAGTTGCGCGAGATCGAAAGGAAGCTCTACCCGAAATCAGCGCGAAGGAGCCGGTCGCTCCGCCCGCCATCAGCATCCCGGCGCCACCGGCGCCCGCGCCCAGGCCCATACTCGGAAGCCACGCAGCTTCCATCGACATCACGTCCGGTTTCAAGCCGTCGTCTGCCGCTGTTGCTGCCTCATTCGGCAGTGGAGCCGCCAGCGCGCCCGCGCCCGCCCGTGAAGTTCATGATTCTCACGCCGCGCAGGTTTCTCCGGCCAGCCCCGCCAGCGAAGCGCATGACGTTATCGAAAAGCCCGCGGAGGCTGCAAACGACGCGCCCAGTTTTGTTGGGTCCGCGCCGTCGTTCACCTTCGGTGGAGCGAACACTCCCGCCGAATCCAGCGGTGGCAGCAAGAAGGTTTTCCTGGGAATCGCAGCGGCCCTTGTCGTTGTGGGCGGACTCTATGCCGGCTGGAGCTACTTCCAGGGACGCGCGAGTCAGCCCAGCGGCACGCCAATGACGACGACGATACCCGCTCCGTCCGCCGCACCGCACACCGTCAAGCCGGTTAGTGTGCCAAACGCCGCGGTTCCGGCGCCATCGACATCCGCAACTTCGCCGATCTCGCAGCCTGCAGTGCAGCCGCCCGCCAGTGGGAATGACGCGCAGTCAGCCGCTGCAGATACCGGGAACGATGATTCCGCGCCCAAGAGCGCGGTTACCGGAGCCACTTCAACGAAACCGTCAAGCTCGGCCCCGTCGGCAGCCGGCAAGCCAGCGCCTGCCAAATCTGAGCCAGCCCCCTTGGTGGTTAAGGGCGGCTCGGCGCCGGTTGTGCATGCCAAACCGGTGGTGCCCGATACCGCGGCGCCGAACGTGATTGGAATGGCAACGCCCGGTTCCAGCGCGCCGCCCCTGAACCTGGGCAATGGTCCGAGCGAAGGCCCTGCCCCGGTCCTTCAGACGCTGAACATTTCGCAGGGTGTGTCCCAGGGATTGCTCATCAAGAAAGTGCAGCCTATCTATCCCCGAAACGCGCTCACCATGCACGTTGAAGGAGTCGTCGCTCTGATGGCAACGATTTCCCCTTCGGGCAACATCACCGCCATCAAGATCGTTAGCGGAGACGCGCAACTTACCAAGGCCGCGGCCGATGCGGTCAAGCAGTGGAAATACAAGCCCTATCTGCTCAACGGCCAACCGGTCGAGATTCAGACCGAAGTCAACATCAATTTCAAACTGCCGCACTAATCTCAAAAACAAATTCAGTGGAGCGGCGGACGCGCTCGTCGGTCGCCCGTGGCTGTCGAGCCGGACTCCCCGGACGAGGCGTCCGGGGCTCCACGGATCCGCTTCATTTTGCCGACACCACTTCAAACGGTCTCATCATCTCGTTGTCCTCATGCTCGAGGATGTGGCAATGCCACACGTAGCGGCCGGCAAAGCCCTCGAAGCGCGCGATGATCCGCGTCACCATTCCCGGGTCGGCACGCACCGTGTCTTTCCATCCCGCTTCGCCAGGTTCCGGAGGAATTGCCGGCCCTTTGTACTTGACCGTTCCGTTGCTCCAATAGTCGTCGACGCTGAAGGTCCGCCGGTCCAGTATCTGAAAGCGAACCAGATGCAGGTGAATGGGATGCGAATCGTCCGTCGTATTCACCAATTCCCAAATTTCGGTCGAATCCAGTATCGGCTTTTCCGTAACCGGCATGCTCCAGTGGGCATTGTTGAGTAACATGGTCACCGGTCGCTGCACCTGATCGTCGACTTCCACCAGGCTCAGAGTGCGGGTCTTGATGGCGGCAGACTGCTCAATTTTCGGAACCGGACGCAAACGATCGGGCAACGCTTTGCTGTCGCCTCCGCCGCTGCGCGCCACACGGAACTGCAGAACGCCGAAGATGTCATTTTTCATCACCACGTTATTTCCACCCAGTCCTGAAAAATCGACGACCAGATCGGCCCGTTCTCCCGGCGCCAGCGACACACGATCGGTCTTCACCGGCGCCGAAAGCAATCCCTGGTCGGTGCCAATCTGATAGGCCGGCCCGTTCGACCACGACAGGTGAAAGAAGCGCGCGTTCGACCCGTTAAGCACGCGAAACCGGTATTTGCGCGGTTCCACTTCCAGATAAGGAAACAGCTTGCCGTTGATCAGGATGGCGTCGCCGAAGACTTCCGGGGTCCAGGGCTTTTTCTCGTCGCCGGACACCGGATAGTTGAGCTGCGCCTCCAGATCGAAAATGCGGTCGTAGATCACCAGCGGAATTTCATACTTCCCGCCGGGCAGGCCGAGGCCTTCTTCAAATTCGTTCCGCACCAGAAACATGCCCAGCAGTCCGGCAAACACATTGAGCCGGTTAATGCCGAGCGCGTGGTCGTGATACCATAACGTGCACGCATCCTGGCGATTGGGATAGTGGCAGAGCGCGGACTTGCCATGCACAAACCAATTTTCCGGATAGCCATCACTTTCCGGCGGCGCCTTCGCGCCATGCAAATGGACCACCGTGCGCACTTCCGGCTTGTCCGCTTCCGCTCCGTGAATACTGTGGTCGATGGGAAGAAAGTGCGAGCTGGGTAGTTCATTGACCCACTCCACCAGCACGCCCTGCCCGCTGCGCGTCTCGAAAGTTGGTCCCGGAGAACTTCCTCCGTATCCCCACTGGCGCGTAGGTTTCAGGTCGCGGTGTACCTGGGCGGCAAATTCGCGCATCGGAATGCGGAAGTACGGCAGCTTGATCGCCGGATTCTCCGGACTCGGCCGCAACTCGTTTGACTTGGCGATCTCTGGAATCGGGAGCGGATCGACGAAGTGCGCCAGGGAACTCACATCCAGTTGCGTGCGGAACTTCGGAGCGGGCCCATGCGAGGCTTGCCGGTGGATCGCTAGTGCGATCCCCGCCATTCCGCCGTGCTGAAGAAATTCTCTTCTCGTGATCGACAGAAAAGTCCTCCTCGAATCCTCAGAGGTTCGCAGAAAGCTTCGCAGAACGCTACGGACAAAACAACGGGCATGCGAATTGTCTTCGCATGCCCTGTTTTCCGATCAAATCCGGCGCAACCTAGAAGATTTTTTCGCCGGTGCTGGGGCTGAGGAAGAGATAACCGTCAAACCGGGGGTGCGTGAAATCGAACATCCCGGTGAGTGGACCGGAGATAGCGTCGAAAGATCCCTGGCCAATGCGCTGCCCGCCCAGCCAGTTGTCTTCGACGAAGTGGATCACCGAAGTCTGATCGGTGACAGTGTGGTCCACAAAATTCTCCTTCGCCCATGGAGAGATCACGAGCAGAGGCTGTCTCGGGCCATATCCACAACGGCCGAGAGCATGCGGATTCGCCGACGGGTTATACCCGGGCAGCGAGGTCGCCGCCGAGCCGCAAGTTCCGACGCCGGTGAGGAAGTCGGACGGGCCAGTGGACTGATTTACGATCGGCCCTATCTGGTGGTCATACCATCCGTCGGAGTCGTCGTACAGGATCACGACTGCCGTATCCCTCCACGTCGGCAGCCCTTGGAGGAAGTTAATGGTCCTCACCACGAAAGCCTGCTCGTCCAGCGGATCGGAGTAACCCGCGTGACCATCCTCATAGCCAGGTGCCTTGAGGAAGCTTACGGCTGGTAAATTCCCGATTGCTGCGGCCGCATAAAAGTCCTCAATGTC
>Ga0070733_10001323_pt1 | contig 18608 bp, 12 predicted proteins | sample Coa_R1_9_FD_66450 | JGI IMG/M metagenome (GOLD analysis project Ga0070733, IMG submission 66450) | Surface soil microbial communities from Centralia Pennsylvania, which are recovering from an underground coalmine fire - Coalmine... | ecosystem: Environmental > Terrestrial > Soil > Unclassified ... | reverse complement strand
GTTCCGATGGTGATGCGAACGACTCTGGGCGCGACTCGCCGATCGGGCGCGCAGCATTCGCAATCATTGCATGCGTGGTTTAGTCATGTTCCAGGATTGAAAGTGGTGATGCCGTCGACGCCGTATGACGCCAAGGGGCTGTTGAAGACTGCGATTCGCGATGAGAATCCGGTCGTCTTCTTCGAAGACAAGATGATGTACACAAAATTAAAAGGCCGGGTGCCGACGGAGGAATATACGATTCCGTTCGGCGTGGCGGACGTAAAGCGCGTGGGCCGCGACATTACGCTGGTCGCGACCAGCAGCATGGTACAAGTAGCGCTGGGCGCGGCGGATTTACTAGAAGAGGCTGGCATGAGCGCGGAAGTGGTTGATCCGCGGACCCTGTGGCCGCTCGACGAGAAAACGCTGATTGAGTCGGCGAAAAAGACATCGCGGGTGATCGTCATCGACGAGGGTTATGAACGGTACGGAATCACGGCTGAAATTGCAGCCGTGATTGCCGAGGGCGCGTTTTATAACCTGGACGCTCCGGTCAAACGAATGGGGGCGATGCATATTCCGATTCCATTTTCGCCTCCGCTGGAAGACGCGACCGTGCCCACGGAAAAATCGGTGTTCGAAGTAGCGCGCAAGCTTTGCGGACAAGCTTAAGAACTGGCACTGAGAATTACGAGTTAAAACAGGAGGTGCATCGTGGCACTACCGACCCACGGAACGATGGCGGTGGATTGGGAACAGCGAGTAGATTTTGATCGCTTGCGCAAAGAGCGTCTGGCGCGCGCAAAAGAATTGCTCGCCAAATCGGAGATGGGCGCGCTCCTCTGTTTTGACATGAATAATGTGCGCTATCTGACTTCGACGCACATTGGCAGTTGGGCGCAGGACAAATGCAATCGCTTCACGTTGCTGCCACAAAATGACGAGCCCATTCTCTGGGACTTCGGATCGGCAGCCAAACATCATCAACTGCATTGCCCATGGTTGGGCGAGCGCTCTCGGCCAGGAATCTCGATGTTGCGGGGCGCGATGTCACCCGAGATGGGGCGCGCGGAAGATGTGGCGAAGAAAATCCGCATCGAACTTGAAATGCGCGGCCTGCACAAAGAGCCGGTCGGAATCGACATCATCGAGTTACCGGTTCTATTTGCGTTGCAGCGCGAAGGAATTACGGTCGTAGACGGTCAGCAATTGATGTCGGACGCGCGTGTGATCAAGACACAGGACGAGATCGTGCTGCTCAACACTTCGGCCATGATGGTTGATGCGGCTTACGACGAACTGTATCGGGCGATGAAGCCGGGAATGCGCGAAAACGAAGCGGTCGGACTCGTCAGCAAAGTTCTTTACGACCTCGGCTCCGAATATGTGGAAGCGGTGAATGCGATTTCCGGCGAGCGTTGCAACCCGCATCCGCATGTGTTTTCCGATCGCGTGCTTCGCCCCGGCGACCCTGTCTATTACGACATTCTGCATTCGTACATGGGCTACCGCACCTGCTATTACCGCTGCTTCACGGTTGGCTACGGATCGCATGCCATGGTCGATGCGTACAAGCGGTGCCGCGAATATCTGGATGCCGCAATTGAGTTGGTGCGGCCGGGACGCACGACCGCGGAAATCGCCGCCGTGTGGCCGAAAGCCAAAGAATTCGGGTTCCCGAACGAAGAAGCGTGCTTCGCGCTGCAATACGGGCACGGCATCGGTCTTGCGATCTGGGAAAAACCTGTTATCAGCCGCCTTGTATCATTCGATCATCCGCATGAGATCAAGCCGGGTATGGTTTTTGCACTCGAAACATTCTGGCCTTCAACCGACGGCTGGAGTGCGGCCCGCATCGAAGAGGAAATCGTGGTCACGCCCACCGGGCATGAAGTCATCACACGTTTTCCCGCTGAAGAACTGCTGGTGGCGGGGGCACATTACTTCACCGTCAATGGACCCCTGCCGACTACTCGCGAGAACGAGTCTGCTCCGAGCCGGCGCGTGATCGAGATGATTGAAGAGAGTTCCAGAACTGAGCGAGTCGGAGTGTCGGATTAATTATGGCTTTTAGCGTGGTCATGCCCGCCCTCGAGATGGCGCAGGAAACCGGCAAGCTTGTGGCTTGGCGGAAGGCGGAGGGCGACAGTGTGACTAAGGGTGAGCCACTCTTGGAGATAGAGACCGATAAAGCGGTGCTCGAGGTCGAGTCTCCGGCGGACGGCGTTCTCGCTGGTCTGAAAGCGAAGGCCGGTGATGTTGTGCCGGTCGGAAACATCATCGCGTGGATTGTTCGCCCCGGCGAGGCCCCTCCGTCGGAAGTCGTTTTGCCCGGTGCTCCCGCTCTCAGCGAGGCTGAACCGACGGCCACGGCCGCGCCAGTAATCGCCAGATCGGCGCCAGGAGCGGTCCCGCAAATTTCCCCCAAAGCTCGTCGCCTCGCCAAGGAGCACGGAGTCGACATCGCCAGCTTGCAAGGATCGGGAGCGGGGGGCGAGATTCTTGCCTCTGACGTTTTGGCTGCGGCGGAATCGAAAAACTCTTCCACCTCGTCTGCGACCGTTCCTCAATCCAAGGATGTCGAAACACCGAGCTCGATCGGACGGCTGATGGCGGAGCGCACCACGCAGAGTTGGACCACGGTTCCTCATTTCTTTGTAGTGCGGGAGGTCGATGCGGGCGCGCTCAACGAGGCGCGGGAGCGGATGGGATCGGCGATTCAGCAGGCGCGAGGAATCAAGCTCACGCACACGGATTTCCTTCTTGCGCTGGTCGCCCGTGTTTTGGTCAAGCACCCTCGCTTGAATGCGAGTTGGAAGGATGGGGTCGTTCGCCTGAATCAGGAGGTCAACGTAGGCGTGGCCATGGCGGTTGACGATGGCGTCGTTGCGACCGTGATCCACAACGCCGACCAAATTGAACTCGGCGAAATTGCGGTTCAACGCCGTGACTTGACGGAGCGGGCTCGCGCCGGCCGTTTACGTCCGTCCGATATTGCTGGCGCAACTTTCACTATCAGCAACCTCGGCATGTATCAGGTCGATGCTTTCAGTGCGATTATCAGTCCGCCGCAGGCGGCGATTCTCGCTGTAGGAGGCATCACTGACCGGGTCGTGCCCATCGGTGGGCGAGCAGCGATCCGCCCCATGATGACGCTAACCCTCTCGTGCGACCACCGTGTGGTGGATGGCGCGCGGGCTGCGGTTTTCCTGAATGAGGTTGCTGAATCAGTTCGCGAGCCGGAAAAGTGGCTGCGATGACGATGCCGGTGCGTTCGGTGCGCGTACGCGCCGGCATCGTAGAATTAGACTTAATTGTAGCCAAAAGCTCGCGTCCACGTCCGTCTTGCATGGAACCATCGTAACCTTGCTGTTGTCTACTTCGCCGCGTCAGATTAGTGAGACGTGCTATACTGGCGTTACGCTTAATACTTCGGTTGTATGGTGCGATTACTCTGGTGCAGCGTTTGATCTGAGAATTCCCGCCTTCAGTTTCCCCTCCGTGCGTCTTCAGCGTAATCAAAACATAAGACTGGCAATACAGGTTGCCGCACGCGCTCGAAACTAGTGTGCGTGCCGCGATTCGCTTATGCCAGAGAAAGCAAAATGCAGAATTTTTCAGAACTCCCGATTTCCCCGTACGTCCAAGATCGTTTGTCGTTCGCTGGTTTTTCCATACCCACGCCGGTTCAAGCGGCCGCCATCCCGCAGGCTCTTGCGGGCAAGGATGTGCTCGCAACCGCGCAGACGGGCACCGGTAAAACGCTCGCTTTTTTGATTCCAATCATGGAGCAACTGCTCAGGCAAAATACGCCAGGAATCACAGCTCTGGTGTTGGTTCCGACGCGTGAACTGGCGATGCAGGTTGCAGAGCAATATGACGCACTGCGTGGCAAGCAACTCAAGCCTGCCGCTTTAGTGGTCGGAGGCTTGTCCGAAGGACAACAGCTTCGCTCCATTCGCAACGGAGCTCGCTTAGTCGTGGCTACTCCCGGCCGATTAGAAGATTTTCTTGATCGCAGGCTAGTGAATTTCCGTGATCTCCGCGTGCTGGTACTCGACGAAGCAGATCGCATGCTCGACATGGGATTCCTTCCGGCGATTCGAAGAATTGCCGCTGTCCTGCCCAAAGATCGTCAGACGATGTGTTTTTCAGCGACGCTTGAAGCTTCCGTCGTCCATCTGGTGAACGACTACATGCGAAATCCGGTGCGGGTCGCACTTGGGTCGACCTTGAAACCATCCGAAAATGTCCGAGTGCAAGCCTTCGAGGTCGATGCTGATCGCAAACAGGAAGTGCTGCATCGATTGTTGGCGAATGAAACGGGCCGATGTCTGGTCTTCGCGCGCACCAAGCGAGGAACGGAGCGGCTGGCCAAGAATCTGAATCGCGAAGGATTCGCGGCGGCCATGATTCACGGCGACCGCTCGCAATCGCAGCGCACAGCCGCGCTCACCGGGTTTCAACAGGGACGCTATCGCATCCTGGTCGCAACCGATCTGGCCTCGCGTGGTATTCACGTGCAGGACATCGCTCACGTGATCAACTACGACTTGCCGGAAGTCGCGGAGAATTTTATCCATCGCGTTGGACGCACCGGCCGGGCCGGCGAACGCGGCATCGCTTCTACCCTCTTTGGCAGAGATCAGCGGTCCGATCTATACCAACTGGAGCGCACGCTTGGAATTCGGATGGAGAGGATGAGTTCCACTGTCGACGGGCAAAAGTATCAGAAGCAGGATACGATGCCTGCCGCTCGCGTCGAATCCAGTTCCCGGTCAAGAATGGTCCGGCTGCCCGGCGAAGTTCTGCAAGTTCAAATGCAGAATTAATCCGGAACGAAACCTACGCGACGGCTCCGCAACTTACTGCCTTTAACTCATCCGCGAGCTGCGAAACGGTCACAATCCGGGCGAATCGGCGCCGCAGGGCATACTCGGTTCGCTCGCGTATGGCGTCGACGCCCAATTCCTCACCCGGTTTATCCCAGTTCGGAATTGGAAAAGTCATGGTCGCATCGGTGACGAAGTCCACTGCGTATCCGAGATCCGCCGCAACCCGGGCGGTGGTTTCGCAGCACTGCTCCATCTGAATGCCCGCGATCGTAACTCGGCGCACGCTTTTCTCGAGCAGATAAGGTTGCAGCGCAGTACTGGTGAAACAATTGCGAGTGTTCTTGATGAAGACGGGTTCGCCAATGCGTGGCTCGATAAAGTCCATCAGCTTGAAAAAAGGGCTGTCCGTAGCGAAGCCTTCGTCGCTGTCGGTATGAAGAAAAAATATGACCGGTAGCTCTGCAACACGGTAAGCTGCGATCAGCGCGCCAACATTGTTTTCGAAAGCAAGATTATTGCGGCGCTCCCAGTTCCCGCCGACTTTGAAAGAATCTTGCGCGTCAATGACCAGCAGCGCGGACTGTTCGATGGGTACTTGATTGGAATCGAGCATGAAGCCTCCCTGCTGAATTTGATGCAACACAATCCGCCGGCGGCTGACGAATAGAAGAGTTAACGCGAGGCGAGCAGTTGCAGGGCGATTTTGGCATTGCGATTCCTGTGAGCGGCCGCCCTGCGCAACCACTTCTCGGATTCATGCAGATCGGCGGAAACCCCGTCGCCATCGCGGTAGCGGAGCCCGAGGTTGTACTCAGCGGCGGGACTGCCTGATTCGGCGGCCATTCTTACCCAGCGTGCGGCTTCGGCGCAGTTCTGGCGCACGTAGTGTCCCACTTCATACGCCATGCCTAGGGTGAACGCAGCGGATTCGTCTCCGTATTTGGCCTGGCGCCGCAGTCCGCTAATTTCAAAACGGCTTAATTGCGCCACGACGGCGGAAGTCTCGGGGTCCGTGATCTGATCATGACTAGCCGCGAAGGGAGGAACTGATGTGGGTTGGCGCGGCTCGGTGCTCTCGATCCTTCTGGCGGGCTGAGATAAGGGCCGAGTCGGATGGGCCGGCTCCGATGCGTTCGCGGTCACCGCTGCCTCGGCGATTGAAGGAGTCGGCGCTGACATTGCCCGCGCTCCTTGAAAAGGCTGATGAAGCCAGGTTTCGAGAAGGAGCAAGTTGGCGATCACTACCAGCAGCCAAACCGGGGTGGCAATGGCCACGGCGCGGAGCGACCGCAGAGTGAAATTGATGCGGAAAGTCGACGTACGCGGCGCACACGAGGCGCGCAGACGTTTGAGAGCGGTTTCCAAATTGAATGATGATCCACGCGCGGCCAGCTCTTTTTCGATTCGAAGGCGGAAAACAGATTGGTAGCGGGCGACGGATTCCCGGAGGCGGGCGACGGTGGTTCGAAGATTGACGTGGCTTGCAATGGCTGTAGTGCGAAGCGTTCGCAGAGCGGCTTTGGCACGGCTGGTCGACACGTGCCGCGTGAGAATGCCGCGGAGGCGGTTGAGGCTGGCTGGTAGATCGAACGACGACGCACTCGGTGCCGGCCTGCTTTGATCTGTTGGCTTCTGCTGAACAGGGGCCGGTTTGATGAGTTCGGGCTCTGCTGCAGGTTGCGCTGGGGGGTTCGATTTGAGCCCGAGGGACGCTAGCCTGAGCGGCGTGCGAACAACCGGAGTTCGTTCGGCAGATGCGAGGTCGCGCGCCGCCGGCCCATGGGTGAGCTTGGGAGACAGCGACACCAAACGCTTCACAGTGGCGTCCAACTTCAAAATACCAGTCTCGATTGCCTCTTGCGTCTTCGCCAGTTCGGTCAGAGCTTGGTCGTCGGAAGCGCGAGCGTTTAGTGCGGTGGGTTTGCCAGGGGCTTCGATCACAACAGGAGAAAGTTGAATCGTTGGCTTGATGATCTCGCGCCTGGTGATTTCCAGCGATACGAAACCTCCCTTGGCTATTTTTTCCCGGGACGCGACTGGTTGAGCGACGACTTTGCCATTGTCGGCCGGAGGATGTAATTGATCGTGCAGACATTGCAGAACCCATGCCGCTGCCAACAACTTCTCAAACGAGGAGTGATCGAGGGCGAGTTGCTGGTTCGTACCAGAGCTCGATGCCGCAGCCATTGGCGGACAGACCTCGCAAAAGGGGATAGTTGCCGGGCGCGGAATCCCGAACCCGCGACCCATCGAGAAATCATACACCCGTTTGTTCCTCTCCGAACCCCGGAATTGCCTGCTAATAGGGTCGGGACGGCCTCTTAGGGGTCGAAATCTCCTACCCAGAGGGCCCTTGGATTGTTGGTTAAGCAGGTGGTCCACAACAAAATCCCTACCATTTGGGAAAGGGTTCTTTGTCTGCGGTATTCTTTCAGGATGCATTGCTTTTCACCCTCCCGGGATCACGCGTTGGTTCAGATCGTGGATTCCGCTCTGGCCGATGCCACTCATAGAAGCGGGAAGTGGCTCGTCTGCCGGCCCGGTTGCACGCAATGTTGTGTGGGAGTGTTCCACATAAACCAGCTCGATGCTGCCCGGCTCCGGGAAGGACTGGCGCGGCTGGAAGAGTCCGCACCGGACCGTGCTGGTAACGTCCGCCAACGGGCTCGGGAGGCAGTTTCCCGGCTCTCGAAAGATTTTCCTGGCGATCCAGATAGCGGCTTGCTGAACGAAGGCGAGGAGGCGGAACAACGTTTTGCTGAGTTCGCTAACGAGGAGCCCTGCCCCGCGCTCGATCCAATGACCGGACTGTGCGAGCTTTACGAGGCACGGCCCATGACTTGCCGCGTTTTTGGACCGCCAGTGCGCTCGGAAGATGGGCTAGGAGTTTGCGAACTTTGTTTTCAAGGCGCCACCGACGCGGAAATTGCAGCCTGCGAGATGAACCCGGATCCGAATGATCTGGAATCGACCCTGGTTGAGGATGTAGAAAAGGCGATCGGTGTTCACGGCCAGACGCTCGTCGCATTCTGTTTAGTATCTTGATTCTCTTCGATGGCTCCGCTGTGTGATGGACCACTCAATTCAGTGATTCGAAAATTTGATGACCCAGCAATTTGACGCGTTGGTCCTCGGCGCCGGTGCTGCCGGGTTAATGTGTGCGCTGGAGGCTGGTAAGCGGGGACGCCGAGTTGCCGTACTCGAGCGGGCAGAACGCGCCGGCAAGAAAGTCCTCATCTCCGGCGGAGGACGATGCAATTTTACCAATCTCCATTGCCGTCCGGAAAACTTCATCTCGGGCAATCCCCACTTCGCAAAATCTGCTCTGGCTCGCTACACGCCATCGGATTTTATCGCGCTTGTCGAGAAGCATCGCATCCCTTATCACGAGAAAACGCTGGGTCAACTTTTCTGTGATCGCTCCGCTCGCGACGTCACGGATATGCTCGAAGCCGAATGCAAAGATGCCGGAGTTCATGTTTTCGTAAAGACTTCGGTCAAGGAAGTTTTGAGAACAACGGAATTTATCGTGCGTAGCGAAGAAACAGAATTTCGCGCTCCGGTACTGGTTGTCGCAACCGGAGGCCTGTCGATTCCGAAAATGGGTGCGACCAGATTTGGTTACGACCTCGCGCGGCAATTTGGCCTAACGATTCGCGAACCTCGGCCTGCACTGGTGCCGTTTGTGTTCGATGAGGAAGACCGGAGCCAGTACTGCGATCTGGCCGGAGTCTCCGCCGAGGTAAGCGTATCCTGCGGCAAACCGCGGTTCCGGGAAAAGATGCTGATCACGCACCGAGGATTAAGCGGGCCGGCAATTCTACAGATTTCGTCCTACTGGAAACCGGGACAGACCGTGGCAATCGACTTGGCGCCTGGCGCCGATGTGACGGCCGCGCTTCGCGAGCCCAAGGCTGCAAGAAATATCACGACGATGAGGTCAGCATTACACAGGTTCCTGCCGATTCGTTTTGCAAACCGATGGCTGGATCTGCATGCTCCGACCAAGTGGACGAACTCTGGGCTCGCGCAGTTGGAACGATTGGCACACGAATGGGCTGTGATTCCTGCCGGCACCGAGGGCTTCGACAAGGCTGAAGTCACGGTGGCGGGAGTCGACACCGACGAATTATCAGCGAAAACGATGGAGAGCCGCAAAGTGCCCGGTCTGTTTTTCATCGGCGAGGTAGTCGACGTTACCGGACACCTTGGAGGGTTCAATTTTCAATGGGCATGGGCGTCCGGTGCCTGCGCTGGACGGGCCCTGTAGGTGCGCGAGCATCCGTATTCTTAGCTTGGAGATGAAATCCTCAAGCCAAAACCGCCTGGTACTCTTCGTATGCACCCTTGAAGTCGGTGATCTTGTGGTCGGCCTCGAAATGCCAGATTCTGGTAGCCACTTCATCGATCAAATCGTGGTCATGCGTTACCAGCAGCACGGTTCCGTGATAACGCTGGAGAGCAATGTTAAGCGCGTTGATCGACTCCAGATCCAGGTGATTGGTCGGTTCGTCAAACACAAGAACGTTCGGCTTTTGCAGCATGAGTTTGCAAAACAGAAGCCGGGCCGCTTCGCCTCCGGACAGAACGTCGGTACGCTTCAAAGCATCCTCGCGTGGGAATAGCATTTGACCGAGCAAGCCGCGAATCTCTTCGTGCGCCGCCCCCGGATCCCATTGATGGAGCCATTCGAATGCCGTCATGTCTCCTTGAATCAAGGCTCGGTGGTCCTGTGCAAAGTATCCGACCGCGGCTTCGTGTCCCCAAATCACTTTTCCGCCCGTCAGGAATGGTCCGTCGTAGCCGCTGGTTTTTCGTAACTCGGCGTCGGGCACCGTCTGTGAGCTTGCCAGCAGGGCGTTGAGCAGAGTTGTTTTACCCGCGCCATTCCGGCCCATCAACGCGATTTTTTCTCCGCGGGTCACGCTAGCGGTAAAGTTGCGGATGACTTCAGTGTGGCCATAAGATTTCGCCACTCCTTCAAGCTCAAGAATGTGTTTTCCCGAAGGACGCTTCTGCTCGAACTTCAAGAATGGACGCTGGATATTCGACTTGGCTAGCTCCGTGACCTGCAGGCGCTCAACTTCTTTGCGCCGCGACTGCACCTGGCTGGAGCGGGTACCAGCGGAAAAACGCGCGATAAATTCATTGAGCTGCGCAATCTTCTTTTCGCGCTGCGCGTTCTGTCCCTCGATCTGCGAACGGATTTGCGTCTTCGCTACCACCATGTCGTCATAGGTGCCGGTATAAGTAATGATGGTTTGGTAATCGATGTCGGCAATGTGAGTGCAAATGCTGTTGAGAAAATGCCGGTCGTGGGAGATCGCGATCAGCACGCCGTCATAGTTATTCAGGAAACCCTGCAGCCAGTGGATCGAATCCAGATCCAGGTGGTTTGTAGGTTCGTCGAGCAGCAGCGCGAGCGGATGCCCGAACAACGCCTGCGCCAGCAGCACGCGAACTTTTTGTCCGCCTTGCAGTTCCCCCATTTTTCGTTCGTGTAGTTCGTCAGGAATGTCCAACCCTTGCAGCAGAATCGCGGCGTCAGTTTCGGCAGTGTAGCCGTCTTCTTCGCCGACGACGCCTTCCAGTTCGCCGAGCTTCATCCCGTCTTCATCCGTCAGCTCCGGCTTGGAATGGATGCGGTCGCGCTCTTCCATCGCGGCCCATAGGCGCTTGTTGCCCATCATTACCGTGTCGATCACGCGATACGCGTCAAACGCAAACTGGTCCTGGCTCAGCACGCCGAACTTCTTCGGACGCACGACAGTTCCCTTCTGGGGATCCAGGTCGCCGGTCAGAAGCCTCATAAAAGTCGTTTTGCCCGCGCCATTCGGTCCGGTCAGGCCATAGCGCTTCCCCGGAGTGAAGGCCGTCGAGACTTCGTCAAACAGAACTTTGGCGCCGTAGCGCATGGAAACGTTGCTAACTGAAATCATGATTTCTCAAGGGAACTGCGGAAAATTTGCCCAAAGGCGGGACGCAGCTACTGCCATTAGAATATCACGGCGACAGCTTCGTTCGCCGATCACTTCATCCCCGGCGCGATCGAAGGTCACATGTTAGCCTTTCTTTGCGCGCTACCGATTCATCGAGGAATTCATGAACGACGTTCGCTCTTCTCATCTCGATCTTCAAGCAACCGCCAAACAAGTGATGCTGGCACACGGCTTCGAGCCGGAATTCCCTCCGCAGATCGCGCAACAGCTTGCAGAATTGAAAGTCCATCCGCCCCAAGTGACCCCGAGCAGCGATGTTCGTGATCTCGGGAACCTGCTCTGGTCCTCGATCGACAACGACACGTCGAAAGATCTTGATCAGATTGAGGTTGCCGAGCGCTTGCCAACCGGAGACATCAAAGTGCTGATCGGAATCGCAGACGTCGATGCCTTCGTGCCGAAGGATTCTCCGATTGATCAGCATGCGGCTAAGGAAACAACATCCGTCTACACCGGGGTGCGGATTTTCCCCATGTTGCCGGAAGAGCTTTCCACTGGCACAACATCGCTTCTCGAAAATGCGGACAAGTTGAGCGTCGTAATCGAGTTTACAGTAGACGCTGCGGGCTCAGTCAGTTCGAGCCATGTTTATCGGGCGATCGTTCGCAATAAGGCGCAGCTCGCGTACAACGCCGTGGGAGGTTGGCTTGACGGCACCGGCCCTGCTCCCGCAAAAGTTGCCGCGTCGACGGAGTTGCAAGCACAGCTGAAGTTGCAGAACGAGGCCGCGCAGGCGCTCAAGAAGCAGCGCTACCAGAATGGCGCACTCAATCTGGAGACCACCGAAGTCACCCCGATAATACTCAATCAACAAATCGTGGACATCACCAAGCAGGAGAAGAATCCCGCCACGGACCTGATCGAAGACTTCATGATCGCGGCCAACGGGGTCGTCGCCCGCATGCTGGAGAAAGTGTCTTCTCTGCGTCGCATCGTGAAGACTCCCGAACGTTGGGATCGGATCGTCCAGCTCGCTGCGGAACACGGCGGCAGCCTGCCCCCGAATCCAGATTCCAAGGCTCTCAATGATTTTCTGCTGAAGCGCAAGGCGGAAGATCCCGATCATTTTGCGGACGTGTCGCTCGCCGTAATCAAACTGATTGGGCCGGGAGAATATGTTCTGGAGCGGCCAGGAGACCCCGAGCAAGGCCACTTTGGTCTGGCGGTTCAGGATTACACACACTCCACCGCTCCTAACCGGCGGTTTCCGGATATCGTCACGCAGAGGCTGATCAAGGCCGTGCTTACCAGCCAGCCTGCTCCGTACTCTGATGATGAACTGTCGGCCATTGCCTCAAACTGCACAGAAAAAGAAGATGCCGCGCGGAAAGTTGAACGCGAGATGACAAAACGGCTGGCGGCCGTTGCAATGAGCAATCGGATCGGCCAGGTGTTCGATGCGCTCGTCACCGGCGCAACTCCGAAAGGAACCTTTGTTCGCGTGCTGCAGCCGCACGTCGAGGGATTGCTCGCTCAGGGACAGCAGGACCTGGATGTCGGAGACAAGCTGAGAGTGAAGCTGATCCGAACCGATGTTCAGCGTGGATACATCGATTTCGCTCGCGCTTAGGGGTGGGTCATCCTTTTTTCTGTTCGAGCTCGGCCCAACGCGAGTAAAGCTCGTCTGCCACCTTCTGGGCGTCGTCCATCTCAGCGTGCGCACGCACAAGCCGAGGACCATCGCTTGCGATCGCAGGATCCTCCAATTGAGCACGCTTCTCCTGCAGCGCTTGCTCGGCCTCAGCGACGCGCTGCTCGATGGTTGCATACTCGCGTGCTTCCAGGTACGAGAGCTTCTTTTTCGATGCCGCCGGTCCAGCCGCAAAACTCCCACGTCCAGGTTGGTTGCCGCTTGACCGAACCGCCTTTGCCGGCTGTTTCCGTTCCGCCTGCCAAGATTCCCATTGCGAGTAATCGGCAAAACTGTCGGCGCCGCCCTGCCCGTCGAGTCCGAGCACGATGGTCGAAACACGGTCGAGCATGTACCGGTCATGCGTGACCAGCACCAGCGCGCCGCGATACTCGAGCAGGCTTTCTTCGAGTATGTCGAGGGTTGGAATGTCGAGATCGTTGGTGGGCTCATCAAGAAGAAGCACGTCCGCGGGCTGAAGCATTAACTGGGCGATCAATACGCGCGCCCGTTCGCCTCCAGAGAGCCGTCCAACGGGTTGATTGAGTTGCTCGCCGGTAAACAGGAATCTTGCCGCCCACGACGCGACGTGAATGACGCGGTCCTGATAAATCACCGAATCGCTGCCCGGCGCCAGAGCACGCCGTAGAGTTACATCCGGATCGAGTTGACGAGTCTGATCGAAGTACACGATCCGCAACCAGTCGGCTCGGCGGATTTCTCCAGCCGATGGCGATAGTTCTCCGCGCAACAGTCGCAGCAGAGTAGTCTTGCCGCTCCCGTTCGGCCCGACCAATCCTACTCTCATCCCGGCCGTAATCACGAAGTTGAGCCCGTCGAAAAGCGCGCGACCGCCTATCTCGTAGGAGACGTCTTCCAACTCGATCAGCCGTTTGGTTTTTCGGTCGGTCGCGGAAAAATCAATGTCCGCAGCAGCGGTGCGGGTTCTTAGGTTCAGATCTGCGAGTTCACTCATCAAGTCGCCGGCCTTATCGATCCTCGCTTTCGACTTGCGCGTCCGGGCTTTCGCTCCGCGACGCAGCCAGGCGATTTCATTGAGTACAAGGTTTTCCAGCGCTTCCTGCCGCTTCGACTGCGAATGCAGAAACTCTTCCTTCTTCTCCAAAAACGTGCTGTAGTTCCCGCGAACCCGCAGCAGCCCATCCGGATAAGTGCGATTAAGTTCCGCCATCTCGGTGGCAACATTCTCGAGGAAGTAACGATCGTGACTCACAACCACGCAGGCGAAGGCTGCGTCTTGAAGAAGCGCTTCCAGCCATTCGATTCCCGCGAGGTCAAGATGATTTGTCGGCTCATCCAGCAGCAGAATGTCCGGGCCCTGAACCAGCGCCTCGACGATCGCGAGCCGCTTTTGCCACCCGCCTGACAAAGCGCTGGCCGGTGTTTCGAGCTCGTCGAAGCCGGCGCGGCCAAGAGTTTCAGCGAAACGAGTACCGCGCTCGGTCGTCGTGACTGCAGCGCGGTCCAGCGCTTTCTCGACAATCGAGCGAACCGTTTCTCCTGGCGCAAACTTCGAGTCCTGCAGAACGCAGGTAAGCCGGACCCGTTTGCGAACTGCGATTTCACCTGTGTCCACATCTTCATCGCTGGCGAGAATTCGGAGCAGCGTGGATTTCCCCGATCCGTTTGGACCAATCAGGCCAATCCGGTCACCTTCGGAAACCGTGAACGAAACATTTTGAAAAAGCACAGTCGATCCAAACGACTTCGAAATTCCCTGTGCATTGATGATCGGCGCCAACGACTTTTGCCCTGCTTCCGTTTTAGTTGCGGGAAGGCTTAGTGGCCCAATCGGGTTCGACCGACGACTTCCCCGCCGTTTCCCTATGCGAAGTATATCGTGCGCACGACCAGTGCGGCCGAGCGGTATGAAGAGGTGGTATTCAGTCCGTCCGAGGATTTCCCGCAGTATCAGTGATTCACAAGAATTTCCTGCTCGAACCGCATTTATTGGGCTTTCAAAGAGGGGGCCATGTGGACTGAAGTGTAGGACCGAAACTGCCGATGAAGCCTTAGAGAAACCTATGAGTACGCAAGGTCAAGCAGCATCCGTTGAAACCCCCAGCCCCTGCATTGCCAGGCAGCCGATTCTGACAGCAGAAGAGAACGTAATCGGCTACGAGCTATTCTTCCGCGAAAGTCCGGACCAACAGCGCTTCACTTCTGATAGCGAGAGCGCAACTTCCGCGACCATTCACATGTTGAATTTTGTGGGGCTCGGCGTCTTGTGCGATGGGCGTCTCGCATTCATCAACTGTACGCATCAGATGTTGCTGTCGGACTATTTCGCTCTGTTGTCTCCCCACGATGTCGTGATCGAGCTAGAGGAAGATGTTCCGGCGGATGAAAACGTCATACAGGCGTGTCAACGGCTGAAACAGGCAGGATACTCGATCGCCCTGGACAATTTCGTTCCGGGCGACAAGCGCGCAGACCTTATTCCCTACGCCCGCTTCATCAAAATCGATAGTGCCAGGGTTCCATTGCAAGAGAGTTCGATCCTGGCACGACTTTATGCCACCGAGCAGTGCCGCATGATAGCAAAAAAGGTGGAAACTCGGGAACAGTTTGCGAAGGCAGTGAACAACGGCTTTACGCGGTTTCAGGGGTATTTTTTTCGTCGTCCCGAAAACCTTCGGATCAGACAAATCCCCGCGAACCAAGCTACGAATGTTCGTCTGCTCGCCGCAGCCTCAAAACCCGAAGTCGATTTTGTGGAACTTGAAACTCTCATAAAACGCGAACCCTCACTCTGCTACCGGTTGCTGCGGCACCTGAACTCTCCGCTGCTGGCGCTGTCATCGCCAGTTCTATCGATTCGCAATGCACTAACCATGCTGGGAGAACACGAATCCGTAAGGTGGATACGAATGGCGACGACCCTCGTTATGGGACAGGACAAGTCCTCCGACTTGGTTTTGTCATCGCTGGTTCGTGCCCGCTTCTGTGAATGTATCTCTTCGAAGGTAGAACATGGCAATTCAGATCTCTTCTTGATGGGAATGCTCTCGCTGATCGATGCTATTTTGGCCATCCCGATCGGAGTAGTGATCGAGGAATTGTGTCTGGATCCCAACATCAAGGCACAGCTCCTTTGCGCCAAGACTGGCAAGAAAACGCCCCTTTCGCCGGTCTACGATCTCATGGTGGCGGTGGAAGCGGGCGACTGGGAGCTGGTTGCGCACACAGGTAAACAACTCAATCTGTCTTTGTCCTTCATCGCCAGGACGTCCAGCGAAGCAATGCGCTGGGCACACGAAATCACCGCCGCTGCGCGTCACTGAGCGAACACACGCGCAAACCACGCCAGCCGCTATCAGATCATTGAGAGTCAATACACTTCGATTCGGTCGCCCATGCAGCGTTGAAAGTCCCACTCTGCAATTCGTTCTTCTGCTTGTACGGCAGGAACGTACGGGAACGTTGTCGCAGGCTTCGACGTGCCCGACTCTTTGCCAATCCCGAGGCACGCCGGAGTGTCCGCTAACGACGACCGGTCCGTCGAGAAAGCCGGGGGCGGTTCGGACCAAAACACTATGACCCCACGCGGAGTCATTTCTTGAGCTGCGCGAGCCAGTTCGTGACTAACTGGAGTGGAGCCGGAGCTTCATCCTGGGAATGGTTCACCAGCACACGCTGGCCATCAGAGGAAACGTCGAAGGCTACGCCGATCCCCGGCGATGCGGCGTGGAACAGACGCTGGGGCGTGCCGACTTCGACCTCCTGTCCCTTCGAGGTGACGGTGCAAACGAGGATGTTGTCAGTAAGATCCTTGAAGAACAGTTCCCTGCCGCTGCCACTCCATGCGGGATAGGCCCCGGTGTTCACCGATACTCTCCATTTCCCTTTTCCCTCCGGAAAACTGGTTACATAGATTTCCTGCTGCCCGGATTCGTCGGAAGCGTAGGCGACCCAGCGGCTGTCGGGAGAAATTCGATACGCGGAGAGGTTGGACTGCGGGGAAGGCGGCTGCACCACTGCCACCGGCTTGGCGTCCCCGTTCACCGGTCTTATCCAGAGCGAAACCATCTTCTCACCCTCGCCCCAAAGGTAGGTTATATACTTTCCATCGGGTGACCAGGCCGGGCTGTGGTAATTGTTCTGGTCCGCAACCAATGTTTTCTCGGCACCGCTGCCGTCCGCCGCTTTGGATCGAATTTCGACATTGCCGCCCCCTGACGTCACCAGCGCCGAGAAGATCAGCGCTTTCCCGTCCGGCGACCAGGCAGGTTCTTGAACTACCTGCTGATCGAAAGTAATTCGAGTCTTGGTCTTTCGGTCGAGGTCCAGCGTCCAAATACCATTCCCGCTTGCAAATGCGACTCGCTTGTTATCCGGCGAGAGCCGCACATCCCGCACCCCCAACAGCGCGCGCGCATTCGTGATCGTAGCCTCTTGAGGGTCGTAGTCGGCGAGGGTCTTACCGGAGCGGTCGAACATCACCAGGTGGCTTTTTGCCGAGTCGATACTGCCTCGCTGGTAAATCAAGAGTCCATTCTGTGAGACGGCAAAAATGCTGCGCCAAACCCCAACGTCGTCGCGGAGGTTACTGACCACGGGAATTGGCGATCCCGACAGAGTGCCTTTTTGTGGATCGAAGGGCTGCGCCACTAACGCGGTGTTGGCACGATAGAGAAGATAGCCGGATGCATACTGCGCGGCAGAATCGGTGGCCAGCACCAGGCGAGTTTCCGTGCTGTCGATGGACCCGAAGTAGATTCCGCTTTCTTTGGGATCGCCTCCGGTATGGCTGGTGGCGAGAAAAATGAAATGCTTGCCGTCAGGCAGGCACCACGGCCATCGATGGGTGGTGTGCATGGCCCTATTGATTACTGTGGCGGGTTCCGCAGCGCCGCCTTGCGCGCTCACCTTCGCCAGCGAGCCTATAAAATCGGGGGCGTACACGATTACATCGCTGGCGCTCCAGCTTCCGCCGCGAGAATTCGGCGCGTCGGCGACGGTAGCGACAGGGCCGCCGGCGGCGGCAATCCTCATAAGTTTGCCGCCGGCAAAGAAACCGATACTGTGGCCGTCGGGCGACCAGAAAGGATGCGTCGCGCCCGAAGTTCCCTCAAGGGCTTGCGCCGAGTCGCTGTTCAGCGAGCGGACCCACAGCAGCTTGGTTTCACCGGAGTGGGCGACGAAAGCGATCTTATCGCCCTGAGGGGAAAGAACGGGCATGCCGCCAGCATCGCCGGTGCTGTCGATGGAGAACTTATCTGGAGGAGGGATTTCGGCGTGCAGCGAGAGCTGCGCCTCGGAGGATTTCGCCCATCGGTATCCGACGAATCCGGCCACGGCGATGAAAGCGAGCAGAAGCGCAGTCGCCCAGGCTGCCCAACTCCTCTTGAATGGCGAAACCGACTTTGCGGATTGGCCCGGCGCAGATTCGGCCACCCAGCGCAGGTCCATCGCGACGTCGTGTGCGGATTGGATGCGGTCGGCGGGATCTTTGGCAAGGCAGGCACGAATCACGCGATCGAGCATCGGCGGCGTGAGCGGCTGGCTGGCGCTGATGGGATCTGGATCTTTTTCCAGAATCGCGCTGAATACGCTGAGTTGCGATTTACCTTCGAAAGCGCGATGGCCTGTGACCATTTCGTAGAGCACGCATCCGAGGCTGAACAGATCACTGCGAGCGTCGGCTTCCGCTCCCTGCAAAACTTCCGGAGCCATGTACTGGAAAGTTCCGACGATCGAGCCTTTCTGCGTTAGCGGCGATACTGCCGCGGTGAACGATGCGAGGTTCATCGTCGGCGTGGAAGGAGTAAGTGGACCGATGGCGCGCGAGGCAACCGACATTTCTGGCTTTGCCAGGCCAAAATCCATTAGCTTTGCGCCAGCCTTGGTCAACATGATGTTGGCAGGCTTCAGATCGCGATGGATAATACCTTGCTGATGCGCCTTCTCCAGGGCTTGCGCGATTTCTATTCCAATCTTCAGAACCTGATCAAGCGGAAGCGCGCCCTTCTCCAGGCGCTCGGCGACAGTTTGGCCTTCGAGATACTCCATGACCAGGAAGTCGGTGCCGTCCTGAGTGCCAATGTCGTGGAGCGTGCAGATATTGGCATGCTGGAGCGCGGAAATAGCTTTGGCTTCGCGCTCCATGCGTTGTTTCAATTCCGGGTTCGAGGACAGGTG
>Ga0070733_10001322_pt1 | contig 18613 bp, 14 predicted proteins | sample Coa_R1_9_FD_66450 | JGI IMG/M metagenome (GOLD analysis project Ga0070733, IMG submission 66450) | Surface soil microbial communities from Centralia Pennsylvania, which are recovering from an underground coalmine fire - Coalmine... | ecosystem: Environmental > Terrestrial > Soil > Unclassified ... | reverse complement strand
CGCCAGCCTTATCGCGGCAAACGTTCAGTTTGCGCAAAAAGCGCGCCGGGGCAGCATAGATATGCGAGTACTTGTATCAGGTGGAGGCACCGGAGGCCACATTTACCCGGCCCTGGCGATTGCCACCCAGTTAAGGAGCGAGTACCAGGCCGAGATATTATTTCTCGGCAGTGACGATGGGCTGGAAAAGGAGATTGTGCCGGCGGCAGGCTTCGCGTTAGCCACCGTCAAAGCGGGCAAACTGCGCCGCTACATCTCGTTACAGACCATCACGGGGATGCTGCGAGTACCGCTTGGTATGTTCCAGGCCATCAGTATTGTAAGGAAGTTTCGACCGGATGTCGCTTTTACAAGCGGCGGTTATGTAGCGGTTCCAGCGGCGCTGGCAACACGCTTGAACGGAGTACCATTGATGATGCACCAGCAGGATGTGCCGCCAAACCTGTCGAACAGACTGGCTGCGCCATTGGCGACGCGCATTTCGGTGGCCTTTGCCGATTCGCTGCCATACTTTCCGGCGCGTAAAACGCTGCTATTGGGCAACCCGGTACGGCAGGCTATGCTGGACGTCCGAGCAACCACACCGCAGGCTGCGCGCGAGCAACTGGGCTTCGAAGCAGGCACGCCGCTCTTACTGGTGACGGGCGGCAGCCAGGGCGCAAGGCATCTGAACCAGGTGGTATGCCAGGCATTGCCGCGCCTGCTCACCTACTGCCAGGTACTCCAGATTAGCGGTAAAGATTTGTATAACGAGACACGCACCCAGGCAGATAGCTTGCTGGCAGGCTCGGATGAAGCGCTGAAGCAGCGCTACCGGCTGGTTGCTTACCTGGACGCGGAGATGCCACTGGCGGTGCAGGCGGCAGATCTGGTGCTGTGCAGGTCGGGCGCATCAACCCTGACCGAACTGGCGATACTGGGCAAGGCCAGTATTCTGGTGCCGCTGCCGCCAGCCGTTGGCGGTTCAGCCCAGGAGAAAAACGCCGCTATGTTTGGGCGCAAACAGGCAGCTATGGTGATCTCGAACGATGATTTGAGGGCAGACGTACTGGAAGAACGTGTTCAGGTATTGCTGTCATCGCCAGAGCAGCTTGCGGCGCTGGCCCAGGCGGCTAGCGCATTCGCAAAGCCGGAGGCTACCCTGGAGATATGTAGAGAGCTTGTTAAAATAGCCAAAAAACAAAAAGGAAAGCCGGATGACATTCGACCTTGAGATCGCTTACGAAGAGCTACACCCGCACTTCCAGGGGCGCGCGCGACGCAGCGAACCCCTGGCGCGTCACTGCACCTTTGGTGTGGGTGGCCCGGCGGATCTCTGGGTCTCGCTAAAGTCAGCGCAGGAACTGATTAAACTGGTGAATCTGTGCGCTGAGCGACACTGGCCGCTGCTGCTGGTCGGTAATGGCACCAACATCCTGTATGCCGACGACGGCGCGCGCGGTATCGTAGCGCGTATCGCGCTAGACCGCTACAGCATCGATGATCGCGGCGATGGAACTGCTCTAATGATCGCGGAGGCCGGGGTGAGTTGGCCGCGACTATTAAACGAACTGGCGGAGCAGGGCTGGGGTGGTCTGGAGTTTGGGCCGGGCATCCCCGGTACGTTGGGCGGCGGTGTAGTCTCGAACGCGGGCGCGCATACCAGCGAACTGGGCGCTGTACTGGAATGGGTGGAAGTGCTGGATGCGCGTGGTAGCTCGCTCAGCCGCAACGGTGACGAGGTTTCCATACCGATACTGCGGCGCTACCAGAATAATGAAATAGATCTGAGTTATCGCCAGAGTCGCTTTCGCGCCGGACGACATATCGCATTCGACGCGCAGGGTAATCCTATCGCGCCGCCGCGCGGGCTGATCGAGCCCGCCGAAATCATTGTCCAACTGGGTGTGCGGCTGCATCGCGATGATCCGAAACGTCTCAAATCCATTATCGAAGAGTATAAGCAGCATCGTAAGATGACGCAGCCGCCGCAGCAAAGCGCCGGTTCCGTCTTCAAAAACCCGCCGGGTGATTTTGCCGGGCGACTGATCGAGCAGGCAGGGATGAAAGGAACAACGCATGGCAAAGCGCAAATTTCGCAGCGTCATGCGAACTTCATCGTCAACCTGGGCGGAGCCAGCGCAGCCGACGTAGTTGCCTTAATCATAGAGGCTCGCAAGCGCGTACGCGCACAATTCGGGGTCGAACTGGAATTAGAAGTCGAATTGCGCGGCGAGTGGGGGACGCCAGCGCAGGCGAGCAGCGAGGGGAGACAAGTATGAGCTACAGCTATAGAGACGAAATGCAGGAGCCGCGCAAACGCAAAGTGAGCATGCCTGAGGTAATAGCACAGCCGATGAACCCGGCGCAACGCCGCGCGCGTTATGAACGCCTGAATCCCCGGCAGACCCGCCAGGCGCCGCGCCGCGGGAACAGGCTGGTCAAACGCACGCTTGCGCAAACGGGTACTGCTGCGCCGGAGGGGCCGGTGCGTATTGTGCGTACACTCCCACCCCAGCGCACGCCCATACCTGTGCGCAGTGGGCAACACAAACGCAAACGGGGATTCTGGCAGCGTTTCCTGACGCTGTTCGCGCTTATCGCACTGGCGACGATTGCCGCTGGCTTTGCTCTATTCAGCCCGAATTTTCGCGTGCGGCAGATAACGGTTGTGGGAACAAGCAACCCTGCGCTGATAGGGACTATTCAGCAGATGGGTATGCAGGGGCAAAACATTTTCCTGATCGATGTGACCGGCTTCACAACTCGTATCGATGCGCTGCCGGCGGTTGCATCGGCAAGCATCCAGAAGGCATGGCCCAACCAGTTAAGCGTTACTGTTGTTGAACGCCTGCCAGTTTTGCTCTGGCATACGCCGGCAGCAACGTTTAGTGTAGATAGTCATGGCGTCGTTATCGGCCTAGCAAGTGAGACCACCGGGGCAGATCAGTTGATGGCCGTCGTTGACGCGCGTAGTAAAGGAGTGACTCAGCGCGTGCAGCCTGGAACACATCTAAACGCGGCGGATGTAACATTTGCACTGCAAGTATTTGAACGTCTACCACAAGTAGCGGGTGTGACCGCGTTTACGCTGCGATACAGCGCGGCGCCCGGCAGCCAGTCATCCGGTGACGGATCGTTTATTGTAGAAAGTCAACAGGGATGGATCGCCTATCTGGGCAGCGCGGACGACAATAATCCGCTGGATAACCGGTTGGTCGAACTGCAGCAGATATTGAGCAGAGCGCATCAAGAACAATTAAACCTGGCCACTATTGACCTGCGTTATGGTCTGCGCCCGGTATTTACCGTTAAATCATAGAATGGACGCGATAAATCGAGTCCCTACATGATTTATCGCGTCTGGTGTAATTCGTAGGGACTCGATTTATCGCGTCCGGTACAATATCGTAGGTAGGGACTCGATTTATCGCGTCCCATCAACCTCCCTGAGGAGCGTGTATCGTGCAAGAGCGGGTGATAGCAAGTATCGACGTTGGCACAACAAAAATCTGCGTCCTCGTCGGCGTCTTAGAGCGTGACGGGAAGCTGAATATTGTTGGTGTTGGCACCTGCCCTTCACAGGGGCTGCGCCGTGGGGTGGTGGTGAACATTGAGGAAACAGTCACTTCCATTGCAGCGGCGCTTGACCGGGCAGAACGCCTTTCCGGAAAAACCATTACTACCGCGTATGTTGGTATCGCAGGCAGCCATATTGATTCCGAAAATAGCAAAGGTTTTGTCGCTATCTCGCCCAGTCACCGTGACATTGTGCAGAACGACATCAGCCGTGCTATCGAAGTGGCACGCGCAATCGCCATACCAGCGAACCGCGAGGTGATTCATGTAATCCCGCGCGGGTACGTGGTTGATGGACAGGAGGGTATAAAGAATCCTATCGGCATGTCCGGTTTCCGCCTGGAAGTGGAGACGCATATTATCACAGGAGCCGTATCGTCGATTCACAACTTAATTAAATGCGTGCATAAGGCGCATGTCGAGATTGAAGACCTGGTGCTGGAGCCGCTGGCTTCGAGCGAGGCCGTGCTGGAGGACGGCGAAACCGACATGGGTGTTGCGCTGGTGGATATTGGCGGCGGGACAACCGACATCGCTATCTTCGCCGATGGGGCTATCTGGGAAACCGTCATCTTGCCCATCGGAGGTCAACTGATTACCAGTGATATCGCCATCGGCCTGCGCTTGCCTATGCCGGTGGCAGAGGAACTCAAGGTCACTTATGGTCATTGCAACCCGGAGACTATCGCTGAGGACGACATGATCGACCTGTCGCATTATATGCCTGATTGCAATGATCTTGTGCCGCGCAAACTGCTCGCCGAAATTATCCAGGCGCGAGTAGAAGAGTTGTTTGAGATGGTACACGAGGAAATCAAGAAATCGGGCTATGACGGCTTGCTGCCTGCCGGACTGGTGGTGACAGGCGGCACAGCCGAATTGCCCGGCATCCTGGATGTAGCGGGACAGATACTTGATCTACCGGCGCGTATCGGCTCGCCACTGGGCTTGCATGGGCTGGCTGACTCGATCAGTCGCCCGGCCTATGCCACGTCGGTGGGTCTCTTGCTGTGGGGTCTGCGCCATACCTCACAGTTTTCTGAGGAGGATGAGGAGCAATCCAGGGCTGGTGATATGATGTCGCGCCTGGGTCGCTGGTTCCGCGCGTTTATACCGTAGTTTAATCTGTAGGGGCGGCCCTTGTTGTCGCCCGCGAACCGCCAATGTGGGCGCGTAAGGATCGCGCCCCTACAAAGGAGGCCACACATGCTACCAATGGGAAATCATCAAGTTGAGGGCTTCGCCCAAATTCGTGTGATCGGCGTTGGAGGCGGCGGCAGCAATGCGGTCAACCGCATGATTCAGGCCAATATGATGGGGATCGAGTTTATCGCCGTGAACACCGATGCCCAGGCTCTGCTGCTCACCGATACGCCGCATCGAATCCGCATCGGCGACAAACTCACGCGAGGTCTCGGCGCAGGTGGCAATCCTGGCGTGGGGGCAAAAGCCGCTGAAGAGAACGCCGAAGAACTGTATGAGGTACTCAAAGGCTCGGACATGGTCTTTATCACAGCGGGCATGGGCGGCGGCACCGGAACGGGAGCAAGCCCCATAGTTGCTCAGATCGCGCGCGAACTGGGAGCGTTAACGGTGGGGGTTGTGACCAAGCCGTTCGCGTTCGAGGGAAACAGGCGTCGACTGGCGGCAGAGGAGGGCATTGCCAACCTCAAGCAGCACGTGGATACGCTGATTACGGTTCCCAATGATCGCCTGTTGCAGGTCGCCGACAAGAAAATGCCTTTGAAAGAGGCTTTCCGGTTGGCCGACGATGTGCTGCGCCAGGGCATCCAGGGTATCAGCGACCTGATTACCGTACCAGGTCTGATTAACCTGGATTTCGCGGACGTGAAAACTATCATGTCTGCGGCAGGATCAGCATTGATGGCGATCGGCGAGGCCAGCGGCGAGTCGCGCGCAATCGACGCGGCGCATATAGCGATTGCCAGCCCCCTGCTTGACATCGATATCAACGGCGCGCGTGGTGTGCTGTTCAATATAACAGGAGGCATGGATCTGACGCTGTACGAGGTCAACGAGGCGGCGGATATCATCAGTAAGGCAGCGCACCCGGAGGCCAATATCATCTTCGGAGCGGTACAGGACCCGGCCTACGAGGGCAAGGTCAAGATCACGGTGATAGCGACGGGCTTCGATGCGCGCACGCCCGTGGGAGTAGGACAGCAGGGTCGCGCGGATTACAACCGTAATATGTATTATCAGTCGGCTCCTTCCACCGGCATAAATGGGAATGGGGCGTATCGCCAGCCTCCAGCATCCCACAGCGTACCACAGGGCCAGGGCTATAACCCGCTGCCGGTCACGCCACCGCCGCTTAACATCGCCCGACGCCCGACTGGGCCGTTGCCAGCAGCAGCGCGTCCAGCACCACCTGCTCCCGCTGTTTCTGTGATGCAGGAGCCAGCGCGGCAGCCCGTGATGCGCAGCGACTCGCGCGATGAGGAGTTCGATCTGGACGATGTGGCAGACGAGATGGAGGAACTTATGTCACCCGTTCCACATGCCAGGCTGCCCGTGCCGGAGCCGGAGGCGCAGCCAGCGCAGCGTCCTGCTGCCGATGCGCGCCAGCAGCGACCCATTCGCCGCATGGATCCGAAGGCGCTTGACCTGCCGCGCGGCAGCCGCAACGCCCCACCGGGCGATGTGATCGACATACCGGCATTTTTGCGGAAACGCTAATAGAGTTAATAGCTGTGGGGTGCCTACTGTGTAAGCACCCCACTTTTTCCTGGAATTCTGGGAGATGTATTTATTCTTCTACCCGCTCGGCCGCTTCTGTCCTGGCATCGAATATGGCTTGTTGTGCCGCTGCTACAGTCTGCACCTCGAATAAGCGGTTGATCAACCGATGCAACACCTCCATATCATTGATCGTTTCAATATATGATTGCGCAAGTGCAGCAAACTCAGGAAAACGCATCCGCACCAGGTTGACGATCATCTCGTGTTGCTCCAGTATCCAACGCTTTCGTTGTTCTTCCGCGCGTCTCCGTTCTTCTTCCGCGCGCTTTCGTTGTTCTTCCGCGCGTTTCTGTCCCTCTTCACGACCTTTCTGCAAGCCTTGTTGCAAGCCTTGTTGTAAGCCTTGTTGCATGCCTTTCTGCAACCCCTTTTTGACAATTTCCTGGTAGGTCCAGGACTCTTCAAGAATGTCATCAAGCATGGCAAAACTCCTTTTGAACCACGAGTCATACGCTGCGCCACCAGGCACAAGCCCTCCAAAGGTGTACGCCAACGCCAGCAGTTCAATCTCGCGCGACTCTGTCAGGGTAGTAATCATATCCTGCGCTATTTCAGGCTCCATGCCTCCCTCTGCCAGCAATGCTAGAGGGTAAAGACCATGCAAGCCAAGTTGCAAAAGCTGTCGCGCAGGGATTTTCGCCACTTCGATCACCGAGAAGTGAAAGCGATGGTATTCCTCTCCGCCAGGCAACCGCCGGATAAAAGGCGATTGCGGCACGTTCCCATCTTTGCGCAGATAGATCACAAAGGTGTAAACGGGCAACCAGTGGTTTTCGCTGGCTGCCAGTACATTATACTCCAACAACCGCTCCGGCATATGCTGATGCCTGTATGACTGAAATTCAATGTGCATCAAGGCGGGCTTGTTATCTACTATGACGGCATATAATCCGTCGGCAAAGATACTGCGACTCTTCAACTCGGTTGCCAGGGAGCGACGAAAGATGGCTCCGGCCAATAACCACGTGACCACGTGCTGGGGCATTTCGCGTAAGAGACGTTTGCCCGCGCTATCCCACTGTGCTGGCATATTCCTGAGACCCTTCTGCCCCGTTATTCTACTCACAGTGTAACACATCAGGCATAGTATGTCGAGTGAGAACTTGAGCAAGTTCACCGCCCAGTCATAGCTCCTACGCTTTCGCCGAGAATGATGGAGTTTGTAGATAAAACAAAATTACAGGGGCGCGATAAATCGCGTCCCTGCGAAATCTGATCTACGAACGGGTTAAATGCGCGCAATCCTGTTGGACGTTCTGCCCAGGTTGCCCGGAATGTCTTTGTCCAGTCCAATATGGTTTATAACCACGCGCGCGCCTGGAAGTTTGGTGATCTCACGTTCAAGCATATACTTCATCTCTGGCGTGGGAACTTCGCCATACAGGCTCACAATGTAGTTTTCGACCAGCACTGAAAGGTCTTTTGCGCCTTCCAGTTTGCCAGAAGCTTTCAGGTCATCGATCAGGCGATTGACGGTGTTCAGCAGTTCGTCTTCGGCGACCAGGAAATTCATGACATCGATGACGCCTGGCATCTTGCGCAGGGCTGCCTCGACCTCCTCTTTCTGGGCTTCCAGTTCAACTTTGCCGTACAACGAGAGGACAACGCCTTCACGCTCAACAAATACTTTGACGGGATGCGCGCTCCACGCGGTGCTGCTAATGGTGATGGTATTTTCTAGTACATCTTCGGCGTCGCGCAAGGCAATCTGACCCAACACGGTGGGTTTTCCAGACGTGGCAGCTTCAGCATAGGACATGGCATATTCACCCGCTTTGACCTCTGCTTCTAAAGAAGCGTTCGGGTTCTCAAGCGCAAAGCCCATGATGCCAAACAACAAAACAGGGATACCAATAATAACGAGCACGAGAGTACTCTTGCTGATCAGCAAGCCGATCATGATAATGAGAATTGCCGCGCCTACAACAAGCGGCCAGTAACTGGGATTGGGCAGGTGAATATGACCTGCTTCGCCTTCGGCATGCCCTTCTTGATGCTCATCAATAATTGGCTCTGTCGGCGCCAGTTCTTCACCGCTAAGACTTGTACTTTGAAGAGGAGTATTCATGAGTTCTCGCTTTCCTTCGAGAATGACTTACAACCTGTCAGGGCAATGCTGTGAACATTTCCCTGATATTAGAATAGCAGGAAAGCGCGTTTCTTGCAAGTCCTGAGAGAGAGTTAGACATGCCCGCGAGCCACATGCTATACTGCCATACGAACCCAATTTAGCGCTTGATTGTATGGAGATAAAGCAGATGGCCACAAGTAAACGCGCTCCCCAGGAAACTACTGGTCCCAAAGGCACGAAAGAGAAGCTGGAAGAGTTACATAGTTTGAAAGAGGTCGCCATGCTTGGCGGAGGGGTCAAACGCATCGAGGCGCAGCATAAGAAAGGGAAACTGACGGCCCGCGAACGTGTTGACCTGTTATTAGACCCCGGTACGTTCAACGAGCTGGATATGTTCGTGACGCACCGCTCGACGGACTTCGGCCTGGAAGGACAGAAAATTCCAGGCGATGGTGTAGTTACCGGCTATGGTCAGATCGATGGACGACTTGTGTATGTCTTTTCGCAAGATTTCACCGTCTTTGGAGGCTCGCTCTCCGAGGCGCACTCCGAAAAGATCTGCAAGGTTATGGATCATGCTATGAAGAACGGCGCGCCCGTAATCGGCCTGAATGACTCCGGCGGCGCGCGTATTCAAGAGGGCGTGGTAAGCCTGGGCGCGTATGCCGATATCTTCCTGCGCAATACGCTGGCATCAGGTGTTGTGCCGCAGATATCCGCCATTATGGGGCCATGCGCCGGAGGCGCGGTCTACTCTCCAGCCATCACCGACTTTATTTTTATGGTTGAGCAGACCAGCTACATGTTCGTCACCGGGCCAAACGTGCTCAAGACAGTTACGCACGAGGATGTTACCTTTGAAGAACTGGGCGGCGCGATGGTACACAACAGTACCAGCGGCGTTGCGCACTTCTCCTGCCCCAGCGAACCCGATTGCATCCGTATGATTCGCCAGTTGATGAGCTACATACCATCCAACAACCTGGATGACCCGCCGCGCATCACACCTGAAGATTCGCCAGCGCGCGCGGAAGATGCGCTGAACAGCATCATCCCGGACAACCCGAATAAGCCCTATGATATGAAAGAAGTCATCAAGTTTATCGTAGACGACGGCGAGTTCTTCGAGGTGCAGGAATACTTTGCCGCTAACATTGTTGTAGGCTTCGCGCGCTTGAATGGTCGTTCCGTAGGCATTGTGGCACAGCAGCCCGGCTCGCTGGCAGGCGTGCTGGATATCAATTCGTCCGACAAGGGCGCGCGCTTTGTGCGCTTCTGCGACTGCTTCAACATTCCCATCATCACCTTTGTGGACGTGCCAGGTTTCTTACCAGGTCTGAGCCAGGAACACAACGGCATTATCCGTCACGGTGCGAAGCTGCTTTATGCTTACTGTGAAGCAACTGTGCCAAAGATCACGGTGATTACGCGCAAAGCCTACGGCGGGGCCTATGACGTGATGAATAGCAAGCACGTGCGCGGCGACCTCAACTATGCGTGGCCGACGGCGGAAATCGCCGTAATGGGCGCGGAAGGCGCGGTCAACATTCTCTTCAAGGACGAGATCGACAAAGCGGCAGACCCGGAACTTCGTCGCAAGGAGCTGATCGCTGAATACACTGAAAAGTTCAATAATCCCTACATTGCCGCCGCGCGCGGCTATGTTGATGAAGTAATCGAGCCGCGTCTGACCCGCGCCAAGCTGATTACTGGACTGGAGATGTTGAAGAACAAGCGGGATACCAATCCACCCAAGAAGCATGGGAATATACCATTGTAGTTCGTGGATACCAGGGCGACCGCAAGGGTCTCCACCCTGCATCCACCCCGTTCCCGCCCTTACAATGACTACGAGACCTGATTGCGTCGTGTCGTATCATGGTAAGGGCGGGGGCAGCGGATGATGAAGCGGGGGGACCCTCGCGTTCGCCCTGGTGATACTCTATGCCAACATGAGAAGGAGGGTATTGTGCCAGCAACAAGTGTCTACTTCGACGACAAACTTATACACGTTCGCCTTTCGGATGGACGCGAAATCAGCGCACCTCTCGAATGGTTTCCACGACTACATCATGCTACAGATGAACAACGACGGCAGTGGGAATTGATTGGACGCGGTGTCGGGATTCACTGGGAAGCTATAGATGAAGATATCTCCGTAGCGGGACTTCTTGGATTGCCTCACGATTAATTAGATCACTTTTCTCTCTACCAATTCTAATAGCACACCATTGGCGGCTTTGGGATGAATAAAGATGGCGCGTCCTTCGGCGGAGATGCGCGGTTCTTTGTCGAGAACCGCCGCGCCTTTAGCCTGCATTTCGGCGAGCGCGGCATCGATATCGGATACTTCCAGGCAAATGTGATGCAGGCCCTCGCCGCGTTTCTCCAGGAAGCGCGCCAGGCTGGAGCCGGCGGTAGTGGGTTGAATCAGTTCGATTTCGCTACCGCCAGGGCCGCCCAGGGGCAAGAAGGCGATACGCACCTGCTCGGTCGGCACTTCTTTTATCTCGCCGGGAGTGATGCCTAGAGTGTCACGATAAAAGAGTAGAGCCTGCTCGATATCGCGCACAATAATAGCAACATGGTCAATACGGTCAGGCATTGGCATCTCCTCGTGCAGCAGCACGGACGCGATGTGGCGAACCTTTTGGAAACCAGCCCATCAACGACGCTGTTAGCGATGCGGGCGACTAGTGCTGCGCAGTCAGATGGGCTGCAAGGAACGTATCACGTCCCTACGAATGACACTCCGTCAGGCGAAAATCAGCCTGGCGCAGGGTATGCGGTATAGTAGCAAATAGACCCATCGCCAGTTGCGCTGCATGGGTCAGCGTCTCCAGGGCCAGTAATGCGCCTATACGCGTTTCTTCATCATAATCCAGGGTATCGGCGAACTGGTCGAATTCGGCCTGCGTCAGCACTTCATAGCTTAAATCAGGCCGGACCAGCAGGCTCAGATCAAGATCGACATAAACGAGTCGCTCCTCTTCAAACATGGCAGGCTTGATAACAGAAGCGTAAGTATGAATCAATGAGCGGGCATCATAAAATGCGCTCAACGTGTACCAGCGTTCGGGCCAGTAAAGTTGCAAACAATGATAGCGTAATGGTTGCGTCCTGGTAGCCCAGTGCATGGGCGTGCCCGCAGGCAGCCAGAGACGCACACAATCAGCGGCGACCCTTACCGTCTCTTCCTCCCCGTCCACCCTTTCCGTCTCTTTATCACTCAATTGCGTTGCCGCGTCCAATAGATACCCACGCCATGATCCTCGATACAGGCGGTCATAGCTGCGACTCTCCACTTGATAATCAGGTTGCATAGTGAAACTCCCTTCCTCACTTTGCATATAGTACAAAAATTCGTCACTATCGTCAAGCATAGGCACCATTTGTAGGGGGTACAATGAATCGCGCCCTCAAATTGTTGTACAATGATGTGTATCACAACAGGTGAGTACAGTCTAAGAAGCAGAAAAGTACTAAGCTATGCGTTGTCCGAATTGTCAGACTATCAACCCACCCAATGCCAAATTCTGTCTTGAGTGTGGCAATCGTCTGGTTGTCTGTCCAAATTGCGGCACCGTTAATTGGCCTGTCGCTAAATTTTGTATTGAATGCGGCACAGCCCTGACTGCGAGCGGTGAGGAAACTATTAATGGACGCGATCGATCGCGTCCCTACGAAGGTGAGAATGGTGGTGGGAACAATCATTTCCCTCCTGATGAGCATAAACGCGCAGTAGTAACTTTCGAGGGTAACAGGAGCGGACGCGATAAGCCGGGCGCCTACGAAGCGCCGGAGGAACGACGGGTCGTCACGATCATGTTTGCCGATATCACCGGCTCAACGCCCCTGGCGGACAAGTTGGACCCGGAAGATATGCGCGCTATCCTGGCGGGATACTTTAATCTGATGGCACAGCAGATACGGCGGCATGGGGGCACCGTTGAGAAATATATCGGGGACGCGGTAATGGCTGTATTTGGCGCGCCCATTGCGCATGAAGATGACCCTGACCGCGCCATTCGTGCCGCGCTCGACATGCAGGCCGCCCTGAACCTGTTCAATACGCGCCGCCTGGAGCGCGATCCAGAAGCCGCCCGCCTGCAAATGCGCATTGGCATCAACACGGGCGAGGTCGCAGCTCCGGGAGCGCAATCCGCGCGACAGGATTTTCTCATCACGGGAGACGCGGTGAACGTGGCCGCCCGCCTGCAACAGGTAGCCAGCCCAGATACTATACTTGTTGGAGAACGCACCTATTTAACCACGCGCAATGTGTTCGATTTTCGTCCGATCGCGCCCCTGAATCTCAGAGGCAAGCATGAACTGGTGTCGGCCTGGGCTGTGCAAGGCACACGACAGCTTTCCCCGGCCATCGCCCAGCATCCACGCGGCATAGAAGGGCTGGAATCTCCACTGGTGGGTCGCACTCTGGAACTAACTTTGATTCATGCTACATATGCACGTGTGCAAGCGGAGCAACGCCCGCACCTGATCACCCTGCTGGGTGCGCCGGGTGTTGGCAAGTCGCGCCTGGTGCGGGACTTTATCCAGCGCGAAGAGGAAGCCGCGAAAAGCGCCTCAAACATCCAGCGATTGGTCGCGCCGCGTGTGCTCCAGGGACGCTGCCCGCCTTATGGTGAAGGCATCACCTACTGGCCCCTGGTGGAAATCTTACGTTCACTGCTGCGCGTGCAAGAAGGGGAGGGGCGCGACACGCTTAAAAATCGCCTGGCGCAGTTCGTGCTCGACACTTTTACAGCAGCTAAAAGCAGCGAAGACGCAGCCGAGGTTGCTGATGCCCTGATTCGCAGTATCGGCAGTGGACTGAGCAATAGTGACAGCCCTCAGATGTCCGGAGAGCGGCGCGATATCCAGCGCAGCACGCACAGTAAAAGCACTGAACAGGGCGGCCCGCAGGCCGCATTGATGCGCGCCTGGCGAGTCTTCCTTGAGGCTATCGCGGAGCAAGGGCCGCTTATTCTGGTGATAGACGATATGCAGTGGGCCGATGAGGCTTTACTCGACTTACTCGAATATTTGACCGATCGCATCACCCAGGCTCCCATCCTTTTCCTCTGCCCGGCTCGTCCCGACTTCATTGAGCGCAGGCACGAATGGGGCGGTGGGCGGCGCAATTTTACTACCATTGTGTTAGAAGCGTTGGCGAGCGATGAAACGAATGATCTTATCGCCGGTCTGTTGAATACTCATGATCTCCCCGACGTGCTTTTGCATAGCATCCAGCGCCGCGCCGAAGGCAACCCGTTTTTTGTCGAGGAGATCGTGCGCATGCTCATCGACCAGGGCGTGCTGGTCAATCAGGATGGCTGCTGGCATGTGAGCGAGCAAAACGAAGCGGCTCTGGGAGAGCTGGCCAGCCCGGCGACGCCGCCCGAAGATACGCTTATCGACCAGCACTACGTGTTGCCGCTGCCTCGCTTACCCGATACAGTGCAGGGCGTACTGGCAGCGCGCGTTGACCTGCTGAGCCAGATGGAGAAGCAGGTGATACAGGATGCCGCTATTATCGGGCGCACCTTCTGGCTGGAAGGATTGCTTGAACTGGCGGCAGACCTGGAGAGCGAGACGGTCGATAAAACTATCGAAACGTTAATACAACGCGATTTCATCGTTGAAACGGAGAAATCGCTGCGCTCCCCCATCCCGCATGACCGCGTCTTTAGCTTCAAGCATATTTTGATCCGCGACGTGGTATACAACAATATTCCACGCACACGGCGCTCGCAGAAGCACGCGCAGCTGGCCGTCTGGATCGAAGAGAAGGTTGGCGACAATACCGAACAGTTCGCGGAACTGCTGGCTTATCACTATAAACAGGCCCTCGCCACATGGTCCGCCAGTTTGCTGGCACACGCCACCAGTACTGGTGAGAACGGCGCGAACGATGATGCAACCACGCGCTCTGTACAGTTCACGCGACAAGAGCTGATTCGTCGCACAATAATATACCTGACCAAGGCGGGAGACCAGGCATTTCACGGCTACTTAACGATCCGCGCCATTCAGGCCTACACAGAGGCGCTGGATTTGCTGATCGAGAGCGAGACGAAGCTGCTGACCATTGCGCGTATGCATCAGAAGCTGGGTGATGCCTACGCGCAGCGAGCGAATGCTGATGAAGCGTGGCATGAATATACGCATGCGCTTGAGTGGATCCAGACGGGAACTGAGGTGAGCAAACAGGACTTACTCTCCTTCTATACGAATCACGAGCATACACGCTTGCAGCCATTAGCACCAGGTGAAATACCGGACGCTATTCCCATCAATAGCAAAGATCTGTTATGCCTGTATTCACGTATGGCAGAGCTTGCAACGCGCTGGTCAGGCTGGTTCAACCGTCCTCCGGAGATAGAGGAAGTCCATGCATACATCGACGCGGGTTTGAAACTGCTGGAAGGGCTGCCGCCGAGCGGAGATCACGCTTCTTTCCTGACCTACCAGGCCCTGTGGTACGTGCGACAAATAAACCACAAGGCCAGCCCGGAGCAGCGGCCAGAGATTGCCGCACATGCGCTGGAGAGCATCCACGAGGCGCTGCGTATCGCCGAGGAAGTTGACGATACGAGCGCGCTCTGGCTCACGCTGGACGCCCTGGGGTTTATCTACGAGAACCAACACAAGTACCTTGATGCGCACAAAGTGCAACACCGCCGCCAGGAAATGGCTTCGCTCATTCAGGGGCGAGAAGAACTCCATGACCTCTATATTTCAATGGGATGGGCGCATCAAAGTATATCTGACTATCCCGCGGCGGTGAAGTGGTTTGGGAGCGCATGGCACATTGCGCAAACAATGGACAGTCCATCTATGCTGCTTTACAGTATGCTTGGGCGCATGTACGTCTGGTATGAATGGAATCGCTGGGGCGAGGCGCGCGAAGTTGCCTATCAAATCATGCAAATGGCCGAACAATACCAGTTAGATGAGCAGTGGCTGCTTGATGCTTTGGAAACACTGGCGGATATATCCTACCGCATAGGCAATAAAGAAGAAAGCGATTCACTGCTGCGGCAATATAAACGCCTGGCAGAGCAACGGGGCTTCAAACCGGAACTCTCGCGCAGTATCTACCTGGCACGCGAAGAGTGGGAGCGCGCCTGCGCCGATTTTAAGGAAGCGCTGCAGCGCTCCGAGCCGTTTCCCAGGCCCGCAGTACTCTCATTACTGGCAGAGTTGCTGGTTATTACCGGAGAAAATGTCACGACGCAGCAGACGCTGTGTGAACGCGCGGTCGCACTGGCAGAGCAGGCGGGAACGCGCAAATTCCTGGCCATCGCGCTGCGAGCACGCGGGCGCATGTTTATAGAACAGCAGCAATGGGAAGAGGCTGAGCGTGATCTGAAGCAAGCGCTGGCACATTGCGAACTGCTAGACCTGCCCTGGGAACGCGGTCAGACGCTCTACTGCCTGGGATTGTTTTACCGCCGTCATGCTGATATGGTCAATGGCGCTAATACAGTAGAGCGCACAGCCGATCTTGGCTGCGCTCAACTCTATTTTGAGCAGGCACTTGGCTTCTTCGAGTCGCTGAAAGCCGTCAACGACGCCGCGCGCGCCCGGCTCGCGTTGGGCCAGGAAAATTCCGCGCTCGTGTAATCTCGGAAATCAACCGCCAGCATCGACTGTGATCGTCAAATTGACGCCTTTCACGCTGGCGCTGGTAATCACGTAAGTTCCATATTCGCTAAAGACCACGTCAATGAAATCGCCAGGCTTGAGATGAATGCCCGGAGTTTTCAAGACCTTTGGCGCAACCGCGTTCGGATCACACACGCTGTCCTGGCCCAGGCACAATACCTGCGTTACGCTCGATTGGTTCACAAAATGGATGGATTCTCCTTCGGTTATCTCTATCGCGCTTAATGAGAAGCCTTTCGATGTCAGATCCATCTCAGGTGGCTTATGAAATTGCAGGTAGAAAAATACGACGAGCGCGCATGCCAACGCCAATAACAGCGGCGGCAGAACAAGGTAAAGCAGTATTCTCCTGGTGCGTGATACTGGCGTGGCACTTTCACTCTTTGAGATAAGTTTAGCCATATTTTAATGTTCCCCTACTCATTCGTACTTATTCTTGCATTTCCCAGAGTGACGCATTCTGCCACAGTTGTGTCGAGTCCCATACGCCGCCCATATGGGGAGGCAGCACGGTAATGTGCGCCTGAGCGAGATTAGCCCCGGCCTCGCTAATACGCGCGCGCATGGTGTTCAGCGCCAGCTGCGGCGTATTGTTGGTGCGGCTCAGATGGGATAACCAGAGCCAGCGCACAGCATCGCCGCGCCAGGTGCGCAGAACGGCTTCGGCTGACTGGTCATTCGAGAGATGGCCCGTCGCGCTGAGAATGCGCTGTTTGAGCGCGTAGGGATAGGGGCCGCGCAGCAGTCGCTCGCGATCATGATTCGATTCGAGCACCAGCAAATCGGCTTTCTGCATGTTTTCGAGCATGGAGGCGGTGACTTCGCCGCTATCGATCACCACGCATACGCGACAGCCACCCGCGCTTAACAGGTAGCCACAGGGCGCGGCTGCATCGTGGGAGACAGGAAATGAGGTGACTTCGATATCTCCCAAGGACGTAAACGAACCGGATGGCAATGGGTGGAAAAGTTCCTCTACCTGCGCATTGTTTATAACGCTCGATTCGAGTTCCAGTGGGATGAGCGCGCCCGAAGCTGAGTGCGCCGTACTCCTGGTGAACAGTCGCTCCATCGCCTCAATTGTGAGTGGATCGGTTATTATGGGCAGCGCGTGATTTTTTATCATATAAGGCAGGCCAAGTACATGGTCGATATGTTCATGCGTTATCAGGATGCCTGTCAACCGGGCTGGGGAAACTCCAGCGTGGCGCAGGCGGTGCGTCAATACACGGCCAGGAAAGCCCGCGTCAATCAGTAATTTTGTGCGACCGTGCGGTCCGGCTTCGACCAGCAAGGCATTCCCACTGCTGCCGCTGCCTAATGAGATTACTCGCATGTTATTGCTATTACATATTTGTAGGGACTCGATGAATCGCGTCCAGAAACAGAAATAAGTTCAGGCGGGCGACCACAAGGGATCGCCCCTACGGATACCCTTACCCGATTCGATCGTCAAAGTACATCAGGTCTGCAAACCCAACAAACGCTGGGCGTTGCCGCCCAGGATCATGTCAATGGACTGGTCATCCAGGCCGGATTGCCGGATATGGTCAATGATGCGTTGTTGACGCAACAACGCATAATCGCTGGCGAAGAGGATACGATCAGCCCCGACCAGATCTGCCGCCAGCGGGAATATGCGCTGGTGATAGAGATAGACGGTAGCAGCAGTATCATACCATACATTGGCGGTAATGCGCTGTATCTCTGGCATGAGCGTATAAAAGAGAAGGCCGCCACCCCAATGCGCAGCTATAAAACGAATATCGGGAAAAGCGGTGAGAAAGGCCACAATATCGGGCAGTGATACATTGCCCTTGCCGTGGTAAAGATGCCCCACCGGTTCGCTACAGTGTGACAGGACGAGCAAATCATAGCGGCGTGCGACATCCATCAGCGGCGCGAGCAAGGATATATCACTTAGCCGGTAGTTCTGGCCGTGCGGCATCAACTCGCCCAGTCCGATCATGCCTGCCTGCGCGCAGCGTTCCAACTCGTAAACAGCTGCTTCGCCGACGGTCGGCAGCAGCACTGCCATCCCATAGATACGCCCTGGGAAACGCTGCATGGCATCTATAATATAGCTATTGGTTTCCGCGATCAGTGCGAGGTCTGTCCAGCCAAAGGAGAACGCAACCGAGGCGTCTACCCCGGAGGCATCCATTTCCGCTACCAGGTCATCCGCGCTCGCCATTGCCGCGCGCGGATGATGGTAGAGTTCGTTGAACCAGGGATCACGGTCACAATATTTTTCGCGCTGCTTTTGAATTTCGGGTGGAAAGAGATGAGTATGAAAATCGATAAGCACAATATCACTCTCCCCAGGGCAGGTCATACCAACGGCATGGTGAGCTATTCATCAATAGCAAAAAGAGCGCACCAGAAGTGCGCCCCAAACCGAAAACAGTATTACCTCAATCTTGCCGGGGACAGAGTCGAGCCGAGCCGAGTCAGCCGAGCGACAGCCGCGCGCGCTCACAGAGGCTGCCATGCGCCCCAGACGAAGGCATGGCAGGCAAACAAGCCGTTGGATCATTAGGGCCGCTTGGC